>Ga0207674_10003386_pt1 | contig 19567 bp, 14 predicted proteins | sample KBSCornC72_FD_184303 | JGI IMG/M metagenome (GOLD analysis project Ga0207674, IMG submission 184303) | Corn rhizosphere microbial communities from Kellogg Biological Station, Michigan, USA - KBS Corn C7-2 (SPAdes) (version 2) | ecosystem: Host-associated > Plants > Roots > Rhizosphere > Soil ... | reverse complement strand
ATGAAGCTCGAGATCCGCAACGGCCGGCTGATCGATCCCGCGCGCGCACTGGATCGCGTCGCGTCGCTCTTCATCGACGACAACGCCATCGCGGGCAGCGGCGAAGCGCCGCGCGGCTGGCGCACGGAACGGGTCCTCGACGCGAGCGGCTGCGTCGTGTGCCCCGGCTTCGTCGATCTGTCGGCGCGGCTGCGCGAGCCCGGACTCGAGCACAAGGCAACGCTCGACTCGGAGCTTGCGGCGGCCGCAGCGGGCGGCGTCACGAGCCTCGCGTGTCCGCCCGACACCGATCCGCCGCTCGACGAGCCCGGCCTCGTGCAGATGCTGAAGCATCGCGCGCGCCTCATCGGTCTTGCACACGTCTATCCGGTGGGTGCGCTCACCGTCGGGCTCAAGGGCACCACGCTCACCGAGATGGGCCAGCTTGCCGAAGCGGGTTGCGTCGCGTTCTCGCAAGCCGACGTGCCGTTCCACGACACGCTGATGCTGCTGCGCGCGCTGCAATACGCCGGCACCTTCGGCCACCGCGTGTGGCTGCGGCCGCAGGATCACTATCTGGCGCACGGTGGCGTCGCGCATGACGGCGAAGTGGCAACGCGTCTCGGCCTTCCGGCGATCCCGGTGGCTGCCGAAACGATCGCGCTGTCGAGGATCTTCGGGCTCGTCCGCGCGACGGGCGTCGGCGTGCATCTGTCGCGGCTTTCTTCGGCCGAAGGTGTCGCGATGGTGCGCGCCGCGAAGGCGGAGGGGCTGCCCATCACCTGCGACGTCGATGCGCATCACCTGCATCTTTGCGACGTCGACATCGGCTGGTTCGACCCGCAGGCGCACCTCGTGCCGCCGCTGCGCAGCACGCGCGATCGCGATGCGCTGCAACGCGGCGTGGCCGACGGCACGATCGACGCGATCTGTTCGGATCACGCACCGGTCGACGACGACGGCAAGCAGATGCCGTTCGGCGAGGCCGAGCCCGGGGCGAGCGCACTCGAGCTTTTGCTGCCGCTCACGCTCAAGTGGGCCGCCGCGGCCGGCGTCGCGCTCGGCGACGCGCTTGCCTGCATTACGACGCGCCCCGCTGCGATCCTCGGGCTTGCGGCCCCGTCGCTCGCCGACGGCATGGCGGCCGATCTTTGCGTCTTCGATCCGGTGTCGCACTGGACGGTGCAGCGCGACGCGCTGCGCAGCCAGGGCAAGAACACGCCGTTCCTCGGTCTCGAAGTGGTCGGCCGGGTGCGCGCAACGCTTCTCGGCGGACGCGTCGTCCACGAGGCGTGAAGCGCTAGGCGTGAAACGCGCGGCGGCCGCTTTGCGCCGGGCCGCGTCGTGGCCGGCGTCAGCCGGTCGCCGTGCGCAGGACGAACCAGCCACCGACGCACAGCAGCAGCACCGCGACGATCCGCGTGAGCGCGGCGATCGGCACAGCGGCTGCGAGTCGTGGTCCGAATATCACGCCGGGCACGAGCATGGCGCCGATCAGTGCGGCGGCCACGAGATCGACGCCGCCGCCAATCCAGTTGCCGATGGTTGCCGTCGCGGCGATCGGCAGCTGCACCACCTGTCCGACGGCGATTGCAGCCAGCACCGGTAGGCCGCGCCACAGCTGGATCGGAACGAGCACCATCGGGCCTCCGGTACCCGTGAGTGCCGACAGGAACCCGCTCAGCATGCCGACCGCCCAATCGACCCCAGTCGACGGCTTGCCGTTGCGGCGCGTGCGCGGGGGACCGCCGGCCAGCATGCGCGCGCCGGTGGCGATCAGCAGCGCGGCGAGCAGTGCCAATGTCAGGCGTCGCGGCGCAACTGCGAGCGCGATGGCGCCGAGCATCGCGCCCGGCACGGTCGCGGCGATCAGCGGCCATGCGCGCGCCAGCGCCCCGCGCTCGCCGCGCGCAAACACGACGAGCGCCCCGAGGCCCGTTGCAACGAAGCTCGCCGTGCTGATCGTGATCGCGTCGCGCACGTCGAGGCCGACGACTTCGATCAGCCACGGCGACAGCAGCATGCCGCCGATGCCCATGCTGCCGATCAGCGCGCCGATCACGAGCACCGCGGCCAGCGTCGCGATCAGCGAAGCATTGCCTGCCAGGAGCGCGTGGGCCAAGCGCGCGGCCGCAGCTCAGGCCGGTTCGCTGCGTTGCCGGGCCACGCGGCCCATCGCATAGAACTCGTCGTTCGGCCGCATCGAGATCAGGTTTGCCATCCGGTTCGACAACGCGAAAAACGCAGCGATCGCGCCGACGTCCCAGATGTCCTCGTCGCCGAAGCCGTGCTCGCGCAGCGCGGCGAAATCGGCATCGCCGATCGCGACGCTGTTGGTTGCGACCTTCATCGCGAACGCGAGCATCGCCTTCTGGCGCGCCGTGATGTCGGCCTTGCGGTAGTTCACCGCGACCTGGTCGGCGATGAGCGGGTTTTTCGCGTAGATGCGCAGGATCGCGCCGTGCGCGATGATGCAGTAGAGGCAGTCGTTGGCGGCCGACGTTGCCACGACGATCATCTCGCGCTCGGCCTTCGTCAGGCCGCCGTCCTTCAGCATCAGCGCGTCGTGGTACGCGAAGAAGGCGCGGAATTCGTCGGGCCGGTGCGCGAGCGTGATGAACACGTTCGGCACGAAGCCCGCCTTTTCCTGCACCTCGAGAATCCTGTCGCGAATATCGGCCGGCAGCGCATCGAGCGCGGGCACCGGGTAGCGCGAGATCGGCGATGGCGCGGCCGGAGCGTCCGCCGGCGCCCGGGTGGCGTGGGCCGCCTTCACTGCGACGGCGGCACGTAGCCGGCCGGCATCTCCGCGCCGGTGCCGAAGAAGTGCTTCTCCATCTGCTCGGCGAGCCATTTGCGCGCACGCACGTCGGCGAGCGACAGCCGGTTCTCGTTGACGAGCATCGTCTGGTGCTTGAGCCACTGCGCCCAGGCTTCCTTCGACACGTTCTCGTAGATGCGCTTGCCGAGCTCGCCGGGGTACGGCGGAAAATCGAGTCCCTCCGCCTCGCGTCCGAGCTTCACGCATTTCACCATTCGTGCCATCGCCGCTCCTTTGCCTCGCGTGCAACGGGCGCCCGCCCGTTACAGATTCTTGACGTAAACCTGCGACTTGCGCTGGTAATTGTAGAGCGCCTGCTTCTGCTGCGGCAGGTCGGCAACCGATCCGATGCGAAAGCCGCGCTCGACGAACCAGTGCGCGGTCTTCGTCGTCAGCACGAACAGCTGCGCCAGCTTGAGCTTGCGCGCGCGCTGCTCGATCTCGCCCATCAGCGCCGCGCCGTAACCCTCGCGCCGAAAATCGGGATGGACCGCGAGTGCCGCCAGCTCGCCCAGGCGCTCGGCCGGGAAGGCGTACAGCGCCGCGCAGCCGATGATGTGATTGTCGTACTCGGCCACGACGAAACGCTCGATCTCGCTTTCGAGCCGCTCGCGCGAGCGGCGCACCAGCACACCCTGCTCCTCGAGGGGCTCGATGATCGACAGGATGCCGCCCACGTCGTCGATCGTCGCGTTGCGGATGTGCGCGAGCGCGGTGGCCGCGATCATCGTGCCGACTCCGTCGCGCGTAAAGAGCTCGAGCAGCAGCGCGCCGTCGTGGTGGCGGCTGATGATGTGCGCGCGCGCCACGCCGTTGTTGCACGCGCGGATTGCGGCGGGCAGGTAGACGCGGATGTCGGACGGCAGCCGCTCGGGCCGCGCGAGCAGCTTTTCCGCGTCGGTGGTCGACAGGTCGGACAGGAGCTGGCGCCGCGCGTTGCGCACACCGTCGGCGTCGGTGAGGAAGATGAGCTTCGTTGCATCCATCCGCACCGCGCATTGCGTCGCGACCTCCTCGACCGTCAGGTTGAAGATCTCGCCGGTGGGCGAATAGCCGGTCGGCGAGATCAGCACGATGTCGCCGTCGTCGAGCCGCTGCTGGATCGCCTCGGTGTCGATGCGCCGCACTTCGCCCGACAGCTGCATGTCGACGCCGTCGACGACGCCCATCGGCTTCGCGGTCAGGTAATTGCCGCTGGACACGCGGTTGCGGGCCCCGGCCATCGGCGAATTGGCGAGCCCGAGCGACAGGAGCGCCTCGATGCGCGCGCGGACCTGTCCCGCCGCTTCGAGCACGCAGTCCATCGCGTCGTTGTCGGTGATGCGCACGCCGTTGGCATAGCGGCTCTCGATGTTCTGCGCGGCGAGAATCGCCTCGACCTGCGGGCGGCAGCCGTGCGCGACGATCAGCCGGATGCCGAGGCTGTGCAGCAGGTTGAGGTCGTGGATGACGCCGAGGAACGATTCGTCGGCGACCACTTCACCGCCGAACGCGATGACGAACGTCTTGCCGCGGAACGCGTGGACGTACGGCGCGGCCGCGCGTATCCAGTGCACGAACGCGCGCATCGTGGCCGAGTTGACCGGCGGCGTCTCGTCGAGCGCGCGCGGCATTTACAGAATGAATTTCATGGGCGGCGCGATTATAGCGGTCACTTATAATCGGCGTTCAGTGACCTCGCCGCTCCTCGCCAATCTCAACCCGGAACAGCTCGAAGCGGTCACGCTGCCGCATGCATCCTCGCTGATCCTCGCCGGCGCGGGCAGCGGCAAGACCCGCGTGCTCACGACGCGCATCGCATGGCTGCTCGCAACGGGCCAGGCGACGCCGCTGTCGATCCTCGGCGTGACGTTCACGAACAAGGCGGCGAAGGAGATGCTCGCGCGGCTTGCGGCGCTGACACCGGTGAACATCCGCGGCATGTGGATCGGCACGTTCCACGGATTGTGCAACCGCATGCTGCGGATGCATTACCGCGAAGCGGCGTTGCCGCAGCTCTTCCAGATCCTCGATACGCAGGACCAGCTCGCGCTGATCAAGCGGCTTTACCGCGCGCACGGCATCGACGACGAGCGCTATCCGCCACGCGAGCTGCAGTGGTTCATCGCCGCGGCGAAGGAGGAGGGGCGCCGTCCCAACGCGGTCGAGGCCGGCGACGATCACTCGCGCCGCCAGGTCGAGCATTACGCGCTCTACGAGGCGATGTGCCAGCGCGAAGGCGTCGTCGACTTCGCCGAGCTGCTGCTGCGCTGCTACGAGCTGCTGGCCGGGAACGCGACGATCCGGGAGCACTACCGGCGCCGCTTCTCGCATCTGCTCGTCGACGAGTTCCAGGATACGAACGTGCTGCAGTACAAGTGGCTGCAGCAATTGAGCGGACCGAGCGCGGCCGTGTTCGCCGTGGGCGACGACGACCAGTCGATCTATGCGTTTCGTGGCGCGAACGTCGCGAACATGCAGCACTTCGAGCGCGATTTCGGCCGGACCGGGCTGCCGGTCAGGCTCATCAAGCTCGAGCAGAATTACCGCTCGCACGGCCACATCCTCGATGCGGCCAACGCGCTGATCAAGAACAATGCGACGCGCCTCGGCAAGAACCTGTGGACGAGCGAGGGCAAAGGCGAGCCGTTGCGCATCTTCAACGCGCCGTCCGACCTGGACGAGGCGGCGTTCATCGTCGACGTCGTGAAGGGTCTCGTCGACGACGGGCTCGCGCTCGATCAGGTCGCGCTCCTTTACCGCAGCAACGCGCAGTCGCGCGTCCTCGAGCACGCGCTCTTCAACGCCGCGCTGCCGTATCGCGTCTACGGCGGCATGCGCTTCTTCGAGCGCGCCGAAATCAAGCACGCGCTTTCTTATCTGCGACTGCTCGCCGAGCCGGGTGACGACGGCGCCTTCCTGCGCGTCGTCAACTTTCCGCCGCGCGGGATCGGCGCGCGCACCCTCGAGCAGTTGCAGGATGCCGCCCGTGTGCAATCGACGTCGCTGTGGCAGGCGGCGTGCAGCGGGTCGCTCAAGGGCAAGGCGGCGGCGTCGCTCGCGGCGTTCGTGCGGCTGATCGACGAGGCGCGCGCGGCGACGCGCGGGCTGCCGCTGTCGGAGACCGTCGCGCATGTGATCGAGGCGTCGGGTCTGCTCGCGCATTACCGGAACGAAAAGGACGGCAGCGAGCGCGTCGAGAATCTCGAGGAGCTCGTCAACGCCGCGCAGAACTTCGTGCGCGAAGCCGACCTTGCCGTCGATGCGCCGTTCAGGGATCGGGAAGCGGCGATCGGCGATCAGGGTTCGGAGGGCGGCGATCAGGAATCGCAAGGCAGCGATCGGAGTTCGGAAGGCAGCGATCAGAGTTCGGGAGGCAGCGCTCCGGGATCCGAAGAGGGCGATCGGGGATCGGATGGCGAGCCGGCGAACGCGCAAGGAAAGAGCGTCGCAGTCGAAGGCGCCACCGATCCGTTGACAGCGTTTCTGGCGCACGCGGCGCTCGAGGCCGGCGAGACGCAGGCGGCCGAGGGCCGTCCCGCGCTGCAGCTGATGACGATCCACTCGGCGAAGGGGCTCGAGTTCCACACGGTGTTCGTCACCGGCCTCGAGGAAGGGCTCTTCCCGCATGAGAACAGCCTGAACGAGATGACGGGCGTCGAGGAGGAGCGGCGCCTGATGTACGTGGCAGTGACCCGCGCGCGGCGCAGGCTTTACCTGTCGCTCGCACAAAGCCGCATGCTGCACGGCCAGGTGCGCTACAACATCGCGTCGCGATTCATCGATGAAATCCCGCGCGAGCTCGTGCAGTGGCTGTCGCCGCGCGAGCGGCGCGGCGCATTCGACGTCGACCGGTCGCAATGGAGCAGCATGGCGTTAGCGCCGAGCGTGTCGACTGCGGGGGCCGGACCGCGTGCGACGCCGGCCGCACCGTCATGGCGCATCGGACAAAGTGTGCGCCACGCGAAATTCGGTCTCGGCGTGATCATCGACGCCGAAGGGCGCGGCAGCGATGCCCGCGTGCAGGTCAACTTCCGCGACGCCGGCGTGAAATGGCTCGCGCTCGATTACGCCCGGCTCGAAGCCGCCTGATTGCCTTCCCCGGCGTGGAACACGTCGCGGTAGCTCACGTAATCCGAGATGTGCAGCGTCGCGACGAAGAACGCGACGTACGGCAGCACGATGATCGCCGCGATCGTCGCATTGAGCGGCGCGGGAACGACGATGGCCAGCGTGGCCGTGATGAGGCTCGGCACGATCGCGCCGAGCACGAACAGAGCGAGCGCATAGCGCAGCGCCGGGCGCCAGTTGCAGGCCGCCGCCTGGAAGCTCGTGCGCAGTGCTGCGACGAGTCCGGCATCGTGGAACACGACCAGCGCGGGCGCCCACCACAGCGCCATCAGCGTGGGCAATGCGCATAGGGCGCCGAACAGCATGGCGAGCTGCACACGCGGCGTGCCGAGCGTCTGTTGCACATGGCGCGCGGCGGCGGAGGCGTCGTCGTTCCCGGCTGGCGCAACGCCATAGAGCAGGTCGAGGAACTGCCCGCCATCGACGAGCGCTGTCGCGCCGAGCGCCACCGATATCCCGACGACGAACACGATTCCGAGCGGCAGCAGCGCGCGGACGTTGGCGCCGAATCCGCGCAGCAGCATGCCGATCGCCGGCTTGCCGCCGCGTTCCTGCGTCCAGGCCGCCGCAAGGAAGCCCACGGACAGCACCGGCTTGATCATCGGCGCGAGCAGTGCGCCGATCCACGGCAGCGTGTCGATGGCGAGAAGCAACACGTAATAGGCGAGCAGGAGGCCGATCCACGCGAGGCGGTAGCGCACGAACATCGCGTAGCTCTGGCGCAGCCACGCGACGCCGCGCCGACCCTCGTGCCGGGTGAACGGGATGCTGCCGGCGCTGCTCGCCATCGTGCCTGCGTCGCCCGGTCAGACTTCGAGCGGCCGCGCGGGCGCCGCGGCACGCGCACGCAGGATGCGCTCGAACGGTGCCGGATCGTGCGCGTGCGTGAGCTCGCCCGGCCGCGGCAGATGCAGGTCGTAAAGGCGCGATACCCAGAAGCGCAGCGCCGCCGCGCGAAGCAGCGCGGGCCACTGGCTGCGTTCGTCGGCGGTCAGCGGCCGCACCTCGTGGTAGCCGCGCGTCATTGCCTGCGCGCGTTGCTGATCGAGGCCGCCGTCGGGCGCGTCGGTGACACACCAGTCATTGACGGCAATCGCGAGATCGTAGGCGAAGAAATCGGTGGCCGCGAACCCGAAATCGATGATGCCCGCGACGCGGTGGCCTGCGAACAGGACGTTGTCGCGGAACAGGTCGCCGTGGATCGCGCCTTTGGGCAGCTTCACCTTCCCGAAGCCGGTCTGGAACCGGGTTTCGGCGGACAGCAGCGCGTTCTGCTCGGCCGTGATGTACGGGCGCACGGCGCGCGCCGCCTGGCGCCACCAGGCCGGCCCGCGCCGGTTCGTGAGGCGTGCGCGGTATTCCTGCGACGCGCAATGCAATCGCGCGAGCGCTTCGCCGACGGCCGCGCATTCGTCGGCGGTGGGAGCTTCGATCGTCGCCCCGTCGATACGCGACACGAGGCCCGCCGGACGCCCGTTGAGATGCGAAAAGAGCGCGCCGGTCCGGTCGGGCGCGGGCGCCGGCACTTCGACGCCTGCGCGTGCGAGATGCGCCATCAGGTTGAGGTAGAACGGCAACTCGTCCGCGGGAAGCCGCTCGTAGAGCGTCAGCACGTAACGGCCGCGCTCGGTGGTCACGAAGTAATTGGTGTTCTCGATGCCGGCGGCGATCGGCGAATGCTCGACGAGCGTGCCGAGCGCATAGCGCGCGAGCCACGCATCCAGTTCGTCAGCGGTGACGGCGGTATAGACGGACATGGAAATGCATGCCGCACATGATGCGCAGCATGCCAGAAGCGCGATTTCAGCAGACGCGGATCAACAGGGTAATGCGAAACGCACCGCGGCCGCATCGCTTCGACGCGTCCGCGCGCGCCTTGGCCCGCCTAGAACGAAAACAGCACCCACATCGGAACCTTGAGCGTCGAGTCGAGGCTGTCCCGGCGAATATACGTGGTGCCGTTCGCATCGGGGATCAGATAGTAAGGCCGCCCGTATCTCGGCGTCACGCGCACATAGCGCAATTGTCCCTGCACGCGCACTTCCTCGGTGGTCTGTTCGTCGTTGCGCAGGATCGTCACCTGCGGCTCGACGTCGGCATCGCCGAGGACATCGGCGGCCGGCGGGGGCGGCGGTGGCAGCGGCTCGGTCCGCGCGGGGGCCTGCGCGAAGCTCCAGCCGGCGGCAATGGAAGCGAGCAGCATCAGGGCGGGGCGACGGGCATCCATGGCGGGGGTCGGAGTAGGTTTGCGAGCGGTACGTCGAAGGGAACCACGAAGACGATGCCATTCTAGCAAACGGCGCCGATCGCCCTCGCGTGCGCGTGCCCCGATTTCACGTCGTCCACGGCTGATATCCGTGTCGGTGCCGCGCTGACGTGACGGCCCTCGTCGCGCGCACGCGGCGCGTCAGAGGTTCAGCAGCTTCTCGCGCTCGTCGCGCGATGGCTGGAAGCCGCGGTTCTCATAGAAGCTGAAGATCGCCTCGACGATCGCGTCGGGCTCGTCGATCACGCGCATCAGGCCGACGTCGTTCTCGCCGATCATCCCTTCGCCGGCAACCTTGTCGCCGAGCCAGTCGAGAAAGCCCTGCCAGAACGTGCCGCCGACGAGGATGATCGGGATGCGCCGGCTCTTTCCGGTCTGCACGAGCGTCAGGCATTCGGTCAGCTCGTCGAGGGTGCCGAAGCCGCCGGGCAGCACGACATACGCCGACGCGAAGCGCACGAACATCATCTTGCGCGCGAAAAAGTAGCGGAAGTTGACGCTGATGTCCTGGTACTGGCTGCTCGCCTGCTCGTTGGGCAGCACGATGTTGAGTCCGATGGCGGGCGCACGGCCCGCATGCGCGCCGTGATTGGCCGCCTGCATCAGTCCGGGACCGCCGCCGGAGATCACCGAGAAGCCCGCGTCGGACAGCTTGCGAGCGATGATCTTCGCCGTCGCGTAATACGGATGGCCGTCCTTGATGCGCGCACTGCCGAACATGCTGACGGCCGGACGCACGCCGTTCAGCCGATCGGCCGCCATCTGGAACTCTGCCATAATCCCCAGCACCCGCCACGCTTCCTGTCCGTTCGTCGAATACAGCGCCTGCGGGTCAATCAGATCGGGAATCTTGTGGGTTTGTAACCGCATGGCAACGCTCGTCCTCGTGGATGGCTCGTCTTATCTGTACCGCGCGTTCCACGCGTTGCCGGATCTGCGCACGTCGAAAGGCGAGCCGACCGGCGCGCTGCGCGGGGTGCTGTCGATGTTGCGCCGTTTGGTCATCGACGACAAGCCCGACTATTTCGCCGTCGTGTTCGACGCGCCCGGCAAGACGTTTCGCGACGACTGGTACGCCGACTACAAGGCGAACCGCGCGACGATGCCTGGCGATCTTTCGCTGCAGATCACGCCGCTGCACGAGCTCGTCCGCGCGCACGGCTGGCCGCTGCTGATGGTCGAAGGCGTCGAGGCCGACGACGTGATCGGCACGCTGGCGCATCAGGCGAAGGCGGCCGGCATCGACACGACGATCTCGACGTCCGACAAGGATCTCGCGCAACTCGTCGAACCCGGCATCACGCTCGTCAACACGATGACCAACGAGCGTCTCGACCATGAAGGCGTGCTCGCGAAATTCGGCGTGCGTCCCGACCAGGTGCTCGACCTGCTCACGCTCACCGGCGACGCGATCGACAACGTGCCCGGTGTCGCGAAGGTGGGTCCGAAGACCGCCGCGAAGTGGCTCGCACAATACGGATCGCTCGACAACCTGATCGCCCGCGCGCACGAAGTCGCCGGCGTCGCCGGCGAAAACCTGCGCGGCGCACTCGACTGGCTGCCGCAGGGACGCCGATTGCTCACCGTGCGGATCGATTGCGAGCTTCCTTCGCGCGTGGCCGACCTGACGCTCGGCGAGCCGGAGCTCGATCGGTTGCGCGCGCTCTACGAGCGTTACGAGTTCAAGAGCTGGCTGCGCGATCTTGGCCGCAGCGATGTCAATGTCGAGATCGCGCCGAAGCCCGCCTCGAGCGGCGCGACGCGCGAGGAAGCGCGCGAAGCGCCGCGCCCGGCGCCGCGCACCGGCGATGAAACGATCACGTCGGCCGAGGCGCTCGAGCGCTGGCTCGCCGCGATCGCCGCGGCGCCGATCGTGTCCCTCGACATCGAGACGAGCAGCACCGATCCGATGACGGCCGAGATCGCCGGCATCGCGCTTGCCATCGACGCCGGCCGCGCCGCTTACATTCCGCTCGACCATCGTTACGCCGGCGCGCCGGCGCAGCTTGCGCGCGACGATGTCCTCGCGCGCCTGGCCGCGTGGCTCGCCGATGCCGCGCGGCCCAAGCTCGGCCATGATCTCAAGTTCGCCGAGCACGCGCTCGCCAATCACGGCCTCGCGCTGCGCGGCGTCGCGCACGACACGCTGCTCGAATCGTACGTGCTCGAATCGCACAAGCCGCACGACGTCGCGGCGCTCGCGCTGCGCCACCTCGACGTCGCGGTCACCGGCTACGACGCGCTCACCGGCAAGGGCGCCAACCGCATACCGTTCGAGCAGGTCGGTGTCGACACCGCCACCGCGTACGCGGCCGAGCAGGCCGACATCGTGCTGCGTCTTCATCGCCATCTCTTCGGCGCCGTCGAGCGCGACGAAAAGCTGCGCACGATCTACGAATCGATCGAGCTCCCGGTGCGCGACGTGCTGTTCCGGATGGAGCGCAACGGCGTGCTCGTCGACAAGGCGCTGCTCGCCGCGCAAAGCCGCGAGCTCGGCGAGCGCGCGCAGGCGCTGGAGGCCGAGGCGCATCGACTCGCGGGCACGCCGTTCAACCTCGGCTCGCCGAAGCAGCTTTGCGAGGTGCTGTTCGAGCGCATGCAGCTGCCCGTCAAGAAGAAGACCGCGACCGGCCAGCCGTCGACCGACGAAGAGGTGCTGCAGGAGCTCGCCGCCGACTATCCGCTGCCCAAGGTGCTGCTCGAATATCGCGCGCTGACCAAGCTCAAGTCGACTTACACCGACAAGCTGCCGGCGATGATCAACGCGCAAACGGGCCGGGTGCACACGACGTTCTCGCAGGCGACCGCCGTGACCGGGCGGCTTGCGTCGCTCGAGCCCAACGTGCAGAACATCCCGGTGCGCACGGCCGAGGGGCGGCGCATCCGCGAAGCGTTCGTCGCGGCGCCAGGCCACACGATCGTCTCCGCCGATTACTCGCAGATCGAGCTGCGCATCATGGCGCACCTGTCGGAGGATCCGGCGCTCCTCGCCGCGTTTCACGGCGACGCAGACATCCACCGCGTCACGGCGGCGGAGATCTTCAGCGTCGCGCCCGAAGACGTATCGGCCGATCAGCGCCGCTATATCAAGGCGGTCAACTTCGGCCTGATCTACGGCATGAGCGCGTTCGGGCTCGCCGCGCAGCTCAACATCGAGCGCGCGGCCGCCGCGCAGTTCATCGACCGCTATTTCACGCGCTACCCCGGTGTCGCGACGTACATGCAGCGCACGCGCGAGCTGGCGCGCGAGCAGGGCTATGTCGAGACGGTGTTCGGACGGCGGCTGTTCCTGCCCGACATCCGCGCCGCGAGCGGGCCGCGGCGGGCGGGCGCCGAACGTGCCGCGATCAACGCGCCGATGCAGGGCACGGCCGCCGACCTGATCAAGCTCGCGATGATCGCCGTGCAGGCGTGGCTCGATCGCGAGGGCCTCGGCACGCGGCTCATCCTGCAGGTGCACGACGAGCTCGTGCTGGAAGCACCCGACAGCGAAGCGCCGCGGATCATGCGCGAGCTGCCGGCGTTGATGACGTCGGTGGCGACGCTAAGCGTGCCGCTGAAGGTCGACATCGGCCACGGACCCAACTGGGAAAAGGCGCATTAGCCGCCGCTGCGCCCGATTGCCTGCTTCAGCGCCCGAAGATCGTCCGCCACCCCGCGTAGCAGCTGCCGACGAGCATCGGCCCCAACACGAACCACCCGAGCGCGAGCGGAATCGACGCCGCGATGGCGAGACCGATGAACACGAGGCCGTACAGCAGGAACGCGCCGACGTTGTGCCACGATGCGGTGAAGCTCTTCGACAGCGCATCCATCGGTGTCTCGCCGTTCAGCACGACGAGCGCCGGCGCGAACCAGTACGCCATCGCGATCACCAGCGTGATCAGCGTTGCGATGATGCCGACGACGAAGATCGCGGTCCCGGCCGACATCAGCGCCGCGTAGTCGATCGGTGTCGAGCCGCCGACGTCCATCAGCGCGGCGAGTCCGGATGCGCCGAGCGCCAGGAAGACGGTGGCGACCATCACGACCGCGATCACGATCAGCACGGCAAGCCAGATGAGCCCGAGCGTCACCAGCGGCGCGAAGCGTCCGCGCTGGAACCCTTCGAACAGGTGGCCGATCGTCAGCGGCCGGCCGCGGGCGAGCGCATGACAGCCGAGCATGACGCCGCCGGCGAACACCGGCGTCAGCACCGTGTGCACGAGGCTGCCGACGATCGGGATCATCACCAGCCCGATCGACAGCACGACGAAGACGACGAAGATGCCGATCCACGCGAAGGGCGCCGCGCAGAAGATGCGCCAGCTTTCGCCCCACCACGCGGCGCCGTCGCCGGCGGCGAGAAGGCGTGGCGGCGGCGCCGGACCTTCGGCGTCGTCGGCGCGGGTGGACGCTGGCGGGTCGATCTCCATCGGTTCGTCGGGCCGGGCAGGCGCGGTCGGCAGCGCGTGCGCCGGGGACCCGATTGTCGCGTACCTGGCGGCAAAAGACGAGCGGGACTTGGGAATCGCCGTTGGCGCTCCCACCTCGCAATTTCCCCGCATTGACTGGAAAGCGAATGGATTCGATCGCTGGCGACCTTGCGCGATACGGCGTTCCGCTGGTCGGACTGAACGTCCTGCTCCAGCAACTCGGCCTGCCGATCCCGGCCGTGCCGACGATGATGCTGGCCGGCGCGCTCGCCATGGCGGGCCGCATCGATCTCCTCGCGGCATTTGCAATCGCGGTGCTGGCCTCGCTCGTGGCCGATCTGCTGTGGTACTGGGCCGGGCGCCGCTACGGCTACCGGGTCCTGCGCTTCCTGTGCCGTGTCTCGCTGTCGCCCGACACCTGCGTTCGCCAGACCGAAGGCATCTTCGAGCGCTGGGGCTTCTATTCGGTGGTCGTCTCCAAGTTCGTGCCCGGCTTCGCCACGGTGGCCCCGCCGATCGCCGGCGCGTTGTCGATGCGCGTCGGCGCCTTCGCGCTTGCGTCTGCGGCCAGCGCGGCGCTGTGGGCGGGGGCTGCGATGGTCACCGGCGCGCTGTTCGCGCCGCAGATCGACCAGGCACTCGCGTGGATGACGTCGCACGCCGCGCTCGCGGCACTCGCCGTTGCCGGCGTCGTCGCGCTGTACGCGCTCGTCAAGGCGTGGCAGCGCTGGCGGATGGCGCGGCTGCTCGCCGGCGCCATGATTACGGTCGACGAACTGCGCGAGCGGCTCGCGGCCGAGCCGCGGCCGTTCGTCGTCGACGTCGGCTCGTCCCTCGCGCAGCGCGCGCGGGCGCGCATTCCCGGCGCCGTGCTGCTCGATCTCGACGCGATCGCGCGCTGCGACGATTTTCCGGCCGACCGCGACATCGTGCTGTATTGCGCCTGCCCGAACGAGGCGTCCGCTCGCCGGGGCGCGCAGATCCTGCTGTCGAAGGGCTATCGCCGGGTCAGGCCGCTGCGCGGCGGCATCGACGCGTGGATCGCCGCCGGGCACGCGGTCGAGCACAGCATCCCGGTCACGTTCGCCGCACGGGCCGCCGCCTGAAACGATTCCTTGCAATTCGCGGCGGGCATTCGCGGCATACTGCCGGCGCCGCCGAGAACCGAGCCGACACGATCGCCGTCTGATTGGCGGTTGCGTTCGCGGAAGGTCCGCGCCGTGCTTCGGCGCTGCGGTGTGCAACGGCCGCATCGGCCGCATCGGCCACGCTCCTAACTGCGACACACCCGGCACCAGGACCTTCGATGAAACCTTCGCCACCCGCTCCCGCCGGACCCGCAACCGGGGAACGCCCGGCCGTATCGCGCCGCGGCCGACGCTGGGGCAGCGTCCTCGCGCTGATCGTGCTCGCCGCACTCGCGGCGCTCGCGTGGTATCTGACGCACCGGCCGGCGGCCACGGTACCGGGCGCCTCCGGACCTCCCGGTGCCGCCGGCGCGCGAGGCGCCGGGCCGGGGCGCGCCGGCGCATCGGGTGCGCGCAGCGCCCCGCCCAGCACGGTCGGCATCGCCACCGCGCGCCACGCCGACATTCCGGTATTCATCGATGCGCTCGGCACGGTCACGCCCGTCGCCGTCGCGACGGTGTCACCGCAGGTCTCGGGCGTGATCACCGAGGTGCTCTACAAGGAAGGCGAGACGGTGAAGAAGGGCCAGGCGCTGGCGACGATCGATCCGCGCCCGTTCCAGATGGCACTCGACCAGGCGGCCGCCGCGCGGGTGCGTGACGAGGCGCAACTCAATGCGGCGCGCGTGCAGCTCGAGCGCTACCAGGTGCTGCTGAAGCAGGATTCGATCGCGCGCCAGACCGTCGACACGCAGGACGCGCTGGTGAAGCAGCTCGCCGGCACCGTCGGCGTCGACCGCGCGAACGAAAACAGCGCACGGCTCAACCTGACGTGGTCGCGCATCGTTGCCCCGATCTCCGGTCGCGTCGGCCTGCGTCCGATCGACGTCGGCAATTACATTTCCGCGGGCAATGCGACCGGTGTAGCGACGATCACGCAGGTATCGCCGATCGACGTCCAGTTCTCCATTCCGCAGGAGCGCGTGCCCGACGTGAAGGAGCGCCTGGCGGCCGGCGCCAAGCTCCCGGTGTCCGCGTGGGACAGCGGGCGCACGCACAAGCTCGACGACGGCGAGTTCCTGACGCTCGACAACCAGATCGACGTCCAGACCGGCACGATCAAGGCGAAGGCGCGCTTCGCGAATGCCGGCGGCGCGCTGTTCCCGAACCAGTTCGTCAACGCGCGCCTTTTGCTGCGCACGATCGACGCGGCCGTCGTCGTGCCCGTCATCGCGTTGCGCCACGGGCCGAGCGGCGATTTCGTCTACGTCGTCAACGCCGACCATACCGTTTCGCTGCGCAACGTGACGGCGGGGGTCCTGGGCGTCGACGACGTCGAGATCACGAAGGGCCTCGCCGTCGGCGACGTCGTGGTCACCGAGGGCGGTGACCGGCTGAAGGACGGCGCGCGCATCCAGACGAGCGCCGATCGGCCTGCCGCTGCAGCGGGGGTGGGGGCAGCGCCCGCAGGCACCGACGCGGGACGCCGCGGGCGCGGCCCGCGCGCGAAGGACGCGTCCGGGAAGTAGCCGAAGTGTCGCCCTCGCGCCCGTTCATCGCACGTCCCGTCGCGACATCGCTGCTGATGCTCGCGATCGTGCTCGCGGGCCTCGTCGCCTTTCGCTTCCTGCCGTTGTCGGCGTTGCCGCAGGTCGACTACCCGACGATCCAGGTGCAGACGCTTTACCCGGGCGCAAGTCCGGAGGTGATGTCGAACACCGTCACCGCGCCGCTCGAAAACCAGTTCGGCCAGATGTCGGGCCTCGACCGCATGAGCTCGACGAGCGCGTCGGGCGTATCGGTGATCACGCTGCAGTTCTCGCTCGAGTTGTCGCTCGACGTCGCGGAGCAGGAGGTGCAGGCGGCGATCAACGCCAGCGGCTCGCTGCTGCCGGCGGATCTGCCCGCGCCCCCGGTTTATGCGAAGGTGAACCCGGCCGATGCGCCCGTGCTGACGCTCGCCGTCAGTTCCGAGAGCCTGCCGCTCACCGACGTGCAGAACCTGGTCAACACGCGGCTCGCGCAGAAGATCAGCCAGGTGTCCGGCGTCGGGCTCGTGTCGCTGTCCGGCGGACAGCGGCCCGCGGTGCGCATCCAGGCGAACACGCAGGCGCTGGCTTCGTACGGCATCGGCCTCGACACGCTGCGCACTGCCATCAGCAACGCGAACTCGAACGCCGCGAAGGGCAATTTCGACGGCCCGAAGCGGGCCTATTCGATCAGCTCGAACGATCAGCTGCTGAGCGCCGACGATTACCGGCAGCTGATCGTCGCGTATCGCAACGGTGCGCCGATCCGCATCGCCAACGTCGCCGACGTGGTCGAAAGCGCCGAGAACAACCAGCTCGGCGCGTGGGCCGGATTGCCGTGCCCCGCGCGTCCGGCGGGCGGCCTCGCCGCCGCCGAGCTGCCCGGGAGCGATTGCCTCGGCAACGCCGGCGCGGTGCTGATCCCCGCAATCATCCTCAACGTGCAGCGCCAGCCGGGCGCGAACGTGATCGCCACCGTCGATGCAATCAAGGCGCAGCTGCCCGCGCTGCAGGCCGGCTTGCCCGCGTCGATCCGGGTCGACGTGCTCGCCGATCGCACGAGCGGCATCCGCGCATCGGTCAGCGACGTCGAGAAGGAGCTCGTGCTCGCCGTCGTGCTGGTCGTGCTCGTGATCTTCGCCTTTCTCGGGAGCCTCCGCGCCACCGTGATCGCGAGCATCGCCGTGCCGATCTCGCTGATCGGGACGTTCGGGCTCATGTACCTGCTCGGCTACAGCCTCAACAACCTGAGCCTGATGGCGCTGACGATCGCAACCGGCTTCGTCGTCGACGACGCGATCGTGATGATCGAGAACATCTCGCGCTACATCGAGCAGGGCGAGCCGCCGCTTCGCGCAGCGCTGACCGGCGCGACGCAGATCGGCTTCACGATCATCTCGCTGACGATTTCGCTGATCGCCGTGCTGATCCCGCTCTTGTTCATGAGCGACGTCGTCGGGCGCCTGTTCCGCGAATTCGCGGTGACGCTCGCAATCACGATCCTGATCTCGGCCGTCGTGTCGCTGACGCTGGTGCCGATGATGTCCGCACGGTGGCTGCGCACCCGGCGCGACGACGACGAGGCGAAGCTGTCGCGCGCGCAGCGCTTCTTCGCCCGCGTGATGGATCGCTACGACCGCTCGCTCGTGTTCGTCATCGATCACCAGGCGGCCACGCTCGTCGTGGCGGTGGCGACGCTCGTCGTCACCGCATTGCTGTACGTCGTCATCCCGAAGGGCCTTTTCCCGACGCAGGACACCGGTCAGCTCAAGGCGCGCGTGCAGGCCGCGCAGGACGTGTCGTACGCGCGCATGGCCGACCTGCAGGCGCAGACGGCGCGGGCGATCCTCGCCGACCCTGCGGTCGCAAACCTGAGCTCGATCGTCGGCGTCGACGCGGCGAACAACACGATGCTTTCGACCGGCAGCATGCTCATCAACCTGAAGCCGTCGCACGGCGACCAGCAGGCGGTGATGAATCGGCTGCGCGAGCGCGTCCGCGCGGTGCCGGGCGTCACGCTGTACCTGCAACCGACGCAGGACCTGACGATCGACGCCGAGACCGGGCCCACCGAGTACCGTGCATCGCTCGAGGGCGTCGACGCGGCGCAGATCACGCAATGGATGCAGCTTCTGATCGCGCGCCTGCAGAACGCGCCCGAGGTGCGCAACGTGAGCAGCGACGCGGGCGCGCAGGGGGCGACGACCAACATCGCGGTCGATCGCGATACCGCTTCGCGGCTCGGCATCACCGCGAGCGCGGTCGACGACGCGCTGTACAGCGCCTTCGGCCAGCGGATCGTGTCGACGATCTTCACCGACACCAACCAGTACCGCGTCATCCTCGAGGCGAAGCCCGGGCTTGCAACGAGCGCCGAAGGCGTCGGCCGGCTGAACCTGATCTCGTCGAGCGGCAAGCCGACGCCGCTGTCGGCGTTCGCGACGATCTCCGAGCGGCGCGCACCGCTGCAGGTCACGCACGTCGGCCAGTATCCGGCGAGCACGCTCAACTTCGACACGGCACCCGGCGTGGCACTTGGTCACGCGGTCGATGCGATCCGCGCGGCGGCACACGACATCGGCCTGCCGCCGCAGATCACGATGACCTTCCTCGGTGCGTCGGGCGCGTACGAGCGCTCGCTCGCCAATCAGCTGTGGCTGATCCTTGCCGCGGTCGTCTGCGTGTACATCGTGCTCGGCGTGCTGTACGAAAGCTACGTGCATCCGCTGACGATCCTGTCGACGCTGCCGTCGGCCGGCGTCGGCGCGCTGCTCGCGCTGATCCTCACCGGCAACGACCTCGGCGTCATCAGCATCATCGGCATCATCCTGCTGATCGGCATCGTCAAGAAGAACGCGATCATGATGATCGACTTCGCGATCGACGCCGAGCGCGAGCAGGGCATGAGCGCGCGCGACGCGATCCACCAGGCGGCGCTGCTGCGGCTGCGGCCGATCCTGATGACGACGCTCGCCGCGTTGTTCGCGGCGGTGCCGCTGATGCTGTCGTGGGGCGTGGGCGCCGAGCTGCGCCGCCCGCTCGGCCTGGCCATCTTCGGCGGCCTCATCGTGAGCCAGCTGCTGACGCTGTTCACCACGCCGGTGATCTACCTCGCGTTCGACCGGCTCGCCGGCGGCAGCACGCGGCGCAGGTTGACGGACGAGACGCTGGCCGGAGCGGCCACGAGCGGCGAAGGGTCGTCCCGAGCCGCGAGTTCCGCCCCCGCGGGGGGCAGCGACGCGGCGAAGCCGCAAGCGTGGGGGGACGCATGAGCGGCGAAGGGCCGTCCCGAGCCGCGAGTTCCGCCCCCGCGGGGGGCA
>Ga0207674_10003383_pt1 | contig 19577 bp, 12 predicted proteins | sample KBSCornC72_FD_184303 | JGI IMG/M metagenome (GOLD analysis project Ga0207674, IMG submission 184303) | Corn rhizosphere microbial communities from Kellogg Biological Station, Michigan, USA - KBS Corn C7-2 (SPAdes) (version 2) | ecosystem: Host-associated > Plants > Roots > Rhizosphere > Soil ... | reverse complement strand
CGCGGACCAATGCTAGTGGGCGCATTGGGCACGGCGGCCAGTGCGCTCATCGTTCTTCTGATTCCTTTCCACGCGAACAGCCATCCCTTTTTGCTGCTGGCGGCAATCGGACTCAACGGTCTGCTCGCCAACGCGGTCCAGACGTCCATGTTCGCGCTGGGCGCCCACGTGTATCCCACCGCCGTCAGAGCTTCGGGCGTGGCCTATGCGTCGGCGATCGGCAGAACCGGTGGCGTGATCAGTTCGTTGTTTGGGGCCGCGCTCATTCAGGCAGGACCGGTTGTCTTTTGGTGGGCTATGGCCGGTGCCATGGTCGCGGTCTTTGCCGGGTTGGCTTTGGTGCGCAACCATTTCGCCGCGATCGGAAAACTGGAACCGGCGCGGGTTGCTGCTTCGTGAGGTAGGCGCTAACTTGGTGTAGCGTTTGCTAAATCCTGCGCGAAGCACCAGAACGCGGAGAGGAGGGCGGCAACACTCGCGGAGATCATTTTCATAACGGCTGGCTAGCTTTCAGAGTGATCACGCGGCCTGATTTGTCGCGGATCTGAACCTGGCCACCTTCGAGCTTCACGTCGGTGACGCTCTCGAAGCCGTCGGGCGCTTTGCTATAGAACAGCAAAAAACTCGCGTGGAGCTTGGCCTTCGCGGGCAGCCATTTATACGTCGGCGTATCGAACATCTCGTGCGCGTCCACCGTTTCTCGATGTGAAATGTCGAAGGGCTGGGTGGAGAATTCGAAGCCTCGCGCGGCGCGGGCATCGCCGCTGTAGTTCATCCAGCTCATCAGCCACGGGAACTCGTCGCGGCGGAATACGTAGCCGAAAATCATATGCTTGTCGGGTCGGAGCACGGTGACGTAGCCGTAGGTTCGGGCCGGGTCGATGATGCAAGAGGCGAGATCCAGGGAGGTTTCATTCGCCGGGACGGTCGTCAGGTTCACGGTGCCGCCCTTGGTGAGCGGGCCCATTGGCCACACGAAATCTTTTCCGTACGCCAGCTTTCCGGTGGAGCCCGCTTTCTCCGGACGCACGCGGCATTTGGTCGCCGGGAGATCGATAATGGTTTGACCAGGCGCGAGGAACGGAGGTCCGGTGGTGGCATGCTCAGCCCAGGAGATGGGATGGTCGATCGCCAGCAGATTTTCTACTTCAGTATTCACGTAGACCACATTTTCGCCATCGAGCAGAGTGATCGTTCTGGTGATGTCTTCCTGGGCCAGTGGGAGACGGGCTTTGAGCCTGATTGTGGAAACGGTTCCACTCACAGTTTCAAACTGTTGCTTGCTTGCCTCTCCGTGAAAGGGAATCCCGGCGGCGGCTTCTTCCTCTGACGGTGCACCGAATCCGTCGAGACATAGAAAGTGACCGACGGAACTCGCGCGCGGGGAGGGCAGGGGACCATTCGGTTTCAGCGCGCGATCGGTATTCCAATAGGGACTGAGCTTTTCGGCGTCGTCACGTAGGATAAGGTTGGCAAGCGTCGCCCCGCGTGTGAGCACAGTCAACTCGATCCTGTCATTCCGCAGAACAACGGCGGGCCTGCCGTCGAAATCAGTTGTCTGGATAACGACGGTTTGTGCAATCAGACCTCCGGCAACCAGCAGGACCACGAACGGCCACGCCTTTGGCAAAAATCTTTGGGGCGGATTCACCTCAGAATCATACACCATGCGGTTCAACTTGGTCGCCGCTGCAATTCACGAGGTTGGCTTCGCTTCAGATATCGCTATCGATGTGCTAAACTCGCCCCGGCGGGGTAGTAAACGGTGACGTTTCTGAGCGACAGGCCCCAGCCCAAGACCGGGAGGTACGGAATGAAATTTCTGAGCTATGCTGGGACGCATCCGGCTAGCGCGCTGCTGCTGGCGTCGGTGCTTTCCTGCACGATTTCTACGGGCGCGGCCCAGACTTACCAGGATCTACTGAAGCCCAACCCGAACAATTGGCTACAGTATTCGGGGACCTACGATGCGCAGCGGCACAGTTTGTTGAACCAGATCAATACCGGCAACGTGGCCAATCTACAGGCCAGTTGGGTCTACCACATGACCGGCGCAGTGGATCTGGAAGCGGTGCCAATCGTGGTAGACGGCGTCATGTACGTCTCGCAATGGAACCGGGTCGAGGCGCTCGACGCCCGCGTGGGCCGGCTGATCTGGCAATACATGCGGCCTCCGCAGACGCGCGGCTGGCAGCGCGGCGTGGCGGTTTATCAGGGCAAGGTTTACGTCGGCACGGTGGATTCGTCATTGATTGCACTCGACGCGAAGACCGGCAACCTGATCTGGGAAAGCAAGGCGGAGGGTGAGGGCAGACGCATGCAGGGCGCCGCTCCCCTGATCGCCAAGGGCAAAGTGATTATGGGCGGCAGCGGCAGGGGCGGCGGCTGGATACAAGCCTTCGACGCCGATACCGGCAAGCACGCCTGGACCTGGAATGTCATTCCTAAACCGGGCGAAAAAGGCATCGAATCCTGGGAAGGCGACTCATGGAAGCTGGGTGGCGGCCCGGTCTGGAATATTGGCAGCTGGGATCCGGAGTTGAACACGCTCTACTGGGGCACGGGCCAGCCCGGCGTGGATTTCGTGGGAGACATCCGCAAGGGTGACAACCTCTATACCGATTGCATCGTGGCGCTCGACATCGATACCGGCAAGATGAAATGGTATTTCCAGAACACGCCGCACGATACGCACGATTGGGATTCCGAAGAGGCCCTGGTCCTGGTGGATGCGCCGTTCAAAGGCCAAATGCGCAAGCTGCTGATTCAAGCCAATCGCAACGGTTATTTTTATCTGCTTGACCGGACCAACGGTAAGTTTCTGCAGGGAACTCCGTTCGTCAGCAAGCTGACTTGGGCGAACGGCATGACCGAAGACGGGCGGCCAATCGTAGTCGCCGGCAGCGAGCCGACGGTGGAGGGCAACCGAGTTTGTCCATCAACTGCGGGTGCCACCAATTGGCCTTCGCCTGCATACAATCCCGACACCAAGCTGTTCTATTTGATCGTGCAGGAAGGCTGCGGAGTCACTTATAAGTCGAGCAGCAATTTCAAAGCGGGCATGCCGGGCAGTGGCACGGGCTACATGGAGAGTCCGGCGGATCAGGAGAACTGGCAGCTCTACGTGAAGGCTCTCGATTTGAGCGGCAAGACGGTGTGGAGCTACATGCAAGTGGATTCAAACCACTACGGTCCGGGACTGCTGTCGACTGCCGGCGGGATCATTTTCGCGGGCGAGCAGCAAGGGCAGTTTACGGCTCTCGATGCCAAGACCGGCAAGGTGCTCTGGCATTTCAATACTGGCGGATTGATTACCGCCGGTCCCATGACCTACAGCGTCAACGGAAAACAATATGTCGCGATCGCGTCCTACGCGAATATTCTTGCGTTCGCGCTGCCGGACGCGGCGGTCAGATAAGGGGACACTTCCATGAAACTCAGCGGATATCTCCAGATACTAGCGGTAGGGCTGCTGATTTCCCTTCCCGCTGCAGCGCAACGGAATCGTGGGGCGGCTACGCCGAATCCCAATCCCTTCGCTGGCAATGCCGATGCCATTGCCGAAGGCCGGGAAGTTTACAACAATGTCTGTACGGCCTGCCACGGCAAAGATGGCCAGGCGGGTGACCGCGCGCTGGCGCTAGGAGCTCCGGCGCGGCGCTATCAGCGGAGCACCGATCCGGAAATCTTCGACGCGATCCAGAATGGCATTCCGGGCACCATGATGCCCCCCAACCGTTTGCCCGAGAACGACGCATGGAAGGTGACGGCTTACATCCACGGTCTGCGCGGCACTGCCATTGACACGCCCGCTAAAGGCGATGTCGCACACGGCCAAGAGATTTTCTCGGGCAAGGGCAAGTGCATCGACTGCCATATGATCAATGGCAAGGGCGGACTCTCGGGCCCCGACCTTTCAAATATCGCGGCCATCCGTAAGTACAGTTCGATCGTTGATGCACTGACCAAGGTGAAGCACCGCGTGGCGACCGATGGCGGTTCGCACGCGCAGGCTCTGTTTCCCATGACGACCTATCAGCCAGTGCGGGTGACGACGCGCGATGGCAAGGTCATCAATGGCATCCTGCGCAACGAAGATAGTTTCTCGCTGCAAGTATTCGGCTCCGACAACCAGCTATATCTCTTCGATCGCGACAAACTCAAGGAAGTCTATTACGTTCCCAAGAGCTTGATGCCGACGGATTTCGATAAGCGCTTGACGCCGACTGAATTTCAGGACCTGATGGCGTTCCTGACTCGTTTGGCGGTGCCGGTTCCGCAGGTACCTCGCGGCGGGGGCGAATAAGGAAGCACGATTATGAAACGACGAACGTATTTGAAAGCGGGACTGGCGGCGCTTGGTCTGCAATCCGCCGGGGCATGGGCCAAAGCGGACGTGGGAGAATACCTGGTCTACTTTGGAACCTATACCGACCAAGCCGCTCGCGGCATCTACGCGTACCGCTTCCAGCCGGCCACTGGCAAACTGACTTCGATCGGTTTGATGGCGGAGACGCCCAACCCGGCGTTTCTAGTTGCCACTCCCAACGGACGTTTCCTCTATGCCGTTAACTGGAAGGGCGACGCACGCGAGAAGCAGGGCGATACCGTCAGCGCGTATGCCATTGACCGCAAGACCGGCAAGCTCACCTTTCTGAACAAAGTGGATTCCAAGGGCGAAATGCCGACCAACCTGACGATCGATCACACCGGCAAAACGCTACTGGTAGTGAGCTATACAGGCGGCAATATCACCGGGTATTTGATCGAAGCCGATGGCAAGCTCAGTGAGCCTACGACTTATTTCGAGCACCGCGGCAAGAGCGTCCATCCGGTACCGGGTCCGCATTCGCACGGTGTCATTATTTCGCCGGACAACAAACACGCATTTGTCGGAGAGGTGGGGCTAGACCAGGTCAGGTCTTATAGCCTCGACGCGGCGAAAGGCAAACTGACGCCTTCGGATCCGCCGTTTGTCTCGGTCACTCCCGGAACTGCGCCGCGGCACCTGGCGTTTCATCCAAGCGGGAAGTACCTGTACGTGAACGACGAAAGCCGGCCGGCGGTCACGGTATTCGCGGTGGACGGAGGGCATCTGAAGGAGATTCAGGAAGTCCCGGCGATCCCGGCCGATTACAAGGGGCGCGATGCCACAGCCGAGATTCAGATCGACAAGAAAGGCCGGTTTGTCTATGTCTCCAACCGCGGCCACGACAGTATTGCAGTATTCTCGGTCGATCAGGGCACCGGCAAACTGACGCCAATTCAGCATGCCTCGACGTTGGGCAAGACGCCGCGTAATTTCTCGCTCGACCCAACCGGGCAGTATTTATTTGCCGCCAACCAGGGATCGGATACAGTTGTGCCGTTCAAGGTGGATCCGGAGAGCGGAAAACTCACGCCGACAGGGGAACCAATCAGCGTCCCCAAACCGGTGTGCGTGCTGTTCGTGAGGGCACAGTAGCCATCCACTTCACCAGGACGTTCCAGTCCCCTCAGCCCTGTCCTGTCAACCGCTTGGACGGGTTCTGGCCTGCCATTCGACCGTGGTGTTCGCCCGCTGCAAGGTGTATACTTCATGATGTCCGGAAAGTTCCAGGATGGAATTCCGGCTAGGTGAGGTGGCGAAGATGCGGTCCTTCAGGCCGAAGGCGAAAGTTGCATCGCAGGGACGCGCAGAGGTGGTGCGCGGCTTGGTCCTCGCGCTGCTGCTTAGTGGCTGCGTAATCATGACGATAGGGCTGCGAGCGCAAGCTCCGGCGCCGACGTCGGCGACCCAGGCCGCCGCGAGTACGAATCCCAAGGCGTTCATCGACACCTATTGCGTCAGTTGCCATAATCAAAAACTCCACACAGCGGGTCTTGCGCTCGACGTCTTAGATGTCGCGCATCCAGGTGCGAACCCGGACGTTTGGGAACGCGTCGTCGCCAAGTTGAGGGCCGGCTCGATGCCGCCGCCGAAGATGCCGCGGGCCGACGAAGCCACCTATCGGGTGATCGCGAGCACGCTTGAAAACGAACTGGATAAAGCCTGGGCGGCGAATCCGAACCCGGGCCGGATCAGTGCCGTGCATCGCCTTAACCGCATGGAGTACAACAATGCGATCCGCGACCTGTTTGCGCTGGACTTCGACGTGACGCCGTTGCTCCCCGGCGATGACACAGCCGACGGCAGTTTCGACAACTTCGCGGATGTACTCTCGGTTTCGACCACTCACTTGGAACGCTATATGTCGGTGGCTCGTCAGGTCACGCGGCTGGCAGTGGGCTTGCCTCCCACGGGTCCGGGGAACGATCGATACGAGATACCGCTGTTTGTGATGCAGGATGACCGTCAGAGCGAAGACTTGCCGCTAGGCTCGCGCGGCGGCATTGCGATCCACAAAGATTTTCCGGTTGACGGCGAGTATCTCATCACGGTGAAGCTGCAGCGGCAATACCAGGATTACCTCAAAGGTATGGGATGGCCGCAGAAACTGGATGTCCGGCTGGATGGCAAGCTGTTGAAGCGTTTTACAGTGGGCGGCGCGGCAAAAGGCAGGCCTGCGGCCTCGAGCTATGCCGGTGACGGCGAACCTAATTTTGCCGGAGACCCGTCGTGGGAAACCTACATGCAGCTCACCGGCGACGCGGGGTTGGAAGTCCGTGTTCCGGTCAAAGCAGGTCCGCGCGTGGTGGGCGTGACGTTCGTGAGGGAACAGTGGGAGCCGGAAGGTCTTCCGCAACCGCTGCAACGGGGCCGTGTGATCGCGGATGACCAAGTGTATATGGATTATGCGAATGTGGGGGCGGTGCTGATTGGCGGTCCATATCAGGCTGCCGGACCGGCGAAGGATACTCCCAGTCGGCGCGCGATATTCGTGTGCCAGCCGGCGAGCAGCGCCGCGGCCGAAGAGCATGCTTGCGCGACCAGAATTCTGTCGCGGTTGGCGACAATGGCCTACCGCCGTCCCGCGACAAGAGCCGACGTTCAAACATTGATGGAATTTTTCGATAGCGGCCGCCGCGACGGCGGAAGCTTCGACGCCGGAATTCAGTTTGCGCTGGAGCGGATGCTGGTGGACCCTGACTTCCTGCTGCGCATCCACCTCAACAAGTCAGGACGGACCCCGGTGGCGTCGAAACCTGGCGCGACGCTGCAGCCCGCGGCTTATCAATCCGGTCAAGCAACGCCGCACACCGCGGCTTCCCCCGCAGCGAATGGCGCCTATCGCCTTAGCGACCTCGAACTGGCGTCGCGCTTGTCGTTTTTCCTATGGAGCAGCATCCCCGATGAACGTTTACTGGGGCTTGCCGAACGCGGCCAGCTTTCCAATCCGGCGACGCTCGAAAAGGAAGTGCGGCGAATGCTGGCCGATCCTCGCGCCACCGACGCGTTCGTGAACGATTTCGCGGCGCAATGGCTGAATCTGCGCCGGGTCGAAGAAGTGGTGGTCGATCCGGATAAGTATCCCAACTACGATGAGAGTCTGCTGCAAGCGTTCAAGCAGGAAACCGAGATGTTCGTTAGCAGCACCTTTCGAGAGGATCGCCCGGTCTCCGATCTGTTGGACGCGAACTACACTTTCGTCAATGAAAGACTCGCCCGGCACTATGGGATTCCGAATGTTTACGGGAGCCGCTTCCGGCGGGTAAACCTTCCCAACCACGACCAGCGCGGCGGGTTGCTGGCTGAAGGCGCCCTGCTCGCCACAACGTCTTACCCTGACCGCACGTCGCCAGTGCTGCGCGGAAAATGGCTGCTGAATAATATTTTTGGCTTGCCAATTCCACCGCCGCCACCGGGAGTGGACACGAATATTGAACAGAAACCCGGGGCGCCGCCCACCTCCATTCGCGAGCGCTTGGCGCAGCACCGGCAGAATCCGACCTGCAACAGTTGTCATTCGGTGATCGATCCGCTGGGATTTGCGCTGGAAAATTTCGACGCGATCGGCGGATGGCGGACCATCGACGAAGCCGGCAAGCCGGTGGACGCGAGTGGCACCACCGCCGGCGGCAGCAAAGTAGACGGGCTTCCGGGATTGCGCGCGCTGCTGCTGGATCAACCCGAGCAATTTCCGCGTACCGTCACCGAAAAACTGATGGCATATGCGCTGGGACGCCGACTCGAATATTACGACAAGCCGGCGGTGCGAAAAATCGTGCGCGAGGCGGCGGCGCAGCAGTACCGCTGGTCGTCGCTGATTATGGGGATTGTCGAGAGCCCCGCTTTCTTGACGTGGGAACCCGCCACGGAGTCGAATTGATTTTGAGGAGAAGATAAACATGGCTTTCCTGACTGCGAAGACTTTGCCACGGCGGACCGTACTGCGAGGTATCGGCACTACCTTGGCGCTGCCGTTCCTGGATGCGATGTTCGCGCCCTTCTCGCTGCGCGGGCAGAGTGCCGCGAAGCCGGTGCACCGCTTTCAGGCGTTCTACGTGCCCAATGGCATGGCCATGGAATATTGGACTCCCACCGGCGAGGGAACGGCTTTCGAGTTTTCGCCGATTCTGCAGGCGCTCACGCCCTATCGCGATCAAGCCCTGGTGCTCTCCGGACTCAAGGCGAGCTGGAATTATATCCACGCCGGCGCTTCCGGATCGTTTTTGACCGGCACCAAGCGCGGCGGACGGAACGAAGTGGAGATCATCGCCGACGTCTCCATGGATCAGCTTCTGGCGAAACATTTCGACAGGGATACGCAACTGGGATCGCTCGAGTTAGCGATGGATCCGCCCAATAACGCCGGGGCATGCACTGGGAATCTGAGTTGCGTCTACACTCACACGCTTTCCTGGCGCAGCCCCACGCAGCCGCTGCCGACGGAGTGGAATCCGCGCGTGGTGTTCGAGAAGCTGTTTGGCGATAGCGGCAGCACCGTGCGTGCTGCGCGCGAAGCGAGGATGATGCAGCACAAGAGCATCCTGGACTCGGTGACCGAGAAGCTGGCGACGCTCAAAACGGAATTGGGACCGGGCGATCAGGTCAAAGTGGACGAGTTCACGCAATCGGTTCGCGATGTCGAGCGCCGCATTCAAATGGCCGAGGCACAAAAGGACGTGGAGCTGCCGGCAATGGCGCAGCCGCTGGGCGCTCCCCCGGTATTCGAAGATCATCTCGCGCTGATGTACGACTTGAAGGTCTTGGCGTTCCAATCCGATCTGACTCGCGTAATCACGTTCATGATCGCCAAGGAACAGAGCGCCCGCCCGTACCCGCAGATTGGCGTGCAGGAGGCGCATCACCCGCTGTCTCACCATAACGATCTGCCCGCATTGGTCGAGCGCATGTCCAAGATCAACACGTATCACGTGAAGCTGTTCTCGGACTATCTGGCGAAGCTGAAGGCTACGCCCGACGGCGATGGCTCGCTGCTGGATCATATAACGATCCTGTATGGCGCGGGTATTTCGAACAGCAACCGGCATTCGGGCGACAATCTGCCCATCCTGCTGGCCGGCGGCGGTGCGGGCCGGATCAAGGGCGGGCGGCATATCAAGTACACCGGCAAGCCCTCCATGGCGAACCTGCTGGTGACTTTGATGGACAAGATGGACGTGCCCGTCGATCATATGGGCGCAAGCACCGGAAAACTGCCGATCGACACCCTTGCGGTGTAGGAGAGTCACGCCATGCGCATGAGAGCGGTTCTGATATTGCCAGCAATATTCGCCGTGTCCCTGATGGGTGCAGAAGTGATGGCAGCGGCGGTCGATCCGCCTTCGGTGGTTCAGGCGGCAAAGAATGGCGATAAGGGAGCGCTGCGCGCTCTGATCCAGAAAAAGGCCGATGTGAATCAGGCCGAGGCCGATGGCGCGACCGCGCTGCACTGGGCCAGCTATCATGACGACCTCGCTAGTGCCGACCTGCTGATTCATGCTGGCGCGAAGGTGAATGCAGCGAACGATCTGGGTGCGACGCCGCTATGGGCGGCCAGCCAGAACGGAAGCTCCGCTATGGTGCGCAAGCTGCTCGAAGCCGGGGCCGATCCCAATGCGGCCCTGCTGGCAGGCGAGACGCCGCTGATGGTGGCGGCGCGGGGCGGCTTCCCGGATGTGGTTGAGATGTTGGCCAACAAGGACGCGAACGTCAACGCGCATGGCTCGCGCGGCCAGACGGCGTTGATGTGGGCCGTGGCGCAGAAGCATCCCGAAGTCGTGAAGGTGCTGCTGGCGCACGGAGCTAATGTTCACGCAAAATCCGACGTCTGGAGCGAAGTAATGGCGGTGCCGCCGCATGGCTATCTGCCTTACAACAAGGCCATCCCGCATGGCGGCGAAACTGCACTGATGTTCGCAGCGCGCGTGGGCGATCTGGCGTCGGCGAAACTGCTGGTGGATGCCGGAGCAAACGTGAATGACGCGGACGCCTGGGGCGTCAGCGCAACGGTTCTGGCGGAGCACTCGGGTTATGGAGACCTGGCTGCCTATCTGCTGGACAAGGGAGCCGACCCGAATAAAGCCGAAGCCGGTTTTACGGCCCTCGACGTGGCAATCATGCGCCGCGACGAAAAGACGGTCGCTGCTCTGCTGGAGCACGGCGCGGATCCTAATGCTCCGCTGAAAACCTGGACGCCGATTCGGCGCTCGTCGCACGACTGGTATTTCTCTCCGGCCTTGATAGGCGCGACGCCGTTCTGGCTAGCGGCCCGCTTCAACGAGCCTAATGTGATGCGCATGTTGGTGAAGCACGGTGCGGATCCCAAGACTGTCCTGAGATCCGACTATATGACCGGACGCAACAATCACCGTAAAGAAGAGACGACGGCACTGATGGCGGCGATGGGGATGGGCGGCGGGGTGGCATGGGTTCCGATCCCTAAGACCGAGCGCGAAACACTGGCCCTGGAATCCGCTAGACTGGCTGCGGAACTTGGAGTGGATGTAAATGCCGCGAACACGGACGGCCGAACGGCCCTGGACGCTGCTCAGGCCCTGAAATATCAAAGCGTAGCCCAGTTTCTCACCGAGAAAGGCGCGCGGGCATCCGGGAAACCGGCCCCGAAGGAAACGCCGGTCGATTAACAGTCGCGGTGGCTTCCCTTTACAGCCGCCGCTCACCTGCCCATTACGCCTTCTTGGGCGTTCCCGTGATCTGCGGTATCAGCTCACCGGCCACGTCCGTCAATCGCATATTACGGCCGTTGAAGTAATAGGTGAGCTTCTTGTGGTCTATGCCCATCAGATAAAGGATGCTGGCGTGGATATCGTGATTGGAGGTCGGCTGCTCTTCGGCATTCAGACCGACGTCATCCGTGGTGCCGATGGCCTGGCCGCCCTGGATACCGGCGCCGCACATGAAGACCGTCATCGCGCCGGGGTTATGGTCGCGTCCGATGCCGCGCTGCGAGATGGGCATGCGGCCGAATTCGGAGTGCAGCATCACCACCGTCTCATCCAGAAGGCCGCGGCGCTTCATGTCGGTAATCAGCCCGGTGATCGGCTTGTCGACCTCCTTGCCGTGCTGCCGGTGATTGGATTCGATACTGTCGTGAGCGTCCCATGCGGTGACGTTGGTATTGACGTAGGCTCCGCTGATCAGCTGGACGAAGCGAACGCCGCGCTCGACTAAGCGGCGGGCCAGCAGGCACTGCTTACCGAACGGTTCGCTGACCGGATCGTTCAACCCGTAGAGCTGCTTGGTCTCGTCGCTTTCGCTCGAGATATCGACTGCCTCCGGCGCGCAACCCTGCATGCGATAGGCAAGCTCATAAGAGGCGATACGGGCTGAAAGTTCGCTGCTGCCGGGATAACGCTCCGCGTGCTCTTCGTTCAGTTTGGCGAGCTGATCCAGGCGGGCGCGCTCCCGATCGAGATTAGTGTATTCGGACGATGGCGACAGATCGAGGACGGGATCGCCCTGCGAGCGGAATACGGTTCCCTGGTAGGCCGCAGGCAAGTAGCCGGATCCCCAGTTCTGGGGGCCGCCATAGGGACCGCCGCGCTGGTCGAATAGGACCACGTAAGCGGGCAGATTCTGGTTTACCGTGCCTAATCCGTAAGTAACCCACGAGCCGACGCTCGGATAACCCACCAGGATGTTGCCAGTGTTCCATTCGAGGTGCGAAAGCGTGTGGTCGTTGGACGTGCCGTGGGCGGAGTGGATGAACGCGAGGTCGTCGACGAGGGTGCTGAGATGCGGAAAGATCTCCGACACCCACGCGCCGGATTGACCGTATTGTTTGAAGCTGAAGGGCGTCTTCATCAAGGGCCCGGGATTGCCTTGACGGACCACGATGTCGCCGTGGCCTTCCATCGGCATCCGGTTGTATTTTTCGAGCGCCGGCTTGTACTGAAACGTGTCGATATGGCTCATGCCGCCGCACATGAAGAGCGAGATCATGGCCTTGGCGCGGGGCTTGAAGTGCGGGGGTTTGGGAGCGTACGGAGAATTGAGATCGGTGGATGCTGTACAAGCCTGCCCGATCTCGGCGCCTAGCAGTTTGTCGCGATTCAGAAGGTCGATCAATCCCAGACCGCCGATTCCCATTCCCGCGTTCATCCAAAATTCACGCCGGGATATGAAGCGCCGCTTGGTGCTTAATGAAGTTTTGCTCAAGCTCAATGGGTTTTTGCTTCTGTCCATGGAAAGCTCCTGTTTCAACCTATGTAAACAAACTCGTCCGAGTCCAGAATTACCTGGGCAAAATCGGTCATGGCGGCTAGATCCGCCGCGTCACCGGATGCAGCGCCGTGCGCCAGCGCATATGCGCGCTGTTTCTCGAGGAAAGCGACATTCAAATTCAACTCAACCCGGGTTGGTTCCCGGCTTAAGGTGACGCGATACATCTGCTTGATGCGCTCCGCGGGATCGCTGCTGGCCTCTTTTAGAATGCGCTGTGCCAGGAATTTCGACTGGATCAGCATGAAATTGTTGTTGAGCAGCGTCAGTGCCTGCGTGGGCACGGTGCTTACGTCGCGGCGCTCGCACGTAATGTTCAGATCGGGCTCATCGAATACTTCGAACATCGGATAACGGAGCCCGCGCTGCACGTAGGCGTAGACGCCGCGCCGCCAAGTGTCCGGACCTTCTTTAGTGAGCTGCCAAATGCCCCGCGGCTGCGCCAAGCGCACCGATTCCGGGACCGACGGGAAGAAGGGCTTGCCACCGAACTGCATATTCAGTTGTCCGCTGGCGGAGAGCATGATGTCATGCACGATCTCGGCTTCCACGCGATGCAGCGGGAATTTCCACAGGTAGACGTTGGTCGGATCCTTCTTCGCATCCTCAGGCCGATAGAAGCTGGATGCCATCCGATAAGTCTCGGAGTTCATAATCAGACGGTGCATCTGCTTGATGCTCCAGCCCTGGCGGATGAACTCGGTGGCGAGCCAGTCGAGTAATTCGGGATTCGACGGAGGCAATCCCATCCTTCCGAAATTACCGGGCGTGGGAACGATGGCGGTTCCGAAGTGCCAGCCCCAAATACGATTTACGATGACTCGCGAGGTCAAAGGATTATCGGGTGAGGCGATCCATTCGCCCAAGGCCCGTCGGCGTCCGCTGGTGGGATATCCCGGGCGATTGGGTAGATGTGAAGTAGGCGGCGGTGTCCCCTTAACTAAAACAGTCAGGAACCCGGGCTGAACTTCAGGAGTCTTCTTGTCGCCCTCAAAATCGGCGCCGTTCGCCGCAAAGTGCAACTCCGGCACTTCGTACTTGGTCCCCATGGCGGGGACGAAACAGCATTTCTTGTCATAAGCAAAACGGCCGTTATTGGCGAGGTTGTTGTCCCCCAGATCATCGGGAGTCAGCCAGTAATCGCCGTCGCGCACCCCATTCGCCATCGGCAAGGGAGGCGGCAAGCGCTTTTCGATTTCTTTAATCTTCGCCTGCAGTTCTTTGCGTTTGGCCTCGTCGGCGTCGCTGACCTTGACGGATCTTTGCCGGTAACCGTTGGGATTATCGGCGACTTGCACGGGAACGACATCGGCGGCGTCGGGGTCGTCAAAGTTGAGGGGAAGCTGGGAAACCAGAAGCTTTTGACCCGGCGTCCGTTTATCGGGCGGAGTTTGGACGGCGATCCGGATATCTTCCGGGTACTTCTGCAACGCTTCCTCTTGGCGGCGTTTTAAGTCTGCGTCTCTGTAAGGTTTTTCAATGCGGGCAATTTCCGCCCGCAGCGGCGCGGTTTCCTGCGCCACTTCCGACTTGACCTTTTCGTACTGCTCCACCTGCGACTTGGGCGCGAGCGGTTGATCGTAGTCGACATAGCCCCACATCATCGCCATTGAACGGTAGTAATCCATGCGCGTGATGGGATCGAATTTATGGTCGTGGCAGCGCGCGCAATTGACAGACAATCCCATGAACCCCTGGAACGTGGTCCGGATCATGTCATCCATATAGTCGTAGCGGTTGCTCGGATTCTGTTTTTCACGGAAGCGCACGCGCGGGCCAATGCGATAAAAAGTGGTGGCAGTCAAACTGTCATTGGTCGGATTATCCAGCTCGTCGCCGGCGATTTGCTCCACGATGAACTGGTTAAAAGGTTTATCCTCATTAAAGGCTTTGATGACGTAATCCCGGTAGCGCCAGGCGTTGGGAATGTCGCGATCGTATTCGAATCCGGAACTATCGGCGTAGCGTACAACGTCCAGCCAGAATCGACCCCAGCGCTCGCCATAGTTAGGCGAAGCCAGCAGCTTATCCACCAACTTCGAATAGGCGTCAGGAGAATCGTCTTTTACAAAGGCTTCGACTGCCTCGGTGGGAGGCAGCAGTCCGATCAAATCCAGATAGACGCGGCGAATCAGCGTTCTCTTGTCGGCTTGCGGAGCGGGTTCGAGTCCTTTAGCGTCCAGCTCCTTCTTGACAAAAGCATCGATTGGATTCTTGCTCCAGCGCGCATCGCTCACGGCCGGCGAGGGATAGCGAACAGGCTTCTTGAATGCCCACCATTCGCGATCGCGATCCTGAATCACGCGCTCCTTGTAGCCGGGGAAATTTGCAGGCGGGTATGACAAGTCAGCGGGTATGCCGGGCGCAGCAGGAGCCGCTGTGACGATACCATTGTCCGCGCTTCCCAAGGCGCCCTGATTGATCCAGTCTTTTAGCACGGCGATTTCCTCGGGCTTCAGCTGCGGCACCGGTGACATCGGCATTTGTGGCTTGACGAGTCCAGTCACGCGCTTGATCAGCAGACTATCGTCGGCGTGGCCCGGGTTGATGGCGGCACCGGAATTGCCACCCTGCAGAATGCTGGCGCGAGTTCGCAAATCGAGGTTCCCCATCTGGACGTCGCCACCGTGACATTGGGTGCAGCGCTGCACGATCGGAAGGACATCTTTGTCGGTAACGGGCGATTTTTGCGCAAACAGGCGTCCACCGACCCCAAAACCAAACGCCATCACGGACAATAGCAGCCACTGAGCGACGCGCTTCGCATTAAGCAAGTGAGCCATTTTCATCTCTCCCCATGGACGAATCCAACCTGGATTTAATCTACTCCCGGCAGATACCGGGCGCAACGGTCGACTAGCATAGCGGGCGGGAGCTAGGCTCGTGGCGAACTTTAACTGGGTGTAAGGTTTAGCGGCCGCGTCCCGAGGAGGAACGACCACCCGGTAACGCTGCGCCGCCTCCCGGGGAGATGCCGCCGCGGCCGCGCATTCCGCCACCGCCGCCGAGCGTTCCGCCAAGCATTGCAGGCCTGCGGTTAAAAGATGCTGGAGATCGGCTCACTCCCAGTGGAGGGCCATAGCCACGACCTGTGAACGACAAGCTGCGCTGCGGTACGTAAGCTGCCCACGCCATTCCGGGGCTATAGAAGGGTGAGCCAAAGGGGCTCCAATAGACCCCATTGGCCGGCAGGAACGTAAACATGCCGAAATACGGATTCCAGGACCAAGCACCCGGATTGTTCGTGAATCCGGATCTATAGTCTGAATTGGACGTCACTCGCGCGGAAATCACATTCGCGGTCGAAACATATTCTGCGCGGCGGGAGCTCCAGCGATAGAACGCGTCGGTCTCTTTTGTATCAAATTTGATATCCGCCGGTTTGGCCGCGTCGAGATCGATCTGATGCCCCTTGCGGGCGGTCAGGCTTTCGGAGCCCGAAGAAACCCGCGCCTGTCCTTCAAAGACCCGCAGCTTGGCCGGGTTCGCGTCGATACGGTAAAGACCTTTCTTGGTCAGATCCACGCGTGTGCCCGAGGCCTCGAACGAGATCGCATTGTGATCCAACAGTTCGCCGACTTCCACCAGCGCCGAGCCAGACACCACTTCCAGGCGCGTGTCGGCAAGAGCATTGGAGAGCATGCGGACCGAACTGTTCTCCGCCATGCGCAGAAACACTCCGGGAGTGAGCAGGATTTCAGCGCGTCCCTCTGCGGTGGCCACTAACTGGCCCGCTTTCACATCCGGAAATTCCGCGAACTTGGGATGGACCGGGGCCCCGTCGATGGAGACATCCCCTTCGACATAGTGGATCACTCCGGAATGGGCTGAGATCACGGACTGCGCCCCCGCGCGCGGCGCAAAACTCATCGCCAAAAGAGCGGCGCATCCCACTGCGCTAACCGCGGCGCCGGCCGCCCTGCAAGAAATCGCACGAGCATTTAACATCTGAAGGCGCTCCTGCCCAATCATGCGCCTTTTCGCGAGCTGGCGTCAACCACCTCGCGCTACCGCTCGTGGGACCACGTTCTGTGTGCCAAACTAATGAGTGATGCCAGTCTCGGCGGGAACATTCGTGGCCGGAATTGTTGTGGCGATCGCGGTGGGCGCCGGACTGGCCGCGGCGGTTGTTGCCGTCTGGTTTCGCGCACGCGCGGCCGCTCAAGCGGCCCAGGAAGCCACCGACTCGACCCGGCCCATTGCCGACACGCTCGTGCGCATCGAAACGCACATCCGCGACATCGAGGCCCAACGCCAACATATGTTAGGCGGCCTGGAGCACCAGCTAGGTGCGTTGAGCAAGGAAACCGTGGCGCTTTCGCAGGCGCTGCGCGCGCCGAATGCCCGCGGGCGCTGGGGGGAACTCACGCTGCGCCGCGTGGCGGAGCTGGCGGGCATGGTCCCGTATTGCGATTTCTACGAGCAGGAATCAGGCGCCGCCCAGCGTCCGGATATGCTGGTGCGCCTTCCCGGCGGGCGCGTACTCGCCGTTGACGCCAAGGTGCCGCTAGCGGCGTATCTGGATGCGGAAGCCGCCACGGATGCGGGCAGCCGCGAAGCCGCACTCGCGCGGCACGCGCAGCAGCTCAATCGTCACGTAACCCAGTTGAGCGCCCGCGAATATTGGGCGCAGCTTCAGCCCGCGCCGGAGATGGTGGTCTTGTTCCTGGCCGGCGATCATTTTCTGGCGGCGGCCCTGGAACGCGATCCCGAACTGCTGGATCGCGCTCTTACGAAGAAGATTCTAATCGCCACGCCAGTGACGCTGATCAGCGTTCTAAAGGGGGTCGCGTACGGGTGGCGCCAGGAGAAGCTTGCGAAGAACGCCGAGGAGCTGCGCCGCATCGGAGCCGAGTTCTACGACCGGCTGCGCACCTTCGCGGAAGTGTATGCCGACTCCGGCCGTCATCTGGCGCGGGCTCTCGACTCCTATAACCGCTCGGCCGGAACCTGGGACGCCCGCGTGCTTCCGTCGCTACGCCGCATGAGCGAGCTGGGCGCCGGTGGTAGCCAGGAGCCGCCGCAGCTTCTGCCGGTCGATGGCGCGGCGCGCAATCCTCAATCTCTTACTCCGCGTCCGGACGTTCAGTTACCGGAAGCATGACGCGAAATTTCTTCCTATATCTTTCGCAGCAGCGGCGTCTGCGGCACTGGATGGAAACTTCGCCCGTGGCGCGGAAACTAACCAGCCGTTTTATCGCCGGCGAGTCCCTTGACGACGAATTGAGGGTCAGCGCCCAACTGCAAGGGCAGGGAATCATGACGGCGCTCGATCACCTGGGCGAGAACGTGACTTCGCTTGAAGAGGCAAAGAGATCAGCGGCAGCCTACCTTCAGGCGCTGGATCAAATCGCCGCGCGCGGCTTGCCGGCCACGATCTCGATCAAGGCCACGCATTTCGGCATGGATGTCTCGGAGGCCGCATGTTATGAGAACGTCCTGCGCGTTGCAGCTCGCGCCCGCGAAATCGGCACCCGGGTGGAGATTGACATGGAGTCCACCGCCTATACCGAACGAACGCTCGCGCTGGTGACCGGCGTCGCCCGTGAAGTGGGGGATATCCGTATCGCTATCCAGGCGTATTTATTTCGCACTCCGGCCGATATTGACCGCTTGAATGCGCTTGGCATTCGCGTGCGCCTGTGCAAAGGCGCCTACAATGAGCCGCCGAACCTCGCTCACCCCGACAAAGCCCATGTCGATCGTAGCTACATCGAACTTATGCACCGGCTGTTCGACCAAGGAACCGATCCAGCCATCGCCGGCCACGACCCGCGCATGATTCAGGAAGCCATCCGCTATTCGCATGAGAAGGGGATTGGGCCGGCCCGTTTTGAATTCCAGATGCTTTACGGCATTCGCCGCGATTTGCAACGCCAAGTGGTGGAGCAAGGTTTTCGGCTGCGGGTCTATGTGCCTTACGGCGCGGCGTGGTATCCGTATTTCATGCGGCGCTTATCGGAGCGTCCCGCGAATGTGCTGTTTGTCGCGCGCAGTTTATTCCGTTGACGTCGCGACCGGCAGCTGCTCCACGATCTCGATGCCGAATGCGTCGACGCCGATCACCTTGCGCGGATGATTCGTGAGCAGGCGGATGGTCGTCAGTCCCAGGTCGGCGAGAATCTGCGCGCCGATTCCCGTTTCGTCCTGCGGCGGAGCGTGGCTATCCATCGCAGAGCCCGCGGGCTGATAGTGCTTGCGTGCGCCCAGTCCGGTCTGATGCAGGTATACCAGCACGCCCGCGCCTTGCTCGGCGATCTTGGCGAGCGAAGCTTGCAGCGTGCGCCGGCAGTCGCATTGCGTGGATCCGAAGACATCGCCCATCAGACAGCGTGCGTGCATGCGCACCAGCACGTTTGGTTGACGCGCAACCTCGCCGCGCACCAATGCCAGATGCGCCTCGCCGTTGATGGGGCTGACGTAGGAAATGGTCTTGAAGGACCCGAATTCGGTCTCGATACAGCTTTCACTGCGACGCTCGACCAGTTGTTCCGTCTCCAGACGGTAGCGGATCAGGCTGGCAACCGAGATCATCTTCAGCCCATGTTGCGCGCAGAACTCGGTCAATTGCGGGACCCGTGCCATGGAGCCGTCGGGGTTCATAATTTCGCAGACCACTCCTCCGGGTTCGAAGCCCGCCATGCGCGCCAAGTCCACCGATGCCTCGGTCTGTCCCGCGCGGACCAGCACTCCGCCCGCGCGCGAACGCAGGGGAAACACGTGGCCCGGACGCGCCAGGTCCGAGGGTTTCGCGTTGGGCCGCATGGCGACGCGAATGGTGTGAGCCCGATCCGCCGCGGAAATTCCAGTGGTGACGCCCAGGGTAGCGTCGATCGATTCGCAGAAGGGCGTGCCGAAGCGCGAGGTATTGTGAGGCGACACCAGCGGCAGATGCAACGTGTCGCAGCGTTCGGGAGTCAGCGCGAGGCAGATCAGGCCGCGGCCGTGCGTGGCCATGAAGTTGATGGCC
>Ga0207674_10003376_pt1 | contig 19600 bp, 19 predicted proteins | sample KBSCornC72_FD_184303 | JGI IMG/M metagenome (GOLD analysis project Ga0207674, IMG submission 184303) | Corn rhizosphere microbial communities from Kellogg Biological Station, Michigan, USA - KBS Corn C7-2 (SPAdes) (version 2) | ecosystem: Host-associated > Plants > Roots > Rhizosphere > Soil ... | reverse complement strand
CGCCGCCCGCAAAGAAGGCATCCGCATCGCCCAGGAAATGCTCGAGTCCGTTCGCGGCATGGTACAAGGCGTCCAGGTCAGCGCCCCCTTCGGTCGCTACACCGCCGCCGCCGAAGTCATCGCCAGTGTCCTGCCCCAGGCCGTTCTCGACCTCCAGTGACCCGATAAGTACTTGCCGGGTGCCCCATGTCTCCCGCCTTTGGAGACATGGGAAACCACACTGCGGGTGTCCCATTCTTGCCACGCTGTTTGCGGCAAGGGTGGAAAGAAGAAGTCGCTTGCACATGAACAGCGGGTGCCTCATCCTAACCGCGTTTTATGCGGTTAGGGTGGGAATTCATCCACCACCCGCCTACAATGATTACGGACTTCCATGGCATCCTTCGAAGAATCGCTTAAAAAACTCGAATCCATCGTCGAAATCCTCGAGAAGGGCGACCTCTCCCTCGAAGATTCCATCAAGCTCTTCGAAGAAGGCACCGTACTCTCCGCCGTCTGTAAAAAGGAACTCGAGGAGGCCGAAGGCAAGGTCCAGCTCCTTATCAACCAGCGCGATGGCTCGTTCAGGACGGAGCCGTTCCCCAACAAGAAGAGCTGATCGCTAGTGCCCAACACCGATCGCGCCGCGGAGACGCGCCTCGCAACCTACGGAAGCCTCTCTCCCGGCGAAGTCCATCACAACCAGTTGTCGAGTCTCAGGGGACGCTGGCTCAAAGGTACAGTCCGCGGCTTTCTTCAGAACGTCGGCTGGGGCAGCTCCATGGGCTTCCCCGGATTGACGCTCGATCCCACCGGCCCTGAAGTGAGTGTCAACGTCTTCGAATCGGCAGATCTGCCTCAACACTGGTCCCGCCTTGATGAATTTGAAGGCCCTGAATACCGGCGTGTAGTCACGGAAGTTGAGACCGCCGGCGGCATAGTCAAAGCTAACATCTACGTTGTTGCCAGGTGATCTCTCGAAGTCGCAGCGGGAAATTACGATTTCACCAACTCCGCCGAATCAACCAGCAACAACGCGCTTCCCCACAGACCCGCCCACCTCAGATCGAGCCCTCGCCGCGAGTTCAAGAACCTCATCAACTGACCATTGATCGTACGCATGCGAGCCATACTTACACGCGATGATCATTCCGCTCGGTGCAATCAGGAAGTCCGCTGGCAGTCCGAGCCGCCCTCCACTCGGATTGAAGGGCGCCAGCGGAGCGCGCCCGGAAAGCGTTCGGCCCAGGCTTCCCACTACTCCGCGAATAATCGGACCCCACACAAGAGCGCTCATCAACGCTCGAAGTCCGGACTCGACCCCAAACTGCCTGTACAGCTTCTTGTCAGGATCAGCCACAACGTCGAATGGCAATCCCTCGTAGTACGGCAGCAGTGCCTCCGCGCTGGAGTGAAAAACAACCACCTCCCGAATTGAGGCGGCTGAAAGCTCGCTACCCCGCCTCGCCACCGAATGCAGATGTAGATCGCAAACGGGACAGCCCGCGAACCGCCTGAATTGAAGGTGAATCATTTGGGATGGATCTGGAACTTTTATCTGAATCGAACCAATCGATGTAAAGTGCAGATCATTTACCAGCGCGCCCTCTTTCAATCTCCTATTCACCGCGTAATCTCCCTCATGAATTCCGGAATAAGCAGCCGTCCATTTATAGACATCTGTCCAGTCACGTCGATAAGATCGAGATCGCAGTGCGAAAGCTTCAGACGAATCCCAACGAGACGTCCGCTATTGAACAAATGAAGAAGAAACGTCCAGAAAATCCCGGTAAAAACGCCCGGGAATCCGACCGGCGCGTGACGCGAACCCGTGAGCTCCTTGAACAGGCTCTCCTCGCCTTGATCAAGGAGAAGCCATTCGATTCCATCTCCGTCCAGGACATCGTCGATCGTGCAAATGTCGGCAGGGCCACCTTCTACCTGCACTACCAGAACAAGGAGGACCTCCTCGGAAGCGGCTTTGCCGGTCTGCAGGCAACACTCCGCGAACAGCAGAAAGCAGTCAGGCGCTCAGGCGTCAAGCTCGATGAGATGTTCTTCGCGTTCAGCTTCCACCTGCTGCAGCACGCTCACAAAAATCGTGAAGTCTTTCCTGCAATGCTGGGTAAGAATGGCGGTGTTGCCATTCAACACGTTCTCCGCAAGCTCCTTACCGAACTGATGCGCGAAGAAGTCTCCGCCATTTCCTCCGTCAAAGAATCGTCACAGATGCCCACAGCGGCAGCCGTAGAATTTCTCTCCAGCGGCCTCTTCGGCTTGATGGTCTGGTGGCTTAACGGCCGCGCGCGGCTTTCACCTGAGGAAATGAACGACACCTTCCGTCGCCTTGCAATACCAGTTCTGCGTTCCGCTGTGCGGTAACATAGCGTCTCATCATTTGCCAGTTGCGGACTGACCCGGACGGCACCATAATGCTTCCGGTCCAAACACGCAGAGGGGGTCCGTATGAAACATCTTCTCGGACTTCTAGCCTTGGTGTTTGTTCTGCCATGTTTACTCCTGCTGTCTAGTTGCGGCAGCAACGCCACGGCAACCAATTCACGCTCAGCCATAACTCCAGAACAAACCACAATAACTGTCGCGATCAAGGGAGGCTCCGTCTCTCTGGCGGCCGGAGAAACCTACCAATTCTCCGCAACCGTGACCGGCACCGCGAACACCTCTGTCACATGGCAACTCAGCGACTGCTCGGGCGCGGCTTGTGGCAGCATCACTTCCACCGGTTACTACACCGCACCCTCAGCCATTCCCGCCTCGGCGACAATCAAGGTACTCGCAACCTCGCAAGCCGATCCCAGCAAATCCGGCTACGTCACAGTTCGCCACGAGCCCATCTCCGTCACCGTGAGTCCGCAGGCAGCGTGGGTCAGGGCAGGAGATTCGACGAATTTCGCGGTAAGCGTAAAGCACGACATCAGAAAAGGCGGCGTAAGCTGGGCTCTTTCGTGCTCCAGTTCCGATTGCGGTAAATTAAGCAATTCCGGCGGCGATTCAGTCCTGTACAACGCTCCTTCGACCTTCCCGGCCCCGGCTACCATCGTCCTTACAGCAGCGTCCGTCACAGATCCTGCCAAATCTGCTCGAGTCAATATCGCCGAATCGAGCAACAACACTCTCGCCGAAGGAGACTATGCCTTCCTGTTTAGCGGGTGGGAAGCGGCTCTCGATGGAGGATGGTATTGGCCTTTCAGGTACACCGCCGCAGGACACTTCCACGCCGACGGGAAGGGCAACATTGTTAATGGCATTGAGGACGTCAACTCGTATTTAGGCGTCTCCCAGTCGGTGCCCTTCACCGGAACTTACGCCGTCAGCTCCGATCGCAGAGGACAGTTCACCGTCACAACCGCAACTGACACCCACATCTTTCGCATGGTCCTCGATCCGTCAGGCACTAGGGCAAGATTCATCCGTTTCGATGGAACACCGAACAACATGCCGGTATCGGGGTCGGGCTTTCTCGAGCGGCAGGACAGCTCGGAGTTCTCGTCAACTGCGCTCGCAGGTGATTATGCTTTTGCATTGTCCGGTGCAGGTGCGGGGCACAACTGGTGCCGCTTCGCTGACGCAGGCAGATTCACTCTAGGCACAGCAGGAGCAATCACCGCAGGCAGGCTGGACCGAACCAGACAGGGATGGGCAACCGGCTCCTTTCTGCATTCCACAGATAGCCTCGTCCTCTCTGGATCTCTCGTTGCTCCTTCCGCGACCACAGGCCGAGGAACCGCGACTTTCGTCATCTCCTCACAGTCCAACCAGATTTTAGAAACTTGGAATTTCGTCTACTACATCCCCTCCGATGACAAACTGCTGCTGGTGCAAATCGATCCCCGCAGCACCGAGAACACCGCCTTGGTTGTGCTCAGTGGCGAGGCCCGCCGGCAGCACGGGCTATTCAACGCCGAATCGTTCAAAGGCCCTGTCGTCTTCGCGATGGCTGGCTTGAATCGCGAAGGCTACGGCGCATACTTCGAACGCGTCGCGGTGGGGCAGATGATTTCCGACGGAGCGGCCCTAATTGCCGGCGTTGTTGACGACAATGGCTATCCACAACCCGCAATGCCAAACCAGGCGTTTCATGCAAGCTACACTTTGGCGCCCGACGGTCGAGCAGAGTTACAACTCAGCGGCATCTACTTGCAAAAGGCAGCTGCCTACTTCTATGGACCCAACAAGGCGTTCTTGATAGAAACTGGCATCGGAAGTGACGTGATGTTCGGCGACATCAGGCCGCAGGCTGCAGGTTCCTTCGACGCACAGTCGGTCTCCGGAGCTTTCCTCACTACTACTGCCTCACCAACCAGCGAGGAATCACCGACCGAAGCCGGCATCACCGCGTTTGATCGTGCGGGCGGCGTCACATCTAGTGTCGACGCCAACCAGAACCTTTACGACGATCCTGCGATGTGGCTGCAACGTTTCGATCTGGACGGGACTTATGACGTCGCGCCAAATGGACGCATAACCATCAACTACCCGTCTCAGTCGCGAACAGCGGTTGTCTGGATTGCGGCGCCAAATGAGATGGTCGGGAACGCCTCGTTCTCATCCGAAGGATGGTATTACACACACTGGGCTGCCTTGGTTGAATTCACAAGGTAGGCAGCTGACTTCTGACGGACCATTCCCGGACCGCTCGGTCCGCAGGTGGTCCATTTTTTGTCTTTTCGTAGCTGATGACAATCTTGCCTTTCGCGCGTTACGCTGTGAAACACCTCACGCGCCAACCACAAACCGGCCGTGACCTCGGAGGTCATTCCCGATGCTAAAGTCCGTCGGAATCGTGCTCGGAAGCTACGTCCTTTCCATCGTCCTCGTCCTCTGCACCGACCCCCTGCTGAGTCGCATCTTCCCCGGCGACTTCGAAAAAGGTCGCATCCCCTCCAACCCTGCGCTGCTTGTCAGCACCGCCTTCTTCGTTGTGATCTCGATTCTGTGCGCCTGGGTATGCGCCCGCTTTTCTCCACGTCTCCCCTCCAAACATGTCCTCTGGTTCTTTATCCTCGGCGAAGTGATGGGCATCGCCGCCATCATCCCCAACTGGTCCAAAGGCTGGCCCCACTGGTACTGGTTATCCTGGCTCCTCACATGGCCGGTCAGCTGCTGGATCGGCCTCAAACTCGCAGGCAGATCGAGCAGTAGCGACGCTGCTCCGATCATCACGAACCGTAGCGCAGAAGAACATTGAAAAAGGCTGCGCAGAATTCGATCAGCGTCAACGTGAAGCAGGCGGTGCCATTTTTCGGCGTAACGAATATGGAAGCTTCGCTGGGCTTCTACATCGACGGCCTGGGATTCAAGATGACTCGTTGGTGGATCCCCGAAACGGCTGACGATCACGGCAACAAACCCGACGGCAGGATTCGCTGGTGCTGGCTCGAACTCGGCGAAGCCGCAATCATGCTGCAGGAGTTCTCCCCGCAACGCCAGACCAGCGAACCGCTCGGCGGCGGTGTCAATGTCTGCTTTCAGTGTGAAGATGCGTTGGCTCTCTATCGCGAATTCAAATCACGCGGAATCCATACCCGCACACGCCTTACGTCGGCAACCGTCTGTGGGTCGTCACTCTCACCGACCCCGATGGCTACCGCATGGAGTTCTCCAGCCCGACGGACGCTCCAGAAGAAACCGAACTGGAAGACTAGAAGCAGCCAGCAGCTTGTAGCTCTTGTCTCGTTGTTAGCGGCTGCATGCTACCGGCTACTGGCTACTGGCTCGCTCCCGCCCTTCCCACCGCGCTCGCCCCGATGTACCATGATCCGTTCCAAAGTTGAGCTTCTGGGGACACTGCCAGATGATCGAGGCGACCATGTGCAAGCGGTTCGTTTCTGCCCTGATTCTTCCCTTCATTGCAACCCTCGCCTTTGCTGCCGCCAAGCCTCCTGAAAAGCCCAAGCCGGCTCAGTCCATTTCCGAACTTCAGCAGCAACTCACAAAGATCGTCTCCGACACCCACACTCCCGGCGTCTCCATCGCCATCGTCCATCGCGACGGACCCGAATGGGTAACTGCGCTCGGTAAAGCGGACGTTGCCTCCAACCGCGACGCCACCGCCTGGACGCTCTTTCGCATCGGCTCCACATCCAAAGCCTTCGCTTCCCTATCCATCCTCAAGCTCGCGCGCGAAGGCAAGCTCTCGCTCGATGAGCCGATTCACAAGCTCATCCCCGAAGTCGGCTACGACAACAAATGGGAGGCAACTGACCCAGTTCGCGTGGTTCATCTTCTGGAACACACCACCGGATGGGACGACTTGCATCTGCGCGAGTACGCGAAGGATGCGGCTAACATGGATCTGCGTACGGCGCTCGATTTCGGACGCTCTTCCCGCTTCTCCCGCTGGCGTCCTGGCACGCGCATGGCCTACTGCAACAGCGGTCCCGCCGTCGCTGCCTACATCGTCGAGAAAGTCACCGGGCAGCGCTTTGAAGATTACGTCGAGCAGAATTTCTTCCTGCCCATCGGCATGAAGACCGCCACATACTTCAAACCCGATGCAAGCCAGGCCACCACGCTCTACCACGGCGACGGCAAAACACCCTATCGCTACTGGAACATCACCTACCGTCCTGCCGGCTCCATCAACGCCTCGGCCCAGGACATGGCCGCCTATGTCCAGTTCTATCTGAATCGCGGCGCGGTGAATGGAGTGCAGCTTGTACCCGCCGCGGAGATCGACCGCATGGAGAACCCCGCCAGCACATGGGCCGCGCGCGACGGCCTCAAAGCCGGATACGGCCTCTCCAATTACTGGACCTTCAACGACGGCTTCGTTTACCACGGCCACAACGGCGGAGTGGAAGGAGGCCTTACCGAGATGGCCTACCTGCCCGAATTCGGCATGGGCTACTTCTACTCAATCAATGCCGGCAACGGCGATGCGTTCTCAAGGATCGGCAAAGCCATTCGCGCCTACATCACCCTCCACCTCCAGCGTCCCCCGGTGCCCGCTGGCGGCGCGCTTCCAGCAGACGCAGCAGACTACGCCGGCTTCTATCAGCCTGACTCGCCCCGCCAGGAACTCATCCGTTTTCTCGACCGCCTTGCCGGGCTCTCCCGCGTCCACTTCAACGACGGGAAAATGCTCGTCTCCAGCCTCAATGGAACGAACACATTCATTCCCGTCTCGGGCCATCTCTTCCGCTACGTCGGCAAAGACGATCCCCCGGAACCCGCCGCATCGGCCGCGTTGCTCACCCCCAACAGCGAGGGACGCTTCATTCATGCGGGCGGAACTCTGAAGCGCATTCCAACCTGGTTCGCTCTATTCGAAATCGCACTCACGGCATTCGTAGTGGCTGCAATGATCTCGATTTTGCTTTATGCGCCGGTATGGATCATCGGGGGCTTCTTCAAGAAGCGTCGCCGCCCCACAGAGCGCCCCATGCGACTCTGGGCGCTGCTCGCGATGTTGTGCCTGATCGCCTTCGTCGCGATTTTCATCGTCTGCTCCAGTGACATCATCAGCCGCTTCGGCAACGTGACCATCTGGTCGCTAGCCATCTTTGCATCTACCCTGCTCTTCGCCCTCACATCGCTGATCGCCGCCTGGACAGCATGGAGAAGCCGAGCAGAGGGAGTCCGCCGCGGTGTCCGCATCTACTCGATGATCGTCTCGGCTGCCCTCGTCATCGCGACAATATACCTGGCCTACTGGGGAATCATCGGCCTTCGGACCTGGGTGTGACGACGCGGTCCAGTCGCTCTCTCAACCACGTCAACAATTCGGCGGGCAGCCGATCTACGGATTCCAGCTGAAACCGCCGAACGCCTTCCCGCAAAGTCTCTGCCGCAGAGCCTTGCACGGTCAGCACCGCATCGGCCGCTCGCATGAGCCGCACGAAACTAGCCTTCCTCTCGTCGCCGCCAACCAGCGCCAGACAAACGTCAGGCTTCACCGCATCCAAAATCCGATTCGATTCAAAAACTACATTCCGATCAGAGCCGAGCGCCGCACGAATCTCGTCCATCGGAACCTCATCCCCAACCCGTTTCACCAGCAGCGCCCGCTTTGCCCCCGCTCGCAGAAATCGGGCCGTATCCGTCTCCTCGCCAGCCCGCGTCTCTTCCCTTATCACCAGCGCAGCAGAGCTCTCATTCGAACCACCCGCCGGATAGTCATGCCCCGTAATCTTCACCGCCGTCCACTCATACTCACGTAGCGCCGAAATTACCGCGCACACCACCCCCGTCTTCCCCACATCCTTCCCACTCCCCCCAACAACAACAATCGCCACACACGCCTCAAAAAAGAGCTAAGAGCTAGCAGTTGGAAGCTAGTAGCTGTTTCACGCAATAAACCTAAGGCAATTCCCATCCGCATCCTTCACATACATCTCCCTGCTTCCCCAGCTCTGGTCCACAGGAGGTACATCGATATGCACATGTCTCGCTTTGAACTCCGCATAGAATCTGTCCACGTTGTCCACCATCAGATTCGTTACCGCGCCTGCCACGCCATCGCCGGAGAACGAAGACAAATGCAGCCAAACCCCGTCCCGTGAGATTCCCATGTAGCAGGGATCACCCTTTCCGCCGTTAGGGTGATGTTCAAACTCCAGCCGGAATCCGAGGTCGTGGCAATAAAACCTCAGCGCCTTCGCTCCACTCGTGACATGCAAAACCGGAATCGCGCGTCGGATCATCGAACCCTCCTTCGCATATCTGCCCGGCGACCAGCCCTAATCCCTATTCCCTGATCTCTATTCTCTAGCTTTATCCGCAGTTCCCTTGTCCCCTCGTTCCCTGCTCTTCGCCAGCCTGCTCAGCGTCGCCTGCTCGCGCAGCACCTGCTTCAACGGACGCGCCGGAGTTCCAAACATCACCGTTCCCGGCTTGTGTCCCTCGTTGGTAATAGTCTTGCCGTTGAAGACTCCCGACTGACCTCCCAGGATCACGCCTTCACCCACATGCACGTGGTCGCCGATGCCCACCTGGCCAGCCAGCACCGCGCCCTTGCCGATTGTGCTCGATCCCGAAATTCCCGTCAGGGCAACGAGAATCGCGTCCGGCCCCACCTCACAGTTATGCCCCACGTGCACCAGGTTGTCCATCTTCGTTCCTTTGCGGATCCGCGTCTCCTTCAGTGCTCCGCGATCGATCGTGCTGTTCGCACCGATCTCCACGTCATCCTCGATCACCAGCTTTCCCTGCTGCGGAAAATGCGTATAAGCACCCGTCTCCGTATCGCGCACGTAGCCAAACCCGTCGGCCCCAAGCACCGCCCCCGCATGTACCACCACTCGATCTCCCAGCGTCACTCCCGGATAGATCACCACCCGCGGATAAATCGTGCACTCTATGCCGATCTTCACAAACTCGCCAACGATCGCGCCCGCACCGATCCGCGATCCCGCTCCAATCCACGCATGCGATCCCACCACCGCATTCGACCCGACAAACACCGCCGGATCCACCTTGGCGTCCGGAGCCACCACCGCACCGGGAGCAATGCCCAAACTCAGCGGAGGCTTCCTCACCAGCTTCGCCGCCTTCGCAAACCACAGCTTCGGCTGTTCCGTCTCAATGATGCACTTGCCCTTCGGATACTCCGTCGCCATTCCCTGCTTCAGAACGATCGTTCCCGCGTTGCTCTTCAGCGCGGCAGCCACCGCCGCCTCCGACTCGGCAAATGCCAGGTCGAACGCGCTCGCCGTCTCATAGGCGCTCACCGCGTCCACAATCCACTCCACATCGCCCTGCGCGAGGTTCCCGCCCAGTTCATCCAGCAGTTCTTGCAAGATCATCCAGGATTCTCCATGGGAAGATTACCGCGTCCCGGAACGGCATTCCCCGCCTTTTTCGTCGCGAGGTTTTCGAAGCACCAACATCGCCACAAGCTATCGGCTACCGGCTACTGGCTACAAGCTCCTGGCGCACTGAAAATTGAGAGCTGAAGGCTCTTTCCATCACTGTTCCTCGGCCAGCGTCTCCACAATATGCCCCATCTTCTCCTGTTTGGTCCTCAGGTACGCCGCAAACGTCTCCTGCGGCTCAACCTCCGCCGATACGCGCTCTGTCACTTCGATCCCCGCAGACTCCAGCGCCGCCACCTTATCGGGATTGTTGGTCATTAATTTAACCTTCTCGACGCCCAGCATCTTCAGCACACGCGCCGGCAACTCGTACTCGCGATAATCGGCTTCAAAACCAAGCTCGACATTCGCTTCAACCGTGTCGCGTCCCTGGTCCTGCAGCTCATAAGCCTTCAGCTTTGCCATCAGCCCGATCCCGCGCCCCTCCTGCTGCTCATACAGCAGAATTCCCGCGCCTTCTTCGGCGATCTTCGTCAGCGCCAGCTCAAGCTGCAGCCTGCAATCGCACCTCAGCGAACCGAACACATCCCCCGTCAAACATTGCGAGTGAATCCGCACCAGGGGCGCCGCCGACTTCACATCCCCCATCACCAGCGCAACCAGCCCTTCAATCTTGCAATTCTGGACCGGAGACCCGCCGCCAGCCGCACCGGCCGCAGAGGGCAATCTCCCCTCAAACCCCAGAATCCGGAAAGCCCCCCACCGGCTGGGGAAATCAGCCTCGGCTACCTTCTTCACGCTTTCAAATGCCATATCCCCATTCTACTTTGCGCGAATTCCGCCCCCAGCGGCACCCGTCACAGCGCCGCCAGCCGCACACAAGCGGATCTGTAAAGCACAAAGCTACCGGCGTGCTGAGTAACGCAATGGAACTCCGGCATGTATCAGGGCTTGGCTTCAGCTATGCCGCCACATTCTGCAAACGAGCCCGGCTTTAGCCGCTGTGCCGAAGCGCGTCGGAACTCCGGCTTTATCAGTGGCCATTCCAGACAATTAGAATCTTGGAAATTCAGTGCACAGCCCGAGTGGAGGACTGACTCCATCAGGTTGGAGAATCTTCATGGAATTGAACGAGCTGTTAGAAATTGAACCGCTGAGCAAAGCACTTCAATGCGCGCTGAGACTCGCACAGGAACAAGGAGCAAACGAGCTGGCAAAATGGCTCCAATTGGAGATCGGCGGTTACTACGCCACAAATAGTCACAGCATCATCACCGTTCCGAAGTATCGAGCCGTTGCAGGCGCGCACCTCAACATCTATGGTCAGCGTTTAAAGGTTCAGGCTGGTCAATCTTCAATCGATGAAATGCGTGTCCTTGAAGGCGTCGAAGCATTGGAATCCTTGAGAGATTCTCTTCAGACGATTGTGGTGCAAAAGCCAACAACAGTTGGGCTGACTGCACAGCAAGATGAGGCTGCCACCTTCCATTACGAACCGGTGGAACTCGTCCAGGTCCTCTCTCAAATCCGTTCAGAACTGTCCCGTAGAGCGCGAGTACTGGGGCAGCCAAATTATTGACTGATATCCCAATAGCCCGCTAAGAACAATGGCGATAGCCCAGATCCTTCAAGCCGGCCCCACGGCCAAAATAGGGTGCCCCATGTCTCCTTCCTTTGGAGACGTGGGAGACCACACTGGCCCCTCCGGCGAGATTCTTGAATGACGGATGCGGCGTCGGCTCTGAGGAAGCCGGCAACTACTTGACCGCAGTGTTCATGCAGCCTGTGACTCGCTCTGAGAGTCGAGCTCGGCTCGCTAAGTACCGCCGATTTGGCAATGACTCAGAAGCAGTCATCTGTCACACGCAGAACGACCATCTAGTCGGAACGCAGGGCTACCAGCGGATCCACTCGCACCGCGCGGCGTGCAGGAAAATAGCATGCAACAGTCGATACCGTAATTACCAGCAGCGTCGCTGTCAGAAATGTTAGGGGATCAGTGCTGCTGACGCCGTAAAGAAGGCCGGACATGAACCGGGTCATGAGCCATGCAAAGAGCAGGCCGACCCCAATGCCGAAAAGAGTGATGTTTGTCGCTTGTCGCACGAGCATGTACACGATCGCATTCGGCGTAGCGCCGAAAGTGAGTCGCACACCGACCTCTTGCGTTCTCTGACCCACGTTATACGAGGTCACGCCGTAGATTCCAATTGCGGCCAACACCAGAGCCACCAGAGCCAGAATGTCAAGCAGCGTAAATGCAATCCTGGGGGCCGACGTGACGTTCCCCACGATCTCCGGCATGGATCTCACTTCGAATATCGGTTGGTTCCGGTCCACCGACCAGATAGCGCTGCGAATCGCAGGCAGGATCGCATTCTGCGGAACGGCCGTACGCACCACCATACTCATGGTTTGGTCCGGACCCTGCATAAATGGGAAGTAAATGGTAGCCTCAGGCGCGCCGCTCAGCGATGTGTCGCGAACTGCGCCCACAACGCCGATGACCTGTCGTGGCACTCCGGAGCCGTCCGGAAGAACCAAGTGTTTGCCGATCGGGCTTTCGCTCCCAAAATACTCTCGTGCGAGCGTCTCATCGATCACAACCACTCGCGGATGGTTGGCGTCGTCGCTCTCTGCAAAGCTCCTGCCTTGCATCAAGGGAATCTTCATGGTCTCGAAATATCCGGCGCTGATGTCCCGATAATCGGCAGAAGGGGCCACATCAGAACCTGGCTTCTCCTGAATGGAAAAGGGCCCTCGATCCATATCGTCTTGACTAAGAGGAACAATCTGAGTCAACCCAGCAGCCTGCACGCCGGGTATGCCGCGAACATGTTCCAGGAAATCATGGAAGGCCGCTCCGCGCCTCCCGGAATTCTGATAGGGCGAACCGGCGGCATCCTCAGACAGTTTGATCCGCAGCGTTAGAAGCCTGTTGGGATCAAAACCCGGATCGACAGACAACAACCGCGAGAAGCTCTTGATCATCAGGGACGCGCCGACCACCAGCACGAGAGCAAGCGCCCCCTCCACCACTATCAGAAGAGTGCGTGTTCTTTTTCCTCGCACCTGCCCGATCGTTCCGCGTCCTCCATTCTTCAGCGCAGCCTGCATGTTGCCGGCAAACAACCGGAGCGGAGGTATCAGGCCAAACAGCATACCCATTGCCAGCGATATAACCAGCGTGAAAACGATCTCGCTTGCTCCCAGGTGGACCTCAGGCAGTTTCACTTCATAAGCTGAATTGGGAACGGGTATCTGGGTCGGTCCATATCGTCCCCAGAGATGAACGCTTCCTAAAGACAGCAGCAGGCCAAGCGATCCGCCAACGATCGTCAGCAAAGAACTTTCCACCATAAACTGGCGAACGATCTGCTTTCGAGTGGCTCCAAGTGAGATGCGCACGGCGATTTCCTGGCATCTGCTCATGCCATGCGACAGCAGGAGATTTGCAACATTTGCGCAGGCTAGAATCAAAACGAATCCCACTGCGCACTGCAGCACAATCAGAGCCGGTCGAATGTACTCCATCCGCACTGATCCCAGCGGCAGCAGAACTGTGCCGAACCCTTTGCGATCAGGCCTCTGGAGAGCTGTTCTCGCCATCGCCGCGTTCATCTGCGCGGCCGCTTGGCGCACCGTCACGTTCGGACGCAGACGCCCAAACACACCAAGATCGGAACCGGCGCGCTGCAGCCAGCCAACATCGAACGGAACCACTACATCAACTGGGAACAACTCGTCGAAAGATGCGGGTAACACACCAATGATGGTGTAGTTCTCGCCGTTCAATGTCATGCTTTTGCCGCAAACAGCCGGATCCCCTTGATACTTCCGCATCCAGTAGTGGTAGCCCAGGACGACGAGCGCACGCCGCGCATTTTCTTCCTGCAGAAGAAATGTTCTCCCCTCAACGGGAACGATTCCGAAAAAATCTCCGAAGTTGGTAGTCACACGGAGTCCGGCGACCTGCTCCGGATCTCCATTGCCCGTCACAGTACCTGTGCCGTGCTCGAAAAGGAAGAGATCCTCGAACGCCTGGATCTTTTGCTCTCTCCAGTCCAGGTAATCCTGCCCGCTGGGTCCCACCCGGCTTAACCCTATTGCTGCATTGCTATCCCAGATAACAACCAGGCGGCTGGCTGCGCGCACAGGCAGCGGCCGCAATAGGATTCCGCGGACCAGTGTAAATAAGGCCGTGTTGGTACCGATGCCCAGCGCCAGAGTAAGGATTGCGGCCGCGGTGAATACGGGTGCCTTCTTCAGAACCCGAAAACCAAACTTTAGATCTCTCAACAGCGTAACTGCCCAGCTCCAGCCCTGGGCCCTATGCGATTCTTCGCGATAGTGTTCGAATCCGCCAAATTCTACGCGCGCCTGCCTCTCGGCCTCAGGTCGTGAAATGCCGCGGCTTTCCAGATCGTTCGCGCGAAGCTGGATGTGTTCGAGCAGTTCTTCCTCGAGTTCATGCCTCACCGCCGAACGGTGCACGAACGCGGACCAGCGGGCCTGCAATGCATTGAGGATTTTCATAGCTCTCCCGGTTGCGCTGAAAGTGCATTCGCGATTGCTTCGGCAAGGCGATTCCAACTCTCTGTCTCATCCTGCAGCCGCTTCCGTCCGGCAGACGTCAGCTCGTAAAACTTCGCGCGCCGGTTCGCGTCGGAGACGCCCCACTTCGTCTTGAGCAGTCCCTGACGAACCAAGCGAAACAGTCCCGGATACAACGCGCCCTGCTCAACCATCAGAGCTTGGCCTGATATCTGGGCAATGCGCAGCAAGATGCCATATCCGTGCAAGGGTCCGAGCGATACTGCCCGCAGAATAAGAAGATCTAGAGTCCCAGGAAGAAGCTGAGCCTGATCGGCCATTCCAACTCTCTCCTAAACATCTTAGGACTGTAGCGAAACTCTCCTAAGCTGTCAAGGAAAGCGAGATTTTTTCCTTGTGTGCGGTTTGAATGGATCTTGATCCGGTGCCTCGACTCCGACGGCCGGGTGCCCCATCCTTGCGAGGTTTTTTTGTCGCAAGGGTGGGAGCCAACAAACTCAACCTGCCGGGTGCCCACATCTCGCTTTGGAGATGTGGGTTCTCGCGAAACCGCCACCCGCATGCAGGTCATACACTGTTCACGTGACCGAAAGGCTCATTCTCATCACCCTGCTCGTCAAGCTGGGTGTCATGGCGTCCGTAGCCAGCGTACTCGCGCGCGCCGCCACGTTCCGCCGCCTCTTCTTCGCCGAAAAGCGCCGTCCCGAGCAGACTCTTGCCCTGCTCGCCTTCTTCCTTGTCCCCCTCACCCTTGGCGTCTGGATCCGCACCTCCGTACCCAACTTCCTCGCCGCCGACATCTCTTTTGAGACGGTCATTCTTCTCGGCCTTCTCGTCGGCCCGCGCTGGGCCACGCTCGGCGCTGCCATTCTCGCCATCCCCGCGGTGCTTCACGCCGAGTACCTCACGCTCCCCTTCAACATCGCCGTTGCCATCGTCGCCGGCGTCCTCGGCCGCGTCGTCGAGCCCGAAGAAATCTGGTCATTCACACCCTTCGTCGACCTCGGCCTCTACCGTTGGGTCCGCCGCATCCTCCGCCGCCCCCGCATCGACCGCCAGTTCCTGCTCCTCTTCCTGATCGTTGGCGCCGAAGCATGCCGTGACTGGATCCACTCGCGCTACCCCCACGAGCTCTTCGCCCTCGTCGCCAAAGAACCGTGGGTACAAATCCTGGTCTGCTTCACCGCCCCTATCGTAGTCGGCATCGCCATCAAGGTGTGGAACGCCCTCCGCATCGAGATGAAGCTCGAAGAGCAGAAACACCTGCTCCTCGAAGCCCGCCTCGACGCCCTGCAGCGGCAGATCAATCCGCACTTCCTCTTCAACACCCTCAACTCCATCTCCTCGCTCGTCCGCACCCGGCCCGAGCTGGCCCGCGAGATGACAATCAAGCTCGCCAACATCCTGCGCGCCCTCCTCAAAGACCACGACACCTACGTGCCTCTGCGCAACGAGCTCAGCTTCACCGACGACTATCTCGCTATCGAGGTCGTTCGCTTCGGAGCCGAGAAACTTCGCGTAGAAAAAGAAATCGATCCCGACACCCTCGACGTGCTAGTTCCCAGCATCCTCCTGCAGCCCCTCATCGAGAACTCCATCAAACATGGACTCGAGCCGCGCATTCACGGCGGCACCGTGACGCTGCGCAGCAAGCTCGACGGCGACCGCGTCCTCATCGAAGTAGCCGACGACGGCGTCGGCATGGGCGACCGCCCGAACACCGGCATCAAGCGTAACGGCGCCGGAATCGGCATGAAAAACGTCCAGGAGCGCCTCGAAGTTCTATACGGGCAGCAGGCGACGTTCACCGTAGTCAGCAATCCTGGCCGCGGCACGTCGGTAACGATCGAGATCCCGGCCGACCTCCCCGTGGTCCGCTGAACTGGAGATTCTTCTCTGGAATCAGCCGCCTTAGTGCTCCCTAAGCACAAGCCTGTCGTAGAGACCACCCACGATTGCTCCCACAGTCAACGTTGCGAGCACCGCGTAACTAGCCTCAATCACAAATAGCGCGGCAGGCAACCGGCCAATGCCGAACCAGCTTGTCGCAACCAGCGCCCCGCATAGGAGCGCCGCCATCAGCATCCCCTGTAGCGCGCCCTTCCGGTGAGTCAGGACAAGGAGCCACGCAACTCCATATGCAAACAGCAGGCACACCGCCGCCGTAAGCAGATGCGGCAGGAGCCACCCGACCAGTTGCCTGACCTGGGCCGGGGCCAGCCCTGCTGCCTCGATCCACCGAGCGCGAAACAGATAATGCGAGTGCCACAGCATGCCCACATACCAGGCCGCGAACGCCGCCACCAGAACCGGCAGATGATAGATCTGCTTCCTGCTCGCCCCCGCAACCTCCCTGTAAGGCTCCGCCGCAATCGCCTCCGACAGGCACGCCTGGTTGCACTGCGCCCGTTCTGGCCATTGCGAGCACTCACAGAGGCGCAACGCTGGGCTCCCGTCCATCACCGTGGCCGCCGCATGTCTTGCATCGATTCCGACCACCGCTGACTGATGGGTTTCAGGGCACGTAACCGGACGACCGCCGGAATACCGCTGGAGGATCGCACGCAGCCCGAGCGCCCCACCGGCAAGGAGAAACGACACAACCAGCAGAAAGAGCACGAGCCAGATGAGCAGAACCATGGCCCACCCCCATTTGTGCCCTGAAGTCTGAGCCTTCCCTCAAACGCCTCTCAGTGACCCTGATCACTAATCGCGCCGAGTTCGTGTTTTGTTTGGCTTCGCTAGTCGAGGCGCAGGCGCCAGAGCGTATAACTGAGGATTTCGTGCTGGATGCGCTCCCGCTGTCCGGAGGGGCCTTCAATCGGGACACGCGATCGGGGCGAGGTAAGAACATTCAGGCCATTGGCGGCGCAGATCTGGTGGATACGAAAAAGATGGGTGGCGTCGCTGACTACTACGATCCGCTGAAGGTTATTGGTACGGGCGATAACGGCAAGCCGGCGAACAGACTCGTCCGTGCTGGTGCTCTCGGTTTCGGCGATGATGTCGGAATCGGGAACCCCAGCACCAACCAGATATTCCTCCCCTACACGGCCTTCCGAGTAATGATCGCCTCCATCACCACCCAGGGTGATGATGAGCGGAGCGATGCCGCGGCTGTAGAGTGATTCCGCGTGATCCAGCCGTGCTCGAAACACCGGGGAAGGATGGCCGTCGTACTCGGCGGCCCCGAAGACCGCGATGGCATCCGATGGGGTGGCCATGTCGCGGGTGGCGTACCACTGAATCTGCCCGTAGACCCAGCGAATCCAGATTACGGTGATAATCGCCAGAAGAGCGATGATGATGAGGGTCCAGCGGAGGACGGGTCTGGTTGTTTTGGCTTGGAGCGCTGCCGGTGATGCCTGCGGGCTCATCAAGCGCCTACCGTTGCAGCACCATAACGATTTCGTGTGTGGGAATCGCCCCTTCGCGAAGCACTTCCCAGCGGCCGTTGCCTAGCGACAGGTCGACGATAGTGGTGGGAAGCGAGCGCCCGGTAGGACCGCCGTCGACAATGAGGGGGATGCGATCGCCGATCTGGTCGCGGACGCAGGCGGCGTGAGTGCACTCAGACGCGCCCTGAAGGTTTGCGGCCGTCGCGGTGATCGGAAGGCCGAAGCGCTCAACCACGGCGCGAGGAATGGCGGCGTCCGGAATTCGAAGGGCCACGTTGCCGGTGTTCGCGGTGGAGCGCAGAGGCAGCTTGGTGCCGGCGCGGACGATGATGGTCAGCGGACCGGGCCAGAAGCGATCGGCCAGCTTGTCGAGCATCGGGTCGCTGTCGCGGGCAAGTTCGTAAGCCTGAGCAAGAGAGGCGATGAGAAGCGAGAGAGGCTTCTGCTTCTGGCGGCTCTTGATGCGGTAGATGTTCTCGACGGCGTGGAGGTTCACGGGGTCGACGGCCAGACCATAGAAGGTATCAGTGGGCATGGCGACTAGATCACCCTGGCGCAGGCACGAGACGATATAGTCGATCCGGTCTGTTTGGGGCTCGTCGGGATGGACGCGCAAGATTTCCGCGGACAAGAAGGTCTACCTCGGTTAGGTCGGGCGCTTCGCCGTGAACCAGCTCAGAACAACGGCTGATCGCCCTGGCGGCTTGAGTTTGCACTCCGCAGGCCGGAGACCAAACCAAAGCCACAATGACGCAAGCTACCATAGCACCGGCTGCGGCGCAACCCTGCTAGTGTCGTCGATTCAGCTACATCGCGCAAAACAGCATAGAATCGGCTAAGCAAGATCGGTTCGCATAGATGCCTATACGCATTGTACAGAGTAAGCAAAACGCGCGGTTGAAGGAATTGCGCCGCGTGTTAACGAATCCGGGGCGCATTTCATCCGGATTGGTCGGAATAGAGGGACCGCATCTCATCCATGAGGCAATGCGAGCGGGCTTGGACATTGAGTGCATATTTGCGGGAGAGCGGATGCAGCACTGGGTTGAGACATCGGGCCTGAGCAAAGACACGGAGGTTCTGATCCTGCCTTCCGGCATCCTCAGTTCGATCCTCTCGACCGAAACACCGCAACCGGTGGCGGCGTTGGTGAAGTCCCCGGATTGGGCCTGGACGAATGTGTTGAACAGAGTCGCAAAAACACCGGCATTAATCCTGGTTTTAGCGGCGATACAGGATCCGGGAAATCTGGGAACGATCTCGCGGTCTGCCGAGGCGTTCGGAGCAAGCGGCGTGATCTGCTTGCCGGGTACCGTGAACCCCTGGAATCAGAAAGCAGTGCGGGCATCGGCAGGAAGCGTGTTTCGGATGCCCATGCTCAGTATCGGGGAAAGCGAAACGCTTGAACAACTCCACAAAGCTGGGGTGCATGTGCTGACCACCTCGGTGCAAGGAGCGCAACCAGCGGCTCACGTCGACCTCACGGGACCAGTGGCGTTCGTGATTGGGAACGAAGGAAACGGAGTTCCGGCGGAACTAGCCGCGAAGACCGATGGAGCAGTGACGATTCCCTGCCCCGGGCCGGTCGAGAGCTTGAACGCAGCGGTCGCGGCGAGCGTGTTGCTCTACGAAGCGGCGCGGCAGCGTTCCGTCAGAAGCGCCGGACTCACTGTCTCGCACGGAGGGCCCCAGTGAGTCTCTTTGATGGAATGCCCGAGTCTCCCGCGCAATCGGCCAAGGGATCACTGCATGCAATGCCGGGAGCACCGCTGGCGGAGCGCATGCGGCCGCGCACGCTGGACGAGTACGTGGGGCAGGAACATCTGCTCGGGCCGGGAAAACCGCTGAGGGTCCAGATCGAACGGGATGCTCAGGATTCGCAGAGCCTCGGCT
>Ga0207674_10003375_pt1 | contig 19604 bp, 15 predicted proteins | sample KBSCornC72_FD_184303 | JGI IMG/M metagenome (GOLD analysis project Ga0207674, IMG submission 184303) | Corn rhizosphere microbial communities from Kellogg Biological Station, Michigan, USA - KBS Corn C7-2 (SPAdes) (version 2) | ecosystem: Host-associated > Plants > Roots > Rhizosphere > Soil ... | reverse complement strand
ATCCCGTCGCCAGAAATACTCCGGCGGCGGCTCCACATTTCAGAAAGCTGCGACGATCCTGCTTCATGCTGGGGTTCCGTCCCATAGCTCCCTTGCAACTATATCGCGGCACACCAGAGCGAAAAATCCGTGCCATACGCAACACTCGCGTCAAACCGGTGTTTCAGCCGGAGAAGCGCCTGCGAACTTTCGGGTGCTCATTTGTATTCGAGGGTAGATTATGCATAAAGCATTTGCAGTCGCTGCACTGGCACTTCCTCTGGCGCTCGGCGGTTGCGCAGAGCACGAGAGGTCCTACTATTCCGGGCAGTATGCGCCCGCGTACGAGCGATTTCAACAGCGTGGTTTTCACGATGGCTTTGAAGCGGGCCGGCATGACGCATCGAGAGGCTGGCGGCCTGATATGGATCGGCACGGCGACTTCCGCAACCCGCCAGTTTCTGGTCGCGGCTTCCGTGAGTACCGGCATGGGTTCCACGAAGGCTACGAGCGCGCATATCGCGGCGATCGCGACGGTTACCGCGATCGAGATTGGCGCTGATTGGCACTCATTCGCAGCGCCTGCGGCGAGCCTGCCTGGGCCCGGGCTCGCCGCCTCATCTTCACTTGCCCGTGAGCTTCAGCGTGTAGGCGTGCTTGCATTGCGCCCCGGCTGGTAGCGTCACTTCAAGCGCATCGGACGTTTGATTGAAGCTGACCTTCTCTGACGAGCCCAGCAGCTCGACATTGCCGACCGCAAGCGCTGCCCCCTCGTGCGAAGTGCCAAGCGCGTGGATACTCGCCTTGCCGTCGGTCGGGCAGGCCATTCCGATCGCGTATACGGTGCTGCCCTTCGCCGTGAATCGGAAATCCTGCGGCGTATACGGCTTTGTGTCCGTATCGTGGAATGCGCCGCCGACTACCTTTGTTGGGCCTTCACCAAAAGTCTTCCATGGCGTCGTAGCGTAGATAGCTTCGCCATTCACCTTCAGCCATGCGCCCATTTCGCGAAGAGTATTTTGCACTTCGTCGGGGATAGTTCCGTCCGCGCGCGGCCCGAAGCTGAGCAGCAGATTCCCATTCTTGCTAACGATGTCAACGAGCTGATGGACCAGGAATTCAGGCGACTTGAACGTGTCGTGCTCGATGTATCCCCAGGATGCGTTGCTGATCGAGGTGTCAGTCTGCCAGTGATCGGCGATGATCTTGTCCTGCTGCCCGCGTTCGAAGTCGCGCGTGGCGGCCTTCCAGTTCAGTGAATAGTCCTTGAAGTCGATCACGCCCGTGTAGTTGTGCGCTGCCGCATAGTTGTAATAGAAAGCGGCAAACTCTGTGACCGCTGGCCGGAAATTCGGCTGGCCGATCCACCAGTCGAAGTAGACGATCTCCGGCTTGTACTTCTCAACCAGCTCCGTGTCCCGAGCCAGCCAGTCACGTGTCCACTCCTGGCTGACATACGTCCAGTCGTTCATCATGCCGTGCTCATCGCCGCCGGGCTCCAGCCATTGATGCGCCGGGCCATAGAGCGATGCGTACTTCGGATCATTCACATCGGAACGGTTTACGCGCCCGTAGGAGTAGAAGAAGTTGTGCTCGGCGCGATGCGAACTGAGTCCGAAGTGCAGACCCTGGGCACGTACCGCCGCGGCGAGTTCCCCGAGCGTATCGCGCTTCGGCCCCATCTTTACGACTGTCCAGTCAGAGAGGCCCGAATCGTACATCGAGAATCCATCGTGATGCTCCGCAACGGGCACCACATATTGCGCGCCGGCTTCCTTGAAGAGCTTCGCCCACTCGGTCGCGTTGAAGTGCTCGGCGCGAAACTGCGGGATCAGATCCTTGTAGCCCTTCGCTGCATCACCATTCGCGAAATGCGCCTGGAAGTTCTTCGCTGCGCCATCCTTCGGGTTGTACATATTCCGCGGATACCATTCATTCTCGGCTGCCGCAACCGAGTACACACCCCAGTGGATGAATATGCCGAACTTCGCGTCTTTGTACCACTGCGGCTGCTGATACTTGATGAGCGTCGCCCAGTCCGGCCGATAAGGACCGTTGTGCGAGACGCGATCAGCCTCGGCAACGAGGCGCTTTCGTTCAGCGTCATATTTGCTGACCGATTGCTGCCATTCCTGATCGATCTGCTCGGCAGACTTGACGTCCTGCGTAGGCGCGAGCGGATCTGTCGACGCGCTTGTCTGCGCATGGAGGAACGGAGTGGTAAACAACAAAACTGCAGGTAGAACGAAATAGGGCTTCTTCATACGGTCGCAATCGTAATTGATCGCCGGAGGCCCTGCAAACGCTTACATTTCGCCGGCTTTTGTGACGAACGGTGCTTGACATATGCCTATATAGGCATATGATTCATCCATGGCCAGGGCAGCAACCACTTCCGACGCTTTCAATGCCATCGCAGAACCGCGCCGAAGGCAGATCCTGCTGTTTCTCGCCGATCGCGAATACGCTGTCAACGAGATCGTCGATGGCCTGCATGTGGATCAGCCATCCATCTCCAAGCACCTCCGCGTCCTTCGCGACACTGGCTTGGTTCGGATGCGCTGTAATGGACGCCAGAAGCTCTATCGCACAAACGCGGAGGGCATCCTGCCACTGCACGCATGGGCCAGCGAATTCGAGCGCTACTGGACGCACCAGTTGAGTCGAGTGAAGGAACGGGCCGAGAAAAAGGCAGCCAGCCGCGCCACGGCAAAAGATTCGAATTCCCCAAACAAGGAGGATCAATGATCGTTAATGCAACAACCGCTATCGAAGATCTCACTCTCCTCATCGAGCAGGAGATTCACGTACACGCATCGATGGAGGACACCTTCGAAGCTCTCCTCGAACAGCTTGGACCCCACAATGAGGCTGGAGAGGGTCGAGCGATGCCGATGGTTCTGGAAGCCTGGCCGGGCGGAAGGTGGTATCGCGATCTGGGCAAAGATGACGGCCATTGCTGGGCTCATGTACAGGCCATCAAGCGGCCGGCACTCATTGAGTTCTCCGGCCCGCTCTTCATGTCATACCCCGTTGCGAATAATGTGCAGTACCGCCTCAGCGAAGAACCCGGTGGGACGCTGATCAAGTTTCGCCATTCCGCCTTCGGCCTCGTTCAGGAAGATCACCGCAAAGGTGTCTCCGGCGGATGGGGAAACACAAACAGCAAGATCCGCGAACGCGCCGAGCGAGCGAAGTAATTCCGAACACCTGTCAACACAATCCCTCAGACCAGTAGGAGGTCTCCATGTCCGTAGCACAGCCTATCGTTTCCGACATGATCGCTCAAGCCATGCTCGCCGAGTTCGAACAGCAGGCTCCGATCACCCGCCGTTATATTGAGCGTTTGCCTGAAGACAAGCTGACTTGGAAGCCGCATGAGAAATCCATGACGGCCGGGCAGCTCGCCTATCACCTTGCGTCGGTGCCGGGCGGCATTATCCATTTGGTACAGCCAAATCCCGCCGAGATACATAACCTCCCCACTTTTCCCCAGCCGGCGAGTGTTGAGGAGTGCCTCAAGACGCTCGACGAGAGCGTAGCAGCCGTGCGGAAAATCTTGCCGACATTCGAAGATGCAGCCATGCACGAGACCTGGCGCCTGAGCGTCGCGGGCAACCAGGTGGTTGCGCAACCAAGGCGCCAATTTATTCGCGATGTGATGCTCAGCCACTGGTACCAGCATCGTGGGCAGTTCTCGGTCTATCTGCGGATTTTGGGCGCGCCAGTTCCCGCGAGCTGGGGACCAAGCGCCGACGAGCCGCCCCCGTTCATGTAGAAATGAATGCGGCAGCAAGCCGTTTCCCGCCTGTTTGGAGAGTTTCCATGTGCCCATTCTGTCTTGCGACTGCTGCAGTGATCGCGGGATCCGCCACCGGTACAGGTGGTGTCGCCGCACTGGTTGCAGGCGTGTTTCTCAAGCGCAACAAGCGGAAGCTTCTTCCCCAAAATGAAGCAGAAGAGGTCCATCATGACGACGACAGCAACAGAGATCGCGACGCCGAGGACGGTGTCGCACGATGAGTGGCTCACCGCGCGAAAGCAGTTCCTCAAAAAGGAAAAGGAGTTCACGCGCCTGCGCGACGAACTGAGTCGGCAGCGCCGCGAACTTCCTCGCGAGGAGGTTGCGAAGCAGTATGTGTTCGAGGGGTCGCGCGGCAGCGAAAAGCTGGCCGATTTGTTCGATGGCCGCAGCCAGCTTGTGATTTACCACTTCATGCTTGGGCCGGGATGGGCCGAGGGCTGCCCAAGCTGTTCATATCTCTCAGACCACTATGATGGCATGACAATTCACCTTGCGCATCGCGACGTAACCCTCGCCGTTGTTTCGCGTGCCCCTTATGCTGAGATCGCGGCATTCCAGAAGCGCATGGGCTGGAAGTTTCACTGGGTGTCCTCATTCGGTACGGATTTCAACTACGACTATCATGTCTCGTTCACAAAGCAGGAACGCGATTCAGGCAAGGTGTACTACAACTATGCAGACCAGCAGTTCCCCAGCGAAGAAGGTCCCGGCCTGAGCGTCTTCCAGAAGGATCCTGATGGCCGCATCTATCACACCTATTCGAGCTACGGCCGCGGCCTCGATATTCTCGTCGGTACGTACAACTTTCTCGATCTCGTTCCCAAGGGACGCGACGAGGAGGGCCTGAAGCACACCATGGCCTGGGTTCGCCATCACGACAAGTACGAGGGCGGCTACTTCGTCGACCCCACCAAAGGCTATGAACAGCCCAAGCCAGCGAGTCACTCCTGCTGCTCCGACGAACACCACTCGTAAAACACTCGCAAATCACGCCACGACCAGCAAAACAAAAGGACCGCTGCGAGGCGCCGCAGCGGTCCACAAAAGGCTCTCAGCGTCGCGTCAGAGCCTTGGCAATTCCACTTGAAATGCGATGGTACGTTCGAACTCGCGCTTCACTGCGCGCCGGCGTCCTGCCAGCAGCTCTGCCGCACCAACACTGCCCACCAGCCGGTTCGTGTCCCGATCAACGACCAGCAGACTCAAAGATCCCGTGGTGGCCATCTCTTCCGCAACCGCGCGGCAGGTCTCATCGCTGAAGACATAATTGTTCGGAAGGAAATGCATTTCGCCCACAATCACTTCATCGCCGGGCGGCACCTCGGTCATCACTTCGGAAACCGTGACCAGTTCCAGAGGATCGACGCCATATTCGCGCGAGAGATGATATCCGCGACGACCAAGCTTTTCCGTCAGAATCGATCGCGGCATAATGAGCGACGTGACGAGATACGACGCCGTGCAAGCCAGAATCAAAGGCAGGATTGCCGGCAGCGCGTGCGTCAATTCAAGAGAAAAGAGCACCGCTGTCAACGGCACTCCTAGCGCCCCTGAAAGCATCGCTCCCATCGCCATAAGCGCCCAGAGCGCCTGCGTCGGTCCAGGCAGGCCCGCGAGATGAGCGGCCCCTTCGCCGATGGCAGCCCCGATCATCAGGAGTGGCGCCAGCACGCCACCGGAAGTGCCAGAGCTGAGTGAGAAAGCCCACATCAGCGACTTAGCGATAATCAGCCCCAGCAGCAGAGCTACAGGAGCGTTTCCGCGCAGCAACTCAGCGATGTTGTCATACCCCACGCCAAGTCCGCGCGGGAAGAGGAACCCTCCGATGCCGATTCCGATGCCGCCAATAGCGGGCCACCACATCCAGTGGACATGCACCCGTCCGCAGAAGTGCTCGAAGGCATCTTCGAGGCCGTACATCAAGCGGCTCAGTCCCGCTGCGGCGAAGCCCACCAGGATCCCGAGCGGAATGGCGACCAGCAACGCCTGCTCAAGATGTATATTCCCCGGCAAGTCGACAGGAAAAAGCGGACCCGCGCCAAGCCACCAGATGCGCAGAGCTCCCGCCGTCACGCTGGCAATGGCGACTGGCACCAGCGAGCGCGGACGCCATTCGAAAAGCAGCAGCTCAACCGCGATGAGGATGGCGGCAATGGGAGTAGCGAAGGTCGCCGACATTCCTGCCGCTGCGCCCGCGACAAGCAGTGTCGTGCGTTCGGCGTCCGACAATTTGAGCCACTGTGCAACGAGCGAGCCGAAGGCTCCGCCGGTCATGATGATCGGGCCCTCAGCTCCGAACGGTCCACCTGAACCGATCGCAATTGCTGCGGAGATCGGCTTGAGCACGGCCACCTTGGGAGGTACGCGCGCACCGTTGAGCAGGATCGCTTCAATTGCTTCCGGGATTCCGTGCCCGCGAATCTTGTCGGTTCCGTAACGCGCCATCAAGCCGACCAGGATCCCGCCAATCACGGGAATGATGAGCATCGCGAAATGCGGTAGCGTCGATCCCGCCGGACCCACCAGCTCAAGGCTGACGCGGTGGTAGTAGAAGATGTTAGTCGCAAGCGCAATCGCGCGCAGAAGCAGAACCGCAAGCGCAGCCCCTCCAGTGCCAATGACTATGGCGACGGCAGACAGGAACCACGTGCGGCGGTCGACGGTGAAATCGCGCAGAGCTGACGGCCGTGACCTCACACGACCTCCGCAACCGCTGATTCACCTGAATGCATCTGCACCCGCCGCAGTGCTCGAACGAGGCGCGGAGCCATCTCGTTCAGTTCGCGCGCGTGTTCGCCTGAAAGTCTCTGTAACACCTGCCGTCCCTTGCGTGTGAGGCGCAGAATGGCGCGGCGCTTGTCTTCCTTATCGGTAGTTCTCTCGATCAAGTCTTCCCGCTCCGACCTGTCGACCAGTTCGACGGTGCTGTTGTGCTTGAGACCGAGCCGGCTCGCCGCATATGCGATCGTTACTGGCGTTTCGTGAGTTGCACCAGCAACCTGCAGAAGCAGTTGATGCTGCTGCGGCTGAAGACCCGCTTCCTGCGCCGCGCTCTCGCTGAACTGCAGAAAGCGCCGCAATTCGAATCGAAAATCCGCTAGAGTGTGCAGCAGCCGGCTAGACTCTTCGGGCTCAGTTCTCATTAATATATCGTATCACGATATACATTCTCGGAGCAAAGCCGGATCGTTACGTTCGTGTTGTGTCGCGTAAACTGTTGTTGTCTTAGATCATCACCCAGGAGTGCGCGATGCGTCGGTCCAAAAGCACTATCGGCTTCACTTTGCTGCTGACGATCATGATCGCAAGCGGACTCTCGGCTTCGGCGCAGGATTCAGCGGGCGAAATCCGGCCCGCACCCTATCAGGTTGCCTGGCAGGACCTCGAATTCGGCGTGATCATCCATTTCTCCACCAACACATTCCTGAACCAGGAGTGGGGCGACGGTACCGCGAGCCCTTCTGTCTTCAAACCAACGCAGTTCGATCCCGAGCAGTGGATGAAAGCCATTCACGATGCTGGCGCGAAGTATGTCGTCCTCGTCGCAAAGCACCACGACGGCTTTTGTCTGTGGCCCACGGAACAGACCAGCTACAGCGTAAAGAGCAGTCCGTGGAAGGAAGGCAAGGGCGATATCGTAGGAGACGTCGCACGCGCGGCTCGCAAGCATGGCCTGAAGTTTGGAGTCTATCTTTCGCCATGGGATCGGCACGAGCCGAAATACAAGGATTCCGCCGAGTACGACAAGTACTACAACGCCGAACTGGAAGAACTGGCGACGCACTATGGCGACCTCGTCGAGTTCTGGCTTGATGGCGCCGGCAGCGCCGGTCACGTCTACAACTTCCCCAAAATCATCGAGACACTGCGTACCTACCAGCCCAACACCGTTGTCTTCGCGGATACGGGCCTCTTCGAATATGGTGACGCCCGCTGGGTCGGCAACGAAGGCGGAATTGTCGATTACGAAAACTGGAATATGATCGATCGCCATGGCTACCGCCGCTGGCGTCCCGTCGAAGCCGACACGCCTTTACGCGACAAGCACTGGTTTTGGCATCCGAATGATGAAGCATCACTCAAGAGCCTCGACACACTGCTCGACACGTATGACAAGACCGTAGGTCGCGGAGCTCAGCTGATGCTTGGTCTGGCTCCCGATAATCGCGGCCTTCTTCCAGATTCCGACGTGAAGCGGTTAGAGGAGTTCGGTGCTGCCCTGAAGAAACGTGCTGAACATAACCTTGTGCTCTCTCGCCTTCGGACCGCCAGCGAGCACTCCCCCGCGGCGCTCGACGGAGATCCGGACACTTTCAACTCAACCTGGCCTGGATCGCTTCAAGGTGCGATCGAAGTACAGTTCGATCACCCCGTCACGTTCGATCATGCGCTCACAATGGAGTGGCTCAACGACGGACAGCACGTACAGAAATACGCTATCGAAGTCTGGAGCGAACCTGACCAGAAATGGAAGGCGATCGCGGAAGGGCAGGCGATCGGGCACGAAAAGATCGATTCATTTCCGCCGGTCACGGCGAAGCGAGTCCGCCTGAACATTCTTTCAAGCACCGAGCCCGCGCTCATCCGTGAGTTCCAGCTCTACAACTGGGCAAACTCCACTTCACACTGAACCGACGAGCGTCAAAGGCCCGCCAGCTTACAGCTCAGTGCCGGACGTCCGTTTCCGTATCCAGCGCCGTCGCCTCCGCTGCTGCCCTGAAGGCGCGGACATCATCTTCCAGCACAAGATAAGTTCTACGACCGTTCTGGTCTGATCCCATCTCCGCTGACTCGTCAGAGCTTCTGCTTAATGAAGAGTGAACCTCATCGATGCCCGTCCTCAGCGTCAAGGCCCGCACGTTGGAGGGCCGAATCCCCCCTCCTGCCATGATCGAAATGCGACTCCGGGCCTCCCTTTGCAACTGCGCCAGCCGATCCATTCCCTGAATCGCATCCGGAGCGCCTCCCGACGTGAGAATGCGATCGGCACCCGCCGAGACTACATCTTCGAGCGCCCGGTTCAAGTCGTTGCAGAAGTCAAACGCGCGATGAAATGTTACGCCGAGAGGTCTTGCGAGCCCCACAAGCTTGCGCGTGCGTTCAACGTCAACCTCTCCGCTCGAAGTCAGAATGCCCAGAACCACCCCATCCACGCCGCGAGCCTTCACTTCTTCAATGTCCCGCACCATAACGTCTATCTCTGCATCGGAATAAACGAAATCGCCGCCGCGCGGCCGAATGATGACGAAAAGCTCGATATCAATAGCCGCACGAACGGTGCTGATGAGGCCGGCGCTCGGAGTAATGCCGCCCTCGCTCAGCGCGCTGCAAAGCTCAACCCTTTTTGCTCCGCCTCGTGCAGCGGCAATCGCCGATTCGACGGAATCAATGCAGATTTCAACATTCATAGATCAAGTGTACGTGCTGGATTCTCAGCGATCAGCTCAGATGCAACGAGGCGAACCGAAAGATTCGCCTCGTCGCGATTTCAATGTCGCAGAATTAACGCTGCTGTAACTCCGGATCGGCGCGGTGCCTCTCCGTGATGCGAACCGAGTGGTCGAGTTTGAAGGTAAGCAGCGTCTCAGCCGGCAGCACGATATTTTTATTGCCGGTGAATGCAGTGCCCGCGGTTCCAGCGCCGCCACCGGCGAGCGCACCGATCGCTGCGCCTTTACCCCCACCCGCCAGCCCGCCGATCAAGGCGCCGAGCCCCGCGCCGCCGCCGATCATGGTCGCAGAGCGTTTGCCCTTACCCTGCTGCGCTTGCGAAATCGAGCTGGTCTCCACCGGATACGAACCCCAGCGCGAAGTGACACGATCAAGTTTCACAACAAGAGCCGCGCCGCCCTTGAACCTGCCAAGCGCTTTCGCGTCCACTACAGTACCTTCAGCCCGTGCGCCTTTCGCGATGACAACTTCACCACTCTTCATCACGTCGTCCGCAACCGTAGCGGTGAAGGTATCGCCAGCATGCGAAATGTTCGATCCAAGATCAGAATCGAGCCGCACGCGAATGCTGGTCCCCTCGGGCAAACTGATTACGGCCGGTGGTGCCGGAGCCGCAGGTGCAGCGGCCTGCTGGTTCGCTGGTGCGCCGGGCTGATTGGCTGCAGGCTGGTTAGCTGCAGGCTCGCTCGCGCCCGGCTGGCCCGCGGCTGGAGCGCTGCCGTCAGGTGAAGCAGGCTGACTCGCAGCGGGCTGCGATTGGTTGGCCTGATTCTGTGGAGTGGTGTTTGATTTGCAGCCGGCAACCGAAAGCGTCAGAGCAAGCGCGGCTGAAGCAAAGACTGCGATACGGAGATGGAAGTTCATAGTGCAGACTCCTTTTTCCTTGCAGGGGATTCTCGGAACAGAGCGACCGGCAACAGAGCACTTCAGAATTCCACGGAACGATGATACTCCCCCCTGGAGAAGCGGAAAACAAACGGAAGTGTGGCGATGGGTGAGTTCCTGATGCTTTAGTGCAGATAATCCTCCGGTCTCGTCGCGAGCGAATCCGGCGGAAAGCTCGCGGGATCCGCGCCCAGTTCTCGGTTCGGCGTTTCGCCCATCGTGATCTCGAGCGTGCCCCCATGCGCAATATCCGCATGCCGGAACCAGACCTGATTTAGACTCTGCCCATTCAACCTGATGCTCTCGACGTACTTGCTATTCCGCGAACCATTGTGCGCGATAATCGCGAAATCCTTGCCGTTTTTCAGGTGGATGGTGACCCTATCGAAAATGGGACTCGCTATGTCGTACGTCGGAATACCCGGCGTTACCGGATAGAACCCCAGCATAGAGAAGACAACAAACGCACTCATCCCTCCGCCATCTTCGTCCCCTGGGATGCCATGAAGCGTGTCAGTGAAGAATGAATCAAGCAGCATGCGGACTCGCTTCTGAGTCTTCCACGGCGCACCAAGCCGGTTGTAAATATACGGAATTGCAAGGCTGGGCTCGTTGCCCATCGAGAACTGTCCGACCATCGAAGTCGAGTCAGGGAACTTCGCCTGGAACTCATATTTCGAGCGCCCCAGCGGCTCCCGAAAGAGCTGATCTAGATTCGCCTCAGCCTTCGGCGTGCCGCCCATCAGCTTGAAAAGACCGCTGTAATCCTGCACAACATCCCAGGTATAGGTGTAGCCGTTGTTCTCGTCGTAGTAATCGCGCCCGCCCATGCCGCCGCCGAACTTCGGATCGAGCGGCTCGATCCATTTGCCGTCGGCATCCTTGGGCCACATCAATTCCTTGTCCGCGCGAAACAGGTTCTTGTAATTGGCCGCTCTACCCAGAAACAGCTTTTCATCATCTGGCTTGTTCAGCACGCGAGCAAGCTGTGCGATCTCCCAGTCATCGAGACTGTTTTCGAGTGTGACTGGCACCGGCTGCCGCTTCTCAAATGGATGCACATGCGAATCCGTCTCTTTCTCGCCCGGCCGCAGCGCCGGCATATACCCATGAGCGTTGTAGAAGTCGTCCAGCGGTCCCTTGGGTCCGAGCCGCCACGGAAGCAGCGTGTCTTCGAGAGATCGCTTGCGGATGCCTTCATACGCGGTTGCAAGATCGAAATTGCGCACGCCCTTGAACCACGCATCGGCGAACCACGGTGCGGAGTGGTTGCCGTTCATGCACGCGTTGTTCCCCTGTGCGAGCGCGAACGTCGGCATGATGCCCGACTGCTGATACATCCGTACATACGACTGCAACTTGTCCGCTTGCACATCAGGATTCAGCAAGGTTTGCAGTGGTTCCAGCGCGCGAAACGTATCCCAGAGCCAGTTGTCGACATAAAAAGGGCGCGGATCGCGATGCACCTTGTGATCGAAGGCGCTATAGTACTGCCCATCCTCGCTGATGTTGATCATCCGTTCAAAGCAGCGATAAAGTGCCGTGTAGAAGACCTTGCGCTGCGCATCCGTTCCGCCTTCAACAGCAATCCGCCCCAGCGTCTCGTTCCAGCGGGCTTTGGCCGCGTCTCTCACGCGATCAAACCCCCACTCTGGTATCTCCCGACCTAAATTCCTGCGGGCCTGCTCGATGCTGATGAAGGAGACTCCATAGCGAAACTCAAGCGTGTTCGCCTGCGCAGTAACGATGAGCCGGCCTTTCTTTCCGACGTTTCCAGCCTTGACCTTGACCGGCGAACTGAATTCACCGTAGATGTAGGCGGTCAGCCCATCGATAGATTCCTGTCCGGCTACCGCGCCTCCGTCGGCTTTCTCAAGACTCCCCTCCTGGCGATTTCCGAGGACGACAGACGCCTTTCCTTTCTGAAAGCTGAACCGGAAATAGCCGCAGCGTTCCGTCGGGGAAAACTCAGTGCGGCGCAGGGAATTATCGAATCGCACAGAGTAGTAATAAGGAGTCGTGATCTCCTGGTCGTATGCCGCAGCTGATCCGTCTCCCGGCATGATGCTGAACAACTCCGGCTGCCGATGCGAGCTGATCGTCAGAGGAAACGACGCAATCCGGTCATCCATAGCATCGTCGCGCATCGGGTAAACCCGAACCATGCTGTTGGGCAGGTACACCGCAGGCCGCGTCGGAACGAGAAGGATACCGACATTCCCGATCGTCGGATCAACGTATTCCACTTGGGCGCAAACCTTTGGGTACCAAACCGCAAACACAAAAAGGGAAGTGATCGCTAGTACTCTGAAAAACTGCACCGGGCTGCGTTTAGCGCGAAAGAAGAAGCTCAACTGTCACCGTCCGTGGAATGGCCCCAAACGAATCATATAGGCAGCCGTCAAAAGTCTCATTGCGACCAGTCTCGGACTTCCTGCAATACTGCTTTCTCCGTCCCGCGAAGAAATCCTGAGCGTTCTTGGAATCGAGAGACAAGCCCTGAACCGCGTCCCCATTAAGTAATCCATCGGACCGCGACGATCGTAACCGGTGCTCCTGACCTCCGTTGGATTCGCCTTGGCGCACAGGTCTTTAAAATGCAGAGATACGGAGACAGATGAAGTGATAGACGTAGACGTCGCCATTGTTGGCGCAGGACCTTTTGGACTCTCATCCGCGGCATATCTAAAGAGCAAAGGCATCGGCGTCGGAATCTTCGGCGATCCGATGAGCTTTTGGCGTGATCACATGCCGGCCGGAATGTACCTTCGTTCCAATTGGCCGGCCTCGCACATCTCTGATCCCGGCTCGAGGCTCACGCTCGATCATTTCAAGGCTGACACTGGGGCAAAGTTCGAACAGCCCATTCCTCTGCAGCAGTTCGTCAACTACGGCCAGTGGTATCAGCAGAAAGCTCTTCCGGAGTTGCAGCGCACTCAAGTCAGGAAAGTTGAAAAGAATGGCTCCGGATTCAAAGTCTCTCTCGATGATGGATCGCTGCTCAAGGCCGGACGTGTCGTTGTCGCCACCGGCATTGCCCACTTTCCATGGATGCCGCGCGAGTTTGAAGGCAAACCGAAATCGCATGTAACCCACTCTTCAGATCACAAGGACCTCAGCCGCTTCAAGGGGAAGCAGATTGTCGTAATTGGAAGCGGACAAAGCGCACTCGACGCTGCCCGAATCCTCAAATCATTTGAGGCCGAAGTCGAGGTCATCGGAAGGCAAAAACAAATCCGCTGGGTCGGCCAGAACGCCTGGTTGCATCGCCTCGGCCCGATCTCCTGGTGCCTGTATTCAAATTTCGACGTAGGTCCCGCCGGAATCAGCCGCCTTGTTGGTTTTCCCAATCTTTTCCGTCAGTTACCGCGTGGTCTTCAAGATCCCATCAGTCATCGCGCCATTCGTCCAGCCGGAACGGGATGGCAGAAGCCGCAGCTCGCGGCTGTCCCCATGACCCTTGATCGTCTTGTAACGTCCGTCGAGATCAACTCAGATAAGGTTCATCTCAAGCTCAGCGACTCCACTGAACGCGTCATCGATCATGTGATCGTAGCCACCGGCTATCGCGCCGATGTCTCGCGTTACAAGTTCCTCGACGCTTCCGTGACTGAGGCCTTGCGAACCTCGGCAGGCAGTCCCGTCCTCGTCCGCGGTCTCGAGTCTTCTGTTCCAGGCCTTCACTTCGCGGGCAAACCCGCCGCCTGGAGCTTCGGTCCTCTCCTGAACTTCATCTCCGGAACCCACTTCGCCTGCGCCGAACTTCTCAAGGCCTTCTGAAAAGTGAAAAGGTGGAAGAGGTTCGATACCTGCTTCCACCTTTGCATGTTGATGATGATGATGTGACGATCAGATGTCCAGGTTCTTCACGTCCAGCGCATTGTCTTCAATGAACTTCCGACGTGACTCGACGTCCTCGCCCATCAGGGTAGTGAAAATGGTTTCCGTCTCTGCGATATCTTCGAGCTTCACCTGCAGAAGCGTCCGCCGTTCGGGATCCATCGTTGTCTCCCACAGCTGGGGTGACGTCATTTCGCCCAGCCCCTTGTAGCGCTGCACATCGTAGTCTTTCTTGCCCTGCTCAACGATGTATGCGAAGAGTTCGCGTGCAGTTTCTTTCTCCACAGGCTCCTGCAAAATGCGCGAAGTCTTGCGGGCCGCCTTGGCCTCGGCCTTTACCTTCGGCGGGGTCTGGCCTTCTTCGAACTCAGTGCCTTCCGGTTCTTCCGTCGCCGGATCCTGAGCGCCCTTGCTCGCATATTCGATCAGAAACGGCGGTTCGAGATATTGGCTGATCTGCGAGTACTTCGACATCATCTGGCGGAACTCAGGGCTCGACGCCATGGTCCAGTCGATGCACCGGGATGCGCCCTGCCCGTCGGTATAGCAGATCGACCAGGTCTTGTGCTCCTCGTCCTCGCTCGGCTTGTTGACTTTGATGTTAAATTCGCCTGCCTGTTCGACGAGCTGTTCGTGAAGCTGCTTGAGCTTCGGAGGCACGCCTTTTCCCTCGGCTGACGTGAAGTCGGCACGATGGGTCAGCTCGGCGCGAGCGATCAGCTCCGTGAGCTGCTCGTTGCGTATGCGCTTATCCACCTTCTCCACAAAGCCCAGGTACTCGTTCAGATAGCCCATGAATCGCGTCAGTTCGCTGCCGTCAATGTGGCTGGCATTTTCGCCATGTCGCACGATCATGCCTTCTGAAGCGCGCTTGATGGCAACGCGATTCAGCTCGCGCTCATCCTTCACATACTGCTCTGACCGGCCCTTCTTGATCTTGAACAGCGGCGGCTGTGCGATGTAAATGTTGCCCCTCTTGATCAGCTCCGTCATGTGACGGAAGAAAAAGGTCAGCAGCAGCGTGCGGATATGCGATCCGTCTACGTCAGCGTCGGTCATCAGGATGATCTTGCTGTAGCGCAGCTTTGATGGATCGAAGTCTTCCTTGCCAATGCCGGTCCCGAGTGCCGTGATCATGGCGCGAATTTCTTCGTGGCCCAGCATCTTGTCGTAGCGGGCCTTCTCAACGTTGAGGATCTTGCCTTTCAACGGCAGAATAGCCTGAAATTTGCGATCGCGGCCCTGCTTGGCCGTTCCTCCTGCGCTCTCACCCTCGACAAGATAGAGTTCGCAGCGGTCCGGATTCCGCTCGGAGCAGTCTGCCAGCTTGCCGGGTAATCCCCCGCCGTCCAGCGCGCCTTTACGACGAGTCAGGTCGCGTGCCTTGCGAGCCGCTTCGCGCGCGCGAGCCGCTTCGATCGCCTTGTTGATAATCTTGCGAGCCACCGGCGGGTTCTGCTCGAGGTAAGCTCCGAGGCGCTCGTTTACAAATGCCTGTACGGTGCCTGCGATATCTGAATTCAGTTTGCCTTTGGTCTGACCTTCAAACTGCGGCTGCGACAGCTTCACGCTCACTACAGCCACAAGTCCTTCACGAACGTCATCGCCGCTAAGGTTTTCCTTGACGTCTTTGAAAAGTCCTAGCTGCTGCCCGATTGCGTTGATGGTTCGCGTCAGCGACGTGCGAAACCCTGACAAATGCGTCCCGCCATCAACGGTATTGATGTTGTTGGCGAAGCTGAACACCGTCTCTGAGTAGCTGTCGTTGTACTGAAGCGCGATCTCGATCTCCACATTGTCGCGCCGCGCCTCCATCAGGATCGGCTTGTCGTGCAGTGTAGACTTTCCGCGGTTCAGGTGCTTCACAAACTCTGCGATACCGCCAACGTAACGGAACTCAGAACGTTTTGAATCTCCGGTCTTGGCATCGACCGTTCGTTCATCCGTCAGCGTAATCTCCAGGCCCTTGTTCAGAAATGCGAGTTCGCGCAGCCGCTGCGCCAGCGTGTCGTAGTTGTACTCGGTGGTCGTGAAGATCGTCTTATCCGGCAGAAAGTGGATCTTCGTTCCCCGCTTCTTGCTCACGCCGGCCTGGCGGAGTTCACTTGCAGGATCGCCGCAACTGAAATCCATCTCCCACGTGTGTCCGTCGCGCCAGATCTCGACGCTGAACTCTTGCGAAAGCGCGTTGACGCAGCTCACACCCACGCCATGCAGTCCGCCAGAAACTTTGTAAGTCGAAGAATCGAATTTGCCGCCCGCGTGCAGCTTCGTGAGGACCACCTGCACCGCCGACATCGTTTTTCCGTCCCCCACCGGCATCATGTCCACGGGAATGCCGCGACCGTCGTCGATCACAGTGATCGAATTATCCACGTGAATGGTGACGTCGATCTTCGTCGCAAATCCAGCCAGTGCCTCGTCCACCGAATTGTCTACTACTTCGTAAACAAGGTGGTGCAGACCCATCTCGCCCGTCGAGCCGATATACATTGCTGGGCGAAGCCGGACTGCCTCAAGACCTTCCAGGATCTTGATATTCTCGCCTGTGTAGTCGCCGTTACCGTTGCCGTTAGTAGCCATAGTTTTCCGTTTCGCAGAATTTTCGCCTCTTGGTGCTCATGCCACCGGCATAGCGGAGCCCCGATTCACGCAATAGATTTGGGATTAAGCGATTGATAGTCGAGGGCTTTGGGCAGACTCTGCTGTATTCAATTTTATCACGCAGGAACGTTGAAAACCGGGCCGTAACTCCCCATTACCTGCGCGCGGTTCGGTAACTAAATTGGTTACCTGCGGGTAGATTACTGAAGAATAATATTACTTTGGTCACTTATAAATGCGATACTTTCGATGTACCTGAAAACGCTGGACTTAAGCACAGTGCTGGACTACCATAAATGTGTCATTCGTCCAATAAGTTTTCCAGGAATTTCCGCAAGGGGTAACCAGTTATGAAACTCGCTTTCCGCGTTCTCGTGCTCTCCGTTGTCGTTGCCGGCGCTGCTGCCGCTTCGGTGTCTTCGAACCCCAGACACACGGTTCCCAGCCACCAGTCGGCGACCGCCGGACTTCCGGTTCCTCTCTGCGGACCTGGAATCTGCCCGAGCAAGTAGGGTTTAGCCCTACCCCGTAGCACCAAAGTGCTACACGGGATACCTCTGTTTTCGTTTGCTGTCGATGCCCACTCAAGTCTATGCTGAGAGAACCCTCAGGATAGAAAGGGCCTCGCATGCCTCTAGATTTCTGGACGTCGGCAATGAGCGTGACAGAGTTCCTGCTCTGGTCGACCCTGGCCTTCGTGTTCTGGAAGAAGGGTCTGCGGAAGCGTTTCCCGGCTCTGAATCTATATCTGCTGCTCCGGGTTTCTACCATGCCGGTTCTCCTCACTCTGCTCTACATCCAGGCGCAGCCGTGGGGCTATCAGCAATACTTCCGCTACTATTTCTTCGCGCACTGGGGCGTTTACCTCCTCAGCGCCATATCGTTGTTCTTCGTCACTCTTGAGATCTTCCGTTCGGTGCTCTCATCTTTCTCTGGATTGATGCGCCTCGGCACCATCGTCTTCCGTTGGGTCGCGCTCGTCTCCGCCGTTGCCAGTCTTGGCTCCGTCTCCTATACGCATCCCTCCTTCGCACTCCTTCCCGACTTCGCGATTGCCTTGATGCGCTCCGTAAGCATTCTCGAACTCTGCCTGCTCGCGTTTCTTTGCCTGTGCATGAACGCTCTGCAGCTCTCGTTCCGGGATCTCGCTTTCGGATTAGGCCTGGGCTTCGGACTGTTCTCAGCCAACGACCTCATCTTCTCCGCTCTGATCGACTCGAATGCTCCGCTCAACTCTCCCGTTCAGCGTGCGTATTTCGTTCTCACCCTGGTCATCATAGGAAGCTTCGCGGCATACGTAGCCATTCCAGAACGAGCCAACAAGCCCTTGGTCATGCCGGCGAGTTCCACCATCTACCGTTGGAATGAGATCGCATCGGCCCTCGGCCACGGAACCAAGGTCGCCGTACGGCAGCCGGCAAACGGCTTCTTCCTCACCGACGTCGAGCGCGTTGTCGAAAAAGTCCTCACACGCAATCTTCAAAGCGAATCGAAATCCTGATCATCAGGTTGTAGTAGCTAAAAAGGGCCGAACCTTCCCGTGTTCGGCCCTTTTCACATCTTCATGAACTCCACCGCTAGTTCGCGGCTGCAAGCGTCAAAGTCAAAACTGTCGATCTTCAGAATTGCTGAAATGACGGCCTCCACTCGAGAACCAACAACAAATTGCCAAAGTCCGAGTGGGCGACATCCATGTTAGTCAACTGTCAAGAGAAAACGACGAGGCCTTAGGGCGCGCTCTGGAGAGCGCGCGTTGCGATTGATCGGGATCTTGTTCCGCGCACGATTGCCTCACGGCTGATGGTCCCTGCAACCCGTGCAGGACCAGACATCCATTTGCTGCCTCCGGCTCGCGAGCCTTCGCAGATGATTGAGTGTGTGTTCTCTGCCAGTCCCGAAACAACTCGGAGAGAGCCTCGGGAGTAGAACTCCGTCGCTCAGTCGCCAACCTGCAGGACCTGGCAGCCTGCGCTTCGATTGATCCCGATGTTTTTGCTTTTTCCTTATTAGGAAAGGTGTTTATGCGGCCGCGGTCTGCACGAAATCCTGTTGTCTGCGTTCTACCGCCAACATGTAGCAGACCATCTTCCTGGCAACTGCCAGTGTTGCCCGGTTGGGATTTCCTCGTTCCAGCTCGCGAGCCCGGATCATCGCCAGTTCCGGGGACAGTCTCGGCGCCAGCTTGGCAGCCTCGACCAGCACTCGCTGGATATGCTGGTTGCGTTGTTTCGATAGCGGCATCCTCATCACCTTGTCAGCCGAACTCTTCTCGTCGGCGCACAAGCCGCAGTAGCTGATCGCCTGCCGGTTGGACCGGAAGCGCGTGTAGTCGCCGATCTCCAGAGCCCAGGTCAGAGCCGTAATCGAACCAACTCCGGGTACTGTTCGCAATCGCCGCAGCCGCTCGCGCAACAGTGGATCGCGTTCCAGCGAGCTCACCAGATCGTACTCCAGCTTGCCCGAGCGGCGGATCATCCCACGGCTCAGGTTCAGTAGCGGCCGCACCGCGTCGCTGATATCGGCGTTGTTCGACATCATCTCGCCGAAGTAGCCTACCTTGTGCAGCTGCCGCTTGTTGTAAGTTACCCCGGTCTCCAGCAGCAGCCCGGAAACCCGATTCTTCATCTGCACCATTTGCTTCACTACCAGGTTGCGATAGCGCAGCACGCGTCGCCGGTCACGAATCTCCGTCGGTGCTATGTGGCACTCGGGCAGGAAATCGCATCTCAGGCAGTCGGCGATCTTCGCCGCATCGATCTTGTCGTTCTTCTTCTTGGCTGCCGCGATAGCCCGCAGCATCAGCGGATGAGCAACCTTCAGCTTTTCCGCATGCGGAAGCAGGTAATCGTAAATCCAACCGGTAAAGATGGTCGCCTCCATCGCCATCATCCGAGGCTGAGGAAGGGTTCTGATCCACGCATCCAGCTCGCGCCGGCTCGAGCCAATCTTGCCTTCCCGGTGCACACAACCAGCCGCGTCCTTCACGCAATAGCTGATCGTCTTCTTGTGAATGTCCAGTCCGATGTAATACATATCGTCT
>Ga0207674_10003372_pt1 | contig 19615 bp, 18 predicted proteins | sample KBSCornC72_FD_184303 | JGI IMG/M metagenome (GOLD analysis project Ga0207674, IMG submission 184303) | Corn rhizosphere microbial communities from Kellogg Biological Station, Michigan, USA - KBS Corn C7-2 (SPAdes) (version 2) | ecosystem: Host-associated > Plants > Roots > Rhizosphere > Soil ... | reverse complement strand
TTAAGCCTTGCGGTCCGGAGCAACAGGCATTTGTTTACGAAGTCTGCTCAGCGATTGTTGGGCGATGCCAAGAAAATTGGCGACGTAACCGAGTGGTACACGCTGCAAAACGTGCGGATACTCCCTCATAAATTCCTTGTACCTGACAGTGGCGTCAAGATTAAGTAGGAAAGTTCGTTGGTGCAGCATTCGCATCGTTACATAATGATCGATGGCAGCCAAAATTTCCTTACCGCGGGGAAGTTGACGAAGCATTTTCTGCATGTCATCATAAGAGGTTGTGATCAGTTGGCAATCCGTAATTGCCTGTACATTTTTATCCGATGGCTTTTGTGCAAAAAAGGAGTCCGGGTCGCCAACAAAATCTGTTTCACACATAAAAAAACAAGTGACATCGCTGCCATCATCCCGAAACATGCAATATCGCATTACTCCTTCCGCTATAAAAGCCAGTTTGCGACAAACTTTTCCCTGGGTGACGAAATAATCATTTTTGGCAAACGACTCCAATTGAAAATATTCGGATACACTTTCACATTCTTCTTTCGTAAGGTGAAATTGTTCCTGCTGAAATTTTATAAAATCCTGGATGTGGTCAGATTTTGAATTAGAAGTCTTCTGCATCGGAAAAGGGTTACAACCGTTTTTAAAGGTCGTAATTTCTGTTCACTCACCGTTCGGTTAAAAACTCTCACTAATTCTTATCCCCGGGGTTACGCCTTTAAAGAAGTGATCAAAATAGATAGAAGGCTCAATGGTCGTTTTTGAAAATTTCACTTTGCCTGCGCCAAAACGGAAGGTTTCCTCTTTAATGAATTCTCCGGACTGATGTATAAGGTAGCCCAGGGAAAAAACTGCGCTAAAGGAGAAATCTTTTCTTGGGTCATGGTCGGTTGTACCTCCCTGGCCATAGGTAAGCATGAGAAAATCGTTTCGGTATGTTCTTAATTTACCCTGCGGATCTTTGTCAAACAGGAAATGCGGTTCCCAGTATAGCCCGGGTTGCCATTTAAAAGTCCTTTCCCGATTCGTTATTGTAAGTTGCAGACCAAGGCTAAACGATGGAACAAAATAACTTTTATAATTCTGTATGTTTATCCACTGTTGGGCAGCAAGAAAATCTCCGGTTCCTGACGGTGTAAAACCTTTGGGTTTATCCGCCACGATGCCTTTGTCAGGCTTCAGATAATGTGACCCTCCTCCTTTTAAGATCGGCCACCTGCCATTTACCTGCTTTTGTATGGTTGAAATTTTCCCCGCCAATACGCCATTCATATAACCAGCTAATTCATCAAAATTGTTCAGGTAGAACAGGAGGTGATAATAGCGGGGATTTGTCAGACTTATTTTTTGCTGTGCCTTCGGTGGATTGGTGATTACTCCAATGATATTGATGGTATCCTGGTTTATTTTTAACGATGAAAGTTCACCATTGTTCAGGAGATAATTGTCTCCCCTGGATGGATACCGCAGGATTCTTATTTTTTTTCTTCCTTGCGCATCAATAACGTAGTCTATGCGCTTTGAAGCGATCGGATCTGAAAGAGAATCTTTCAAAGGTGTCAGGTCATTCGCAAATACTCTCAATAGTGAATCAATGTTGGCTATTCTCTGCAGATCTGTTATATCAGTAAGCTCTATTGTAAGTTTGTTTCCTTTTTCAAGATCAATATAGAACCTACGGTTAATAACAATATTTTCAGGGACTTCAAATGCTTTGTCTTCTTTACTTTTCGATTGAGCGCAAAGTTCTGCCTGGATGCTTATTGAAAGCATCAATACGATAAACGTTTTTTTCATTTTAAATTAGTTTGAAGGCGGTTTTGTTTTAAGAATAATAAGTCCCGATGACTTGGAAGCAATGGGTGAAGTCGAAATGACCTCGCCGTTTCCAAATTTTAATTGGAAAGAGTGCATGTCAGCAATGCGGGTTATATCTGAAGTTTCTATAACAGGCTCTCCCAATTCATTTATGTGAACGACATTCAATTTTTTCTTCGGAGGAATTATTGTTGCAGTCGAATTCCTATTAACGATCTGCAAAGATTTTGCAATAAGTTCCTGTTGTGGATAATTGACCGCGTCATTGAGCTGAATTTTCGTAAGAACCTTTGCCGGAACAATATGATGACTTTTTTGGATCGATTTATTCGAAGTCGAAACAATTATATTTTTCTCCAATTCAAGCACGCTCTCCTTCTCACGTTTATTTTTATCAACCTCTTCAACTTTTAAGGATGGTTTCTTTAATTCCTTCGGTTCATATTGCTTTGTTACGATTTCTTTGTTCGCAGGCTCTCCGGTGGCTTTATGATAATTCAGCAGTGTGATGACCAGGCCAAACAATAAACAGGCTGCGGCGATCCAATACCAGAGCATTTTTTTACTTTTCTTTTTTCCCTGCAAGCGTCGGTATAATTTATCCCAGGCAACATCGCTGTTAAACGCTGTACCGGGAAAATGTTCCAACTCATCCAGTTTACTTCTCCATTGTGGAGTGTTATTTGGATTTTCGTTTGACATATTTAATATCGTTTTGTAATAATAATTTTTGCAACAACACTTTTGCTTTGCTGAACTGCGACCTGGATGTTCCCTCTGAAACATTGAGCATCTCAGCGATCTCCCCGTGATTCATTCCTTCGACGGCGTACAGGTTAAAAACAGTCCGGTAACCAACCGGCAATTGAACGATCAGTTTGAAAATTTCTTCTGCCGATAAATTGTCAAGCGCCTCTTCCTGTAAGGGAATTTCCTCGGCGGTTGCTTCCGTAACAATGGTAAATACGTTTTTTGCACGCAGGAACATCAGGCATTCATTGATCATAATCCTTTTGAGCCATGCATACAGGGCGGCATCACCCTGGTAGGTGAAAGAAGCGATCTTTGTAAAAAACTTATAAAAGCCATCCAATAACAATTCCTCTGCGTCCTCAGGATTCTTGACATAACGCTGGCATACCACGAGCATTTTGTCTGCAAACTGGTCAAACAAGCATTTCTGAGCCGCGGTGCTTCCCTGCTTCGCTTCTTTAACCAGTTCTGATGTATTCATAATCAGCAGTTCTGAGCTTTTAATTTATAAATGCAGGTATGAACGAAAACGTTGCCCTCAACCAGGATTTTCAGTCAAAAATAGAAACTCTGCAGGTCTATGGTCTTTGACCCGGATCAACACGTATCAAATTCTTGCTTAACTTCGTCAACTTTTCGGGAGTGAAATTGTATTTAATTTTATTTCTTAAGAAACGATTGCCGTCATCTGAAAGACCTCTAGGCCAAAGGTCGTAATCTGCACTCTAAATTGTCGTTCTAAGCACCTTTAGTTTATTTTATCAAGGGTAAATTTGCGGTTTATCTCTTTATTGACAAGAATAGCCAGGGGTGCCCTTTTCAAAGTCCAATATCAGTTAATCCGTTCGTTATAGAAATTGATGTTTTTTGGATTATTATAACACCAACATAATGCTATGGAAAAGAATTTAAAGCAAGCGGGGATTTATTTTGAATTACCAGTTTTTATTGTCATTTCAGCAGTTATTTTTTATGCCTGCAAGCAGAAAAGCGGAGATGCAGGCTATGGACAGATGCCTCCGCAGGAATTGCCTGTTATTACTCTCAGCAGTCTGCCTGCAACCACTTACCAGTATTATACTGCGTCGCTCCAGGGAAGCAGGGATATTGAGATCCGGCCGCAGGTGGACGGCTACATCAATAAGATTTATGTGGACGAAGGTGCACAGGTGAAAAAAGGGCAGCTATTGTTTAAGATAGACCCTCAACCTTACATTGAACAGTTGAATAATGCCAATGCCATTTACATGGCAGCCAAAGCGTCTTTGGAAGATGCAGAGATAAATGTAAATAAGCTTGTTCCTCTTGTCCAGAACAATGTTATATCTGATGTGCAGTTAAAGTCCGCGCAGGCTGCCTTAAATGTTGCGAAAGCTAATGTGGCGCAGACGTCAGCTGCGGTACAATCGGCACGCATCAATCTTGGCTACACATCTATAACTGCGCCGGCAAGCGGATACATCGGGAGGATTCCTTATAAAACGGGAAGCCTTGTCGGGAGGTCAACAACTGATCCGCTGACGGTTCTTTCAGAAACAAAAGACGTGCGTGCCTATTTTTCAATGAGTGAACTGAACTTTCAACAATTTAAAGAGCAGTTTCCCGGAAACACGATCGCAGAAAAAATAAAACAAATGCCGCCGGTTGAGCTGGTCCTGGCAACGGACAGCGTCTATGCGCAAAAAGGAAAAGTAGAATTGGCAGAGGGGCAGTTTGATAAAACAACGGGTACTATAAATTTCCGTGCAACATTTCCCAATGCGCAAGGTCTATTGCGATCGGGCAATACGGGGAAGATAAGATTGGTAAGAAATCTTGGTAGTTCAATTGTAATACCACAGGAAGCCACCTTCGAATTGCAGGATAAAATATTTGTTTATGCAGTGGGTGATAGTAACAAAGTGGCAAGCAAACCCATTACAGTTGCGGGCACAAGCGGCAACTATTACCTGGTGCAGAGTGGGGTAAACCAGGGAGAAAAAATTGTTTATACAGGTCTTGAAAGGCTAAGAGATGGTGCGGTGATACAACCGCAACCAATGTCAATGGATAGTTTATTAAAAGCGAAGCCGATGTTATAAACCTTGGAATCCACTCACCACAGATTACTCACCACTCACGACACAAACCAACAGGCATGATTAAAAGATTTATAGAAAGACCGGTTTTATCCACAGTAGTATCGATCTTACTTCTTTTATTGGGATTAATATCATTGTTCTCTTTACCCATCACTTTGTTTCCGGATATTGCTCCGCCTACTGTGCAGGTATCAGCCAGCTATCCCGGAGCCAACGCCGAGGTTGTGGCAAGGGCCGTTGCAACACCAATAGAAGAAGCCATCAACGGAGTGGAGAACATGACATACATGACATCCACATCAAGCAACGATGGCTCAATGTCCATAAATGTTTTTTTTAAAGTGGGAACAAATCCTGACCTCGCTGCAGTGAATGTTCAAAGCCGCGTATCGAGGGCCACCAGTCAGGTGCCACCTGAAGTATTGCAGGTAGGGATATCAACCCAGAAGCAGCAGAACAGCATGATCTTTATCCCGCTTATCTATAGTACTGATGGACGCTATGATGAAACATTTATACAGAATTATGTCAAGATCAATATTGTTCCCGAATTGCAACGCATACCTGGAGTAGGCCAGGCTTTTGTATTTGGTGCAAAGGATTATTCGATGCGTATCTGGCTCAAACCGGAACGTTTGACCGCAAATAATCTTTCACCCCAGGATGTTTTGAATGCTATTCGCGAGCAGAATCTTGAAGCAGCGCCAGGACGATTTGGAGAGAGCAGCACTCAATCGTTTGAATATATCATTAAGTACAAAGGGAAACTTTCGAGGAACCAGGACTATGAAGACATCATTTTGAAATCCGCGCCGGATGGTTCGATCTTGCGGTTAAAGGATATAGCGAGAGTTGAATTTGGTTCCTTGTCATATGGCATAAATCTCTTCGCCCAGGGAAAACCCGGAACAGGGATTGGCATTTTTCAAACGGCAGGTTCAAACGCGAATGACATTCTTATTGCAGCGGAAAAAGTAATGAAAAATTCGGCCGCGAATTTTCCCAAAGGCCTTGCATATTTTAATATGTATAGTGCAAAGGAATTTTTGGATGAATCTATCTCGCAGGTGGAAGAGACTTTATTGATCGCGTTTGTGCTGGTGTTTATCGTCGTGTTTATTTTCTTACAGGACTTCCGTTCCACACTGATCCCGGCGATCGCGGTACCGGTAGCATTGATAGGTACATTTTTCTTCATGACATTATTTGGTTTTACCATTAACCTGCTTACTTTATTCGCGTTGGTTCTTGCTATTGGCATAGTGGTCGATGATGCGATCGTAGTAGTTGAAGCCGTGCATTCTAAAATGGAACGAAGCGGTTTGCCGGCGAAAGAAGCAACGATACAGGCGATGAATGAGATCACGAGCGCCATCATTTCGATCACATTGGTCATGGCGGCAGTATTTGTCCCGGTTGGTTTTATGCAGGGTCCTGCGGGTGTGTTTTTTAAGCAGTTTGCATTTACTCTTGCTACGGCCATTTTGATCTCCGCATTGAATGCATTGACCTTAAGTCCCGCGTTGTGCGCATTGTTCTTAAAGAACCCTCATACAGACGAAGGACAAAGAACCGGATTTATAAAAAGATTGTTTCGTGGATTTAACGCTGGCTTTCGTGCCACGACGAAGAGGTATGGACAAAGTGTAAATTATTTGATGAAGAACAAATGGATCGCGATCGTAGCCCTCGTTATCATAACGCTCACTACTTTCTGGATGATGAGAAAGGCACCCACCGGTTTTATCCCCACAGAAGACCAGGGTTTTATTGTTTATTCAGCAAATCTTCCGCCAGGTGCGTCCATGGACAGGACACAAAAAGTGATGAACAAAATAGATAGCATTCTGGCGCAGGTAGAAGCCATCGAAAAAAGAGGTTCAATAACAGGATTGAACTTCATTGCGAATGCTTCTTCCTCCAACTATGGGGTTGGCTTTATACATATGAAGCCACCAGGAAAACGAGGGCCTGTAAGTAAGGTGGAAGATGTAATGGCAGTGATAAATCAAAGGCTAAGTGTAATCAAGGAAGCACAAGTATTCCTTTTTCAGTTTCCGACCGTGCAGGGTTTTGGAAATACCAGTGGTTTTGAATTCATCCTACAGGACAGGACGGGTGGTCCCCTTGACAAGCTGGCCAATACGGCATACGGCCTTATGGGTGCATTGATGCAACGAAAAGAAATTGCAATTGCTTACACGACTTTTAGCACAGGCAACCCTCAGTATTTGCTGAATATCGATGAAGCCAGGACCAAGCAGTTAGGGATTTCGATCAGTGACCTGTTGTCAACATTACAGGTTTATTATGGAAGCAGTTTTGTATCCGATTTTAATCGCTTTGGAAAATTTTATCGTGTAGTAGTGCAGGCGGACATTCCTTATCGTGCAAACCCGGCAACATTAAATGATGTTTATGTCAAAAATAACCTGGGTGAAATGGTACCCGTCAATACGGTAGTGACTCTCCAACGCGTATATGGCCCTGAAACCGTTTTTAGAAACAACTTGTTTAACTCTGTTACTTTAAATGGACTGCCCAAACCTGGTTACAGTACGGGTGATGCTATCAAAGCGATACAGGAAGTGACCCAACAGGTTCTGCCCAGAGGGTTTTCTTACGAATGGTCTGGACAAACAAGAGAAGAAATTGGAGCCGGTTCTCAGCAAACATTGATTTTTATTCTGAGTCTTGTGTTTGTTTTCTTCCTTCTTGCAGCACAATATGAAAGTTATATTCTTCCATTTGCAGTCATCCTCTCAGTGCCGACGGGTATTCTTGGTGTATTTACATTTATTCACCTGAAAGGCCTCGATAATAATATCTACGTACAGGTTGGTCTGATCATGCTTGTTGGACTACTTGCAAAAAATGCGATCCTGATTGTTGAATATGCTATTCAACGAAGAAGGGCGGGGAAGGGGTTAATGGAATCTGCACTGGAAGCCTCGCAGCTGCGGTTACGCCCAATATTGATGACTTCTTTTGCATTTATTGTCGGGTTGCTTCCACTCACATGGGCAAAGGGCGGCTCTGCCTTAGGTGACCGCTCCATTGGCACAAGTGCATTGGGCGGGATGCTTACAGGAGTGTTGCTGGGTGTGTTCATCATTCCAGTTCTTTTCGTCATCTTCCAATGGATACAGGAAAAATTTACCGGCCCACCAAAACAAACTGACGAAGCAGTGAGCCATTTGGCCGAATAGATTTTACTAATGAACAAACAATCGATATGACGATTCAAAAGAGAAAATATCTAGCCTTCCACATTTTACCTTTTACATTTTGCCTTCTGCTTTTCATCTCGTCCTGCAAGGTCGGTAAAGAGTATAAACGCCCGGATCTTGAATTACCCCAACAGTTCAACAATGTCAGTTTTGCCGACACCAGCAGCATCGCGGACATCGAATGGAAAAAATTTTTTACCGATCCCGATCTGCAAAACCTGATCGCAAAAGGACTCACTTATAATCATGACCTGCTGACAGCGATAAAGAACATCGAAATTGCTCAACAGCGAATGAAACAGGCCAAGCTCATATTATTACCTGATTTGAATGCACAAATAACGGCTCAGACTTATAATCCATCAAACAATAGCCTGAATGGATTAAGCACAAATAGTTTTTTAGGAAAGAATCACATTGAAAACTACCAGGCGGCTATCAATCTTACGTGGGAAGTGGACATATGGGGTAAGCTTCGCAATCAAAAGGAAGCAACATTAGCTCAATATCTTCAGACCTATGAAGCCTCAAAGGCTGTTCAAACGCAGTTGGTGGCCGAAATTGCCCAGGGTTATTTCAACCTGCTAATGTTGGATAAACAACTGGAAATCGCAAAATCCAATTTGGCATTAAATGATACTTTTTTTCGGGCCACACAATTGCTTCGCGACGCCGGCCTTGCGAATGCGTTGGCTGTGGAACGAGCTTCGTCGCAAAAACAAACAACTGAACTACTGATCCCGCAACTTGAACAGGATATTGCTATTCAAGAAAATGCGTTGCAGGTATTGGCAGGGCAATTACCGGCCAGCATTTCGAGAAGTGCAGTATTACAAAATTATGTTGTGCCAGATTATCTTTCTGCAGGCTTGCCGGTATCAATGGTAAGTCGGCGTCCCGATGTCCGGTCCAATGAAATGGCACTGATGGCTGCGAATGCGCAGGTGGGCGTAGCACAGGCAAACATGTACCCGGCGTTGAACCTAACAGCCGGAGGGGGATTTGAATCATTCAAGTCGAGTAATTGGTTTAACATTCCCAGTTCTTTGTTTGGCATTGCTGCAGGCGCAATTGCTCAACCAATATTTCAAAGACGAAGATTGAAAACAGATTTTGAAGTGGCGAAGCTACAACGTGAGCAAGCCGTCATACAATTCAGGCAATCCGTTTTAGTGGCGACAGAAGAAGTGAGCAATGCCCTGGTTCAATTGGATAAATTAAAACAACAGAGAAATATATCAGTTGCACAAACCGATACATTACGACTTGCTGTTGACAATGCTAAACTTCTGTACAAAGCTGACCTTGCCAATTATCTTGAAGTAATTACTGCACAAACGGCCCGTTTGCAATCCGAACTTTACCTCGCCTCTGTTCAGCGCCAGGAGTTAGCTGCAATGGTAGAATTATATCGGTCACTGGGAGGTGGTTGGAAATAGAGTATTATTATAAAATGAGGTGGAGCTATTATGACTTACCATTTAGGCCCTATTCAAATTCAACTGAAGCCTGCAAAATTCTGCTAGCTGAGTACCTGTCATAACAACATTCGCAACGATTTTATCCGTGGTGACCACAAGGTCGCTGATCTCGTAGTTTAAATCGGCGAAACTTTTTCGGTTTTCAAAGGTTACTGAACTTGATCCTTCGGGATTGGGGGTCGGTGAGCAACTAAGGTAATTCTGGATTGTTGTGCAATCCGTTAGGTTTGCTTCTCTTGTTTTCCAAACTTCACCGAAGTATGATTCAATTAATTGGCTAAAGACGTCGATTGCGTTTCCCATTTTTTCAAAGTTTCTAAGTTTTGACAAATTTCATTTGTTGCAATTATTTCTAAAGAATAACCGACCAATTCGCGACGCCAGGGTCTTTGAGTGTCGTGCGTGTTTCTTGAGTGAACGGAGTATTATATCCTCATAACTCGAAGCAGAATCAGCTCCCGCGCGGCCAGAAAAGTTAAACCCAATTCTGTCTTCGGTTCTATCTCATGACAAGTAAATCGCCGGAGTGCCCTTCAAAGTCGAAAGAAACAGTTTCTTTACTTTATCATTTTGAAGTTCAATTGCGGATTGTGCAATCGTCCCCAGCCATCTTACCTGCTGTTTATGGCGCAAATTGGTGAGCGAATATTTTGAAAAAAATATTACCTCTACCTGCTTATTATTTTCCATCCTGATTTATTTTAAAATATGTGACATTCTGAGATGATAATCGCGAAGATTGTCCAAAAGGTTATTTGTCATTAAACAGTTTAAGAATTCGCTAACTTTTGGCCGACGCCAGCGACTCGTTTAGCGGTCGTCCGAATAGTGCCCGCTTTCGCACGGAGCTGAATTAGAAAGACTTTGCTGCTTGTTTAAGTTGACGACAGTAACTGATCATCAGTTCCGATTCAATCAGGAACGGCTTGGCCAGTAACTTCCAGTCATCCCATCCGCTCATTTTACCGTAAAACGCGTGGTAAATAGCCCTTTCAGGCATTGGTTGTTTTTGTAATGAAATATCTTTAATGATAATCTTTAACTGTGCTGGTCATTGCTTGGACCATAGCACGAGGTGACGAAGCAATATCGTTACTTAAAAAAACAGACATGAAATTAATACCTGCACTATCGCTTGCCATTGTGTGCATTGGCCTTGCCTATTGTAATGGAAACAATAGTACTACCAAAGTCGAGGAGAAATCAACAACAGATACCACTTCTGCCGAAGTCGCAGTGAACCCACTCAGAAATTGTTACTTCGGTGATCTTCACCTCCACACGGCCCTTTCCGCTGACGCTAATTTCTTTGGGGCAACACTGCTGCCGGAAGATTCCTACAAATTTGCCATGGGTGAAGAGGTGGAATACTTAGGACAAAAAGTAAAACGAATTGCACCGCTCGACTTTTTAGCCGTCACCGACCACTCAGAATATCTTGGAGCCATTGTAGCTGTGAGAGATCCAAATGGACCTTTTGCTGGCACCGAATTATACAGGCAATATACCAGCAAGGATCAGAAAGACGTAGCCAAATCATTTGGCGGTTTTGTTGCTGATATGTCCGCAAATAAACCCAATTCTGAATTGAACAAACCCGAAGTGATCAAGAGTGCATGGCAACGTGTGATCAACGCTGCCAACACTTACAACAAGCCCGGCAAGTTCACTGCACTCGTAGGTTATGAATGGACATCGGCACCCAATAACGCAAACAATCACTCACAGAATTTACACCGCTGCGTAATTTTTAAGGGCGATAAAGTTCCCGATATCCCCTTCAGTTCATTTGATTCCCAGGATCCCGAAAATTTGTGGACCTATTTGGAAAATGCACGCAAAACAGGCAGTGATGTACTCGCTGTCCCTCATAACGGCAATGTCAGCAACGGATTAATGTTCGACACAAAAACACTTTCAGGTAAACCGCTCACGAAGGACTATGCTCAAAGAAGAATGGCGAATGAACCGCTTACCGAGGTGATGCAGGGTAAGGGTCAAAGTGAAACCCATCCTTCCTTATCACCCAATGACGAATTTGCCAATTATGAATTGTTTGAAATCTTGCTGGGTAGCAACGAACGAGGCAACTTAAAAAAAGGAAGCTATATACGACAAGCATATGGAACAGGCCAGGAACTGCAGGAAAAACTGGGCGCCAATCCTTTCAAATATGGAGTGGAGGGAGGAACAGACTACCACTCGGGCATCTCAGCCAACGAAGAAAATAATTATCCGGGCTCACATGGCACACAGGACAACGTGGCACAGAATTATAAAATGATTTTGTCTGCTGGTGAATCAGTGGCCGGCGAGCCTCCCACCCGTCTTTCAGCTGCCGGTTTAACAGGTGTCTGGGCCGAAAGCAATACAAGAGATGCAATTTTCGATGCGTTGAAAAGAAAAGAATGTTTTGCCACTTCGGGACCGCGCCTGAAGGTGCGGTTATTTGCCGGATGGAGTTACAATGCAGATCTACTGAAACAAACCGATTGGGTCAAGCAGGCCTATGCGGAAGGCGTACCAATGGGGGCTGATCTGCCTGCAGGTGCGGGCAAACCAAAATTTTTGGTTCAAGCGATTAAAGATCCCAACTCTGGTAATCTCGACAGGATACAGATCATTAAGGTGACCACAAAGAATGGCAAGAGCACAGAAAAAATTTATGATGTGGTCTGGAGCGGTGGCCGCAAACCTGATGCAAAAGGAAAATTGCCTGCAGTTGGAAATACAGTAGATATAAAAGCCGCTACTTACACGAATACCATCGGCGCAGTAGAATTGATCGGGTACTGGGAAGATCCTGATTTTGACCCTCAGTCATATGTTACGTATTATGCAAGAGTAATCGAAATCCCAACACCCCGCTGGAGCACTTATCTTGCCGCAAAGCATAATTTACCGGTGAACAAAACCGTTGACGCTACCATACAGGAAAGGGCATGGACAAGCCCGGTGTGGTACACGCCTTCAAAATAAAATTTAATTTTTCACCCACACATGCGAGGCAAACAGCTTCGCATGCTTATTTAATAATGATCATGAAACGAATTTTTTCTGAGCCTCTATTGCAGTTTTTTATTTTAGGCTCACTGCTTTATCTGCTCGTATCTTTTGTGCAGTCAAAACGAGAACGGCAGTCAAAGGAAATAGTTGTCGATAATGAACGGATCGGGCTACTGATCAGCAATTACAAAAACCAGATGGGCGTTTTGCCAACAAAAGAACAACTGGATGCGATGATCGAAAATTATATCCATCAAGAGATTGCATATCGTGAAGCAAAAAAAATGGGGCTTGACAATGACGACGAGATCATCCGAAGAAGACTATCGCAAAAATTTGATTTTTTAAAAACCGATCTGAAAGAAATACCGCCACCTACAGGCCAGCAACTGAAAGATTTCTATCAAAATAATCCTTCGCTCTTTCAAACGGACGGAACAGTGAATTTCTCTCATATATTTTTCACCGCCGATAACAGCAATGACAGCATCGCGAAAGAAAGAGCCTTCTTTGTTTTACAACAATTAAAAAATAGTGCAGTACAAAGAGCGCCGGAAAAAGGTGACAAGTTTGTTTTGCAATATGACTATACCGAACAAACACCATTGGATATAAAACAAAGCTTTGGTGATAAACCGATTCTTGATTCTTTATTCAGAGCGCCTGTGCATACTTGGATAGGTCCTGTACAGTCAGGCTATGGCTGGCACCTGTTGTACATAGTGAAACGCGCCAATGCTTCTTTAATACCATTGGAGGCCAACAAGGACATTGTCAAAGCAAAATATATGGAAACAGCAAAAGACGAGCAAAACAAAAAAGCATTTGGACAAGTAGAAAAAAGCTACATCATCAAAAGGACGTACCTGGATAACAAATGAAGAAAATCCTTTGCATCATATCGCTATTTATTTTTCAAAGAGCGAACGCTCATGAAATACGTCCCGCATATTTGGAAGTAAAGGAAAATCCGGATCAATCGCTGTCTATAACATGGAAGCAGCCGCTAATGGGTGAGTACGGAGTTCCACTGCATCCGGTGATTTCGGCAGGATGGCTGCAAGACTCAACGGCGGAAAAATCTTATACTGAATCTTATCTTGTAAAGCATTGGGAAATTTCAGCGGCTCACGCTCCACTTGCAGCACAAACGATCACCATTTATGGCCTTGAAAAAACAATAACAGACGTACTCGTCCAAATCATACTGCAACAAAATTCATTCACTTACCTAATTAAACCAATTCATCCTTTTGTAAAATTGAACATTGCGAAACCACAGCCTCCACCGGTATGGCAATACATCCAGCTGGGTATTTATCACATCTGGACAGGTTTTGATCATTTACTTTTTGTATTTGGATTAATTCTACTGGTTAAGAAGCGTTCATTATTGATATGGACCATTACTGCTTTCACAATTGCGCATAGTATTACGCTGGCCCTGGCTACACTGCATATTGTGAAAGTACCATCAGCGTTTACGGAAGCTGCGATTGCGCTCAGCATTGTCTTTCTCGGTGTCGAATTAGTTCATCACTACCAGGGTAAGAAGGGGTTGGCCTTTATGTTCCCGTGGCTTGTTTCATTTCTGTTTGGCTTGTTGCATGGCCTGGGATTCGCCACTGCATTGAATGATGTCGGCTTGCCCCAGCATAACATTCCAATGGCGTTGTTTCTGTTTAACGTGGGGGTAGAATTGGGACAATTAAGTTTTTTAATGTTAATCTTGTTGCTGATCGCTCTGATCAAACGGATTCGTTTTGAATTTCCAAACTGGGTCTACAGAGCTCCTGGTTACGCGGTAGGCGTACTGGCCATGTACTGGTTTATTGAAAGGGCGCTGATCATTTTTTGATCGCTGCAACCTTATTCTGTTTACGCGATCCTTTAGAAATTTGTCGCTACCTTCCATTTTGTAAATTTTATTAAATAGAAACCTTCGCTAAAACTTGCAGCATGAAATCATCCAGAAGAGAGTTTATAAAAAAATCATCCATGGGTCTTGCCGCAGTAGGGATCGCCTCAGCAATGCCCTCATTTGTCAAAGCCGGTGCGTCAAAAAAAGAATTGCCCTTTAAGCTTGCCTTGTCTCAATTTTCCCTGGCAAGCCAGTTCTGGTCAAAACAATTAGACCCGCTTGATTTTCCTCAGAAGACCATGAAAACATTTGGCATTGCAGGCCTGGATTATTGTTCAATGTTTTTTGCAACCAAAGCAAAAGACACGACATTTTTAAATGAACTTAGAAAACGGGCCTTGGACAATGGTTGTTATAACCTGCGCATTATGATTGATGGTGAAGGTGTCTTAGGGGATCTGAATAAAGACGTGAGGATAAAGGCAGTTGAAAATCATAACAAGTGGATCGATGCAGCTGCGACACTTGGCTGCCCAATGATTCGCGTGAACGTGGAGGGCGAAGGAGATCCGGCCGAAGTAGCAAAAGCTGCAATTGAGAGTTTAAACGCATTGATTGACTACGGAAAAAAATCAAACATAGATGTGATCGTCGAAAATCATGTAGGCATTTCCTGTAATGGGGGATGGCTGGCCAACGTAATGAAGGAAATGAATAATTCCCATTGCGGCACACTTGCAGATTTTGGAAATTTTTGTATCAACAGGACGAAACCCCCAACAAATGATATTGCCGGATGGATGCAAACAAAATGTTTGGAGGAATACGATCGCTATAAAGGAATTAAGGAACTGATGCCATTTGCAAAAGGCGTCCACGCAAAAACACATGTATTCGATGCGAGCGGAAATGATACTGAAACGGATTTTGCAAAGATGTTTAAGATTATTGGCGATTCGGGGTTTAAAGGGTGGGTAAGTGTTGAATATGAGGGTGGGCTGATTAAAATGTATGCCAAAGACAACAAATATTTAGATGATGACGCAGGTGTGCTTGCGACAAAAAAATTGATTGAGAAAGTGGTTGCAGCCTGAGGTTTGGGTGATGAGCAGAATACAATAGACATTTCCTCAATGTGGAGCGGAAACCGAAAGTTGACATCTGACGAAAGATTCAGAATGTACAGGTGAGTGATGCGACAAGTCGGGACAGGAGCAGCAGACGACACCCAACGAATCTCTTACCTCTAGCAGAAGATTCACATTGCATTTATGGTAAACATTCATGACTTTTTTACGGATAAACAGGGGAAATTTGATGCAAAATATACAACAGATAGGTTGCACTTAACTCCCGCGGGAGGTGGTTATGAAAAATGGGTTGACTATTTCCGTAAGCAAGGATATTTATGACGAGAAGATCTTTCTTACGTTCGGACTTTCGAAGACTAGTATCCGATTCCTCTCGCCATTGCGGTTGCTAAAAAAACAATAATTGCAATCAGACCTAATTCAATGTGGCTCAGACGTGCCAACAGCCCTGCTGAGGTGAAATCAATCGTTTCATTTTTACGTTTTCTGATTCGCCATTGTAGCAGGGTAGCCATTGGCTTTATCTCAATAATGAAAACCAGAAGAAAGAGGGCCATTTTCGCAATAAAGGTGTTACTGTGCAAATAGTAATAACTTCCTTTCTCGAGCCCTCCGAAGGCCCGCCATAATCCGGTTGCAATCCAAAGCAATGCAGCAAGACCCCAAATGTTATCGGCCTTAAAAACTTCACTCAAGCCTGAAGTATCTTTTAGTTTTTTTAGCGCATTAGCACGCGACCAAATGCCGAAAAAGCCGAAGCCGAAAATAAGAATATGAAGTGCTGCAAGAAGGTATGAAAGAGTCATTATTTATTTTCTGCAAATTAAAAAGCAGCGGTAAACCTACAGAAAACTTTCTTGATCGGATTTTGCATTCTCCCCAGTACGGAATTCATTCCTGCTTAAGTTTCTCGGCCAAAGCAATTGCGCGATCGAGCAAGCGAGGCTCGCCTATTTTCCTGGTGAATTTTGCAAAAGTCGATGTGGGACCTTGCCACCTGAGTTCTTCCACATCATCAAATAGCGGTGCGTCTGTTCGCAACGTAGCGAGGCGCTTGAACAAGAGGGCCTGTTGTTTTTGTTCCCCGAGCACCGTCTTCGGAAATCGCTCGATTTTGCCGTACTGATTGAGCAGTTTCGCTGCGCCGATCTTGCCAATGCCAGGAATGCCAGGGTAGCCATCTGCGCTGTCGCCAACGAGCGCAAGGAAATCGGGAATAAGCCTGGGCTCCACGCCGAATCTTTTTTTTATGTCATTGGCATTGCGAATAGTTCCGGCCCTGCGATCGATCTGCACAACGCGGTCCCCATTCACACATTGAGCCAGGTCTTTGTCAGGCGTCCAAATGCAAACTTTCAGCACGCGGGGATCAGCTGCTGCAAGATGTGCTGCAGAAGCTAAACCATCATCAGCTTCCAGTTCCACCATTGGCCAAACGACGACACCCATAGAAGCCAATCCTTCTTCGACGGGATGAAATTGAGCCCATAGCACCGGATCGATTCCGACTCCCGTTTTATAATCGGCCCAGAGTCCATTGCGAAACGATTCGATCACATGATCTGTCGCCACACCTAAATGAGTGGACCCTTCCTCGATCATTTGCAGTATCCCACTCAGTAGACCAATCGTAGCTCCAAATGGTTTGTCCTTTCCTTTGTTAAAGCTACGCAGACCGTAAAAGTGGCGAAATAGTTCATAGGTGCCGTCGATGAGATGGACGATCATATTTCAGTTGATGTTATTGTAATAGGAAAACCCGATCTCGAAACACAGTGGTAATTTATTCAATTGACATACTCTTCATATCAAATTATCCATTTTGATAACAACATTGCCTATTTTTTGACCTGACGCGACGTAACGATAAGCTTCAGCTATTTTATCTATTGGATACTCTCTGTCTATCACGGGCCTGAAACTTCCTTTCTCCACCAGGTCTTTAATAAAGTTAAGCTGAGCCGCGATGGCCTTTGGAAAAGAGAAGAAAACCCTTTTCCCACCCAGGAGGGGTGTGATCAATAGCAGCAAAAGATTGATCCCGCCGCCCGATGAAGTATAACCGCCTTTTTTCTTCAATAACTTTTTGCATTTGAAAAAGCTGCTCTTGCCTACGGCGTCGAAAACAAAATCATATCGCTCCTTGTCTTTTGTGAAATCCTCCGTCGTATAGTCAATTACTTTATCAGCACCGAGGGAAGTGACTAATTCTGTGTTCTCAACCCGGCACACCGCTGTGGTGTCCACACCATAATATTTTAAAAATTGCAGGTATCCAGTACCTATCGCTCCCGTAGCTCCATAAACCAATGCTTTTTGTCCGCGCTTTGGTTTTAAGGGATTCACTTGTGCCGCTGCATAAAATGCGCCTTCGAGGCAGGCAGCCGCTTCTTCAAATTTTAGATTGTCCGGAATATTGACTGTTATTTTTATTGCTTTCGTTTCCGGCAATACTAAGTATTGCGCATGAGATTCGATTCCGAAAAGGCCGCCATCAAATCCCATTAAGTTATCGCCAACCTTGAAAGATGTTACATTCTTTCCTATTGCTTCAATTTGTCCGGCAAAGTCCGTTCCTGTCGTCGGTAATTTGGGTTTGAGCAGACCGATGAAAAGTCTCATGAAAAATGGCCTGCCTGTGAGTATATGGTAATCGCTTCTGTTTACAGTAGCCGCATAAACTTTTATTAACAGCTCATTGTTTTTTGGAACTGGTGTTTCAACTTCCTTTATACTTAAAACTTCTGGCGGGCCATATCTTGCACGAAATGCGATTTTCATTTATCACCTGATTTTTACGATCGCGTCAATGGAGAAGAAAGTCAAGTTAGAGAAATTTTCCCGGTTGGAATCCTACAAACCGGGCGCCCGAAAGTTTCTGAATACACATCTGTGCAAAACTGGGGTTCTTATTTTCTCTGATTTTATCTTGCTTTGAAATTAAGGACACAAAAAGGATGGCCTCCTTGTTGGAGGCTTAATTGCATCGCCATCCTCCATCGCACAAGGCTGAATTTCTATTCAGCCTTTTTGTGATCGGAGTAGACTCGCAGCGCCACCAAAATAAAAAGGCCTCTCCACTTATCAGAAAGTATTTATCAATGGGAGAACTCATTTCTGAACACCAGGTTTTGGCTGCAGCAATTTGCTTCCTTTACGCGCTTGCGTTGAAGCTCACTGATACTTGTTGAAATGTAAAAACACGTTAACGCTGCTGTCCAACCTCGTAGCATACCAGGATAAATCTTCAATAGCTTCTCCTCGTTTGATTTGAATGATTTTTTACTCCTTTCGCCTTAAACCCGGTCCATTGTTAACCTTATAAGATAATTCATAATATAAAACAGCATAAATAAACCGAAAAATATTACGATCAAAATCACGGTTGAAATGAACCATTCGCTCCTGAAAAAGTGGTTTATATGTCTTTTGATCTTTGCCATAGTTCAGATGTTCATCACCCTTTTTTATCTTCTGTGTTGATCGCAATCTTTTGTGGTTTGTATGATTGAATTGCCCCTTCCTTAATCTTTAAAAAATATTTGCTGTTTTGTCAAGTTGTCTACTTTGACAATATTTTCATCTGTTACCTGGCCGTTCTTGAAAGTAAACGTTGCATATAACAGCGAACCTGACAAGACAAGCGGCAGGTAACATTAAAGGGAGGCGGCCATGAGACTTTTAAAGGTAAAAAAAGGAGTTACATAATGGATACCCTTAGGAAATTTCCTATGCAGAAAGCATACAAAACTAAACTGGCAACGGTGCCTCCCGTTTATCGCTCGAGACGCCGTGTCGGCTTAGGTCTTTCTGTGTGGAGGGAACGAGTTGTTGGGGTTACCGAGGAACCCTTTAGAAAAAATCGGGCAAAATAAGGAATGTGGCCCGAACGAGATTCGAACCTCGATTGAATTAGATTGAAAATCAGTACGTTTTATCGATTACCTGGTGAAAGAGTTTCACTTCGTTACAGTTTGATCACTAGAGAACTATTTGCGAAACTTAAAAAAGGATCAAACTATCTCAAAGACCTCATGATTAGTTACCGGTAAATGCTGATGTAAGGCACACAAGAATGTTTAAAAGACATCGACGAAGAAAAATCTTTTGAAGGATACAAAGGCCATGGAGTTAACGTTGTAGTAAAATTGAAATGATGATATAAACAATTGCTCCCTGAAAACTTAAAGCTAACAGGAATACTACGATAGCAGGAATTAGTTGAAAACCACCATTTTTTTCTTTGGACGAAACAAAAAAGAGTTTGATCAGTTGTGACATATAGGTTGCT
>Ga0207674_10003371_pt1 | contig 19616 bp, 19 predicted proteins | sample KBSCornC72_FD_184303 | JGI IMG/M metagenome (GOLD analysis project Ga0207674, IMG submission 184303) | Corn rhizosphere microbial communities from Kellogg Biological Station, Michigan, USA - KBS Corn C7-2 (SPAdes) (version 2) | ecosystem: Host-associated > Plants > Roots > Rhizosphere > Soil ... | reverse complement strand
AATACCAGTGATCGGCGATGCCTGCGCCTCCGATGAAACCGATCTTGCCGTCGATGACAAGCAGTTCACGGTGAGTTCGGTTGTTGTAGCGAGGCCAGGTGTTCCAACGTAATGGGTGATACCAGGAAAGAGTTCCGCCGGCGTCGGTCAACGACTTGAAATAGGAGTCAGTTGTAGAAAAGCTGCCAAGAGCGTCGAGGGCGACATTTACTTTAACTCCGGCGGTAGCGCGCTCGGTGAGGGCATCGATGAACTGTTGCGCGATCTTGCCTCTCTTGAAGATGTAGGCTTCCAGGTTGATACTCCGCTGCGCCTGCCTGATCGCATTCAGCATTGCCTCGTAGAACTCTTCGCCGTTGGTAAGAACGTCGAAGTTGGTCCGGCGATGGATCTTGGCGTCGGTAAGGGCTTCCAGTGTGCGCAAGAAAGCCTCGGAGTCCAAAGGCTGCGATGACGGGGACGAAACTTTGTAGTGTAGCCCTGGTGCGAACAGGGCCAGGAAAATGAGGAATGCCTCGCTGGCGATTGCGATGCAGGCAACAACAATGAATGCGGTGTGATGCTCCATGTCGGTAAACGGGGCTTACTAGAATGCGCGCATACATAAAGATGCGATGCTAAGGTGCCAAGTGGCCCAACACCTAAATGCCATTTAGCCCAATGTAAGTATCCACGGCGGCTACGCTGCTGGACGTAACACCTCCGGATATGGATACTGTTTCGGCCTTTCTGGAGCGCCGGAGCCTGCCATGGAATGGATGAACTACCATCACCTGCTCTACTTCTGGATTGCTGCGCGGGAAGGTTCCGTGTCGGCGGCCGGAGAAGTCTTGCAGCTCTCAGCTCCCACCGTGAGCGGCCAGATCAATCTGCTGGAGGAAGCACTCGGTCAAAAGTTGTTCAAGCGTGCTGGACGCGGCGTGGTGCTCACCGATGCCGGACGTCTCGTCTACCGGTATGCGGAAGAAATCTTCTCGCTCGGGCAGGCCCTGCAGGAGGAAGTGAAAGGACGCTCGCAGGTGATCGCGAGGCGCTTGCATGTTGGGATCACGCCCGGGGTTCACGACCTGCTCACGCAGAGGCTGTTTCAATCGATCCTGAAATCGCCGAAGGAATTGAAAGTGGTAACTCACGTCGGAAGCCAGCAGGAGTTGCTCGGACTTTTGGCAGTACGGGCCATCGATGTCCTGATTACGGATGCACCGGCAACGAATCCGAAACTCAACCTCTACAGTCACACGCTGCTGGAAAGCGGCACGATGTTTTTTGCAAGCTCCCGTGCTGCACGGAAGTTGAAGCAAGGTTTCCCGAAGTCGCTGGCGGCCGCGCACTTATTTCTTCCCGCGGAATCGATCGCCTGGCGGCGCGAACTCGACGACTGGTTTCGCTCGAAAAACATCCAGCCGTTGGCTGTCACCGAATGTGACGATGTGAGCTTGATGACGTCGCTGGGTTCATCCTCGGAGGCTGCATTCGCCTGCCCGACAGCACTGGCTGATGATCTCCAGAAGCGAAATGGAGTTGCACCAATAGGACGAATCGACCAGGTCCGGCAACGTGCTTACGCGATCACGACAGAACGCAAGCCGAAGCTGGCTGCGGTATCGGCGTTACTCAAGTCGAAGTGACCGGTACGCCGCTTATCTTTACTTTTTCTGCAAGGGACAATTTCCGCGCCAGGTTTTTACTTCCCCGCAAATGAAGTGATTCAACCATCCAATTTGTCTGTGGAGGACTACCAGCTTTCTTCATAATCACTTGATTAGCACTGGGGGAATTTGTGTGTAACGGCTCAAACCTGCCGCTCTGGGCAGAGATCCTGTTGGAGGAATCCGGAAAGAAATCAGAAGAGCCTTCCGCTCATCGTTCAAATGAGAGGACGTGCCTGATTCTGCTCGCGCACGGCAGTCGCGACCCTCGCTGGCAAGAACCGTTCGAGAGGTTGTTCTTTTGTATGCGCCAAGAATTGAAAGACGACGTAAAGCTCGCGTACATGGAGTTCGTGGAACCAACCCTCTCAACTATCGCAGAGCAGTGTGCGAAAAACGGCGTCGGCAAGTTGCGGGTCCTTCCCATATTCATGGCTGCTGGGGCGCATCTCGCGACCGATGTTCCGGAGGAGGTGCGCAAAATCAAAAAGCGTCATCCCCAACTGGAAGTGGAAGTGTTGCCGCCGATCGGCGAAGACCCGCGGATGTTTCTCCTGATGCAGGAGATCATTGGCGATCTTGCAGCATGAGTTGAGCCGGCGCTTGTTTTCATTCGCAGCAAGTGCCTCTCAAAAAGCCACGAGTGACTGGGTGGGGGCAAAGGCCAGTCGCTCGTGGCTGTCGAAGCGTGACGCCGTACTCCTTGCTTTCCGAATCCAGCTCTGGACTTCGTCAATTGCCGGGATTACAGTTTCTCCGGGAACGCTGGAGATGCTTCCGCGCTGAGCCTCGTTCATTGAGGATTCCCACTGAGCCAAAGGAATGCTGGGAATGCCACGGGTCCATCGGCTTCTTGCTCTTCTTCTAGTTCTCTTCTGCGGAATTTCATTCGCAAGCGACAATCGGTTCATTCGACTCGATCCGGTAATAATCAATACGCGCATCCAGGGCGCTCCGCGCGAGTTCGATCAGCGGCTGGCGATGCTGAAGAACAACTTCCAAAGCGCTGGCTGCAAGCCGGAACAAATCACGGAACAAGCGGTACCAGGACAGACGTTGCCGAACTTGTTCTGTACGTTGCCAGGGAAGGAAGAAGGAACGATCGTCATCGCTGCGCGTTTCGACTTTAAGTCAAAGGGTAACGAATTGAAGGTCGACAGCGCCACGTTGAACCTGCTGCCATTGCTGGCGCAATCTCTCTACACTACTGGACGCAGATATACATTCGTCTTCGCCGCATTCACCGGATACGAACGCCGGGTCGGCTCCGCCTACTATCTTTCGCAACTAACGGACGCCCAGAAGAAGGCGATGCGGGGAATGGTATTCCTCGACCACCTGGGACGAACGCCAGTCCACTACATGTTTCCAGCACAGTGGAATGACTCGAACATTGCGGCAATTTCGCGGGACGTCACGGAAACGAATTTCGGAGGGAAGCGCTCTACACATCCGGACAATGTGTTGCGACGGCAGTTCAGCCGTGCCGCGAAGGACGTGAACCAAGGCGATCCGGACGAGCTGAGTGAATTTTTCTTCACCGACGCTCTGAATTTCGAGCACGCGAACGTGATGGCGCTCACCTTGAGTTCTCCCGCATACGGAATCATTGTGCGCGACTTCGGGCAAATGGAAATCAAGATGCCTAGAACGGAGCTCGACATTCGGACGTACTACGAAACCTATAACCTGCTCTGCATTTACTCTCTGTACCTGGACAATACGTTGGCTGCGGGCAAGTACTAGGGATCCGCTGCGAATTGCGAAGGGCCGCTTGGGCGGCCCTTTTTGCTGGCTGACGGAGGTCTCAGGCCGCCCTGGCCGGAGACTCCGAGGTTGGATAGCGTGTGCCGCAGAGGGCGCAGATTAGCTCCACGCCGGAGGCGCTACGAGCTTTCCGGTTCTCCGGAAGGTGATGCGGCATGTTGAAGGTAAAACAGCTCGGACACTGCGCTCCACGCGCAGCCTTGGGTGTAAGTTTCTGAAGCAATAAGGACTTTACATCGGTCGCCATATGTTATGAAGATGCTGTTTCGTTTCCCGGCGTGGCCTTGGTGGAAGCCGAGTAGTCGAAACTCGCAGAGTTCACTATGATCGGAATCTCACAGAGGAGCACTGATGGATCGACGCCACTTTTTAGGATTAGGAACGGTTGCTGCCGGAGCGGCCCTCGCAGGACTGCCACTTAGGGCTGACGATAAGGCCGCGCTGCCAGCTCCGATCGCAAAGCTCAAGTCGATGCGTGACCAAGCCAAACCGATTACGGTCGACGAGAGACGCGTTCGTATTGAGCGCGCCCGTCAATTGCTTGGAGAGCACCAGATTGGCGCCCTGATGATTACCGGTAACAGTTCGCTGACCTACTTCACAGGAATGCGATGGTGGCAGAGTGAGCGCCTGTTTGCCCTGATCATTCCGGCGAAGGGAAATGCATTCTGTGTCTGCCCGAAGTTCGAGGAGGACCGGGCGCGTGAACAGATATCCAAGGGACCTTTGGGCGCTGACGCTGAGGTCCGGACTTGGGAAGAAGACGAGAGTCCATACAAGCTCGTTGCGGCAGGCCTGACGGATCGCGGCCTGATGTCAGGACGACTCGGAGTGGAGGAGACGGTGCCGTTCGCCTTCAGTAATGGCGTCGCCCAAGCCGCCCCGTCAATCCAGCTCGTAAGTGGTACCCCGGTGACTGCCGGTTGTCGCATGATCAAGAGTGCGCATGAACTGGAGTTGATGAGGTTGGCAGCTAAGGTCAGCTGGGCGGCTTACAAGGCGGCTTATGAGTCAATCCGTGACGGGATGACCGACCGTGAGTTCTCGGCGCTGGTCGGGGAGGCGCATCGACAGCTGGGATTTGAGGGCGGAGCGGATGTTCAGACGGGCATCTATTCGGCCAATCCGCATGGCTCATTGATGCCGCAGAAAATCACCGAAGGAACAATCCTGTTGATGGATGGCGGCTGCAAGGTTGAGGGCTACGCCTCCGACATCAGCCGGACATTCGTCCTGGGCAAGCCATCCGACAAGATGAAGCACGTCTTCGACATCGTTCACCAGGCACAGACTGCTGCCGTCAAGACCGCGAAGCCGGGCCTGGCATGCGGTGATGTCGACGCGGCGGCACGCAAGGTAATCACCGATGCTGGCTTTGGACCTGACTACAAGTACTTCAGCCATCGCGTCGGACATGGCATGGGAATGGACGGCCATGAATGGACCTACCTGGTTCGCGGCAACGCCACCAAGCTGCAGCCAAACATGGTGTTCAGCGACGAGCCGGGGATCTACATCCGCGGCGAGTTTGGCGTGAGACTGGAAGACGACATGGTGATTACTGAGAACGGCGCTGAGTTAATGACACCCCAGAGCCCAAACCTGGAAGATCCATTCGGAGCTGCTTAACGTACTAAGGAGTGTATGCGGCCTCCACAGAAGGTTTTCATCGCAGGCGCGACCGGGTACATGGGATGCAGGGTCGCCGCAGAGTTGGTGCGACGCGGGCATACGGTCTCTGCACTGGCGAGGCAAGGGTCGGAGTCTAAGTTGCCGAACGGGTGTCGGGCGGTAATCGGCAATGCGCTGGACGGTTCGTCGTTCGCGAGGTCGATCGGGGATGCCGATAGCTTTGTTCAACTGGTTGGAGTCGCCCACCCCAGTCCTTCCAAGGCGCGTCAGTTTCGCGAGATCGATCAGAAATCGTTTGAGGAATCGTTGAAGGCGGCCGTAGAGAACCGAGTGCGCCATTTCGTTTACGTCAGTGTCGCGCACCCGGCTCCGGCCATGCATGCCTACATTGAAGTCCGAAGCCATTGTGAGGAACTACTGAAAAAGAGTGGGCTGAATGCGACCATCCTGCGGCCCTGGTACGTTCTCGGACCCGGCCATTATTGGCCGTATGCGCTGAAACCGCTCTACTGGTTCGCCAGGCAAATTCCGAGCACCCGCGATGGGGCTATCCGCCTAGGCCTGGTGACGCTCCAGCAGATGGTTGCCGCACTGGTGAACAGTATCGAATCTCCGGCGCAGGGAATTCGCATCGTCGGAGTTCCCGAGATCGCTGGTGCAGGCTCGTGATTAAGTAGCAAGGAACTAGGGTTCTGTGCTGTTTTTCGCTCCAAGCTGCTGTTAACCTTATTGACCGTGGGACGTCCAAGTTGCTAACCGGGGCCTCTTTCGCCCCTCGAAACCTACCTATGTTCACCGTGTTCCGCTTTTCCGATTCAGGAGGAGTTATGAGAATTCCCGCTCGAACCCTGTTCGCGCTGGCGCTGATGTGCGGGCTTGCCATCTCAGCCGCAGCACAGACAGGCACGAAAACAGCGGCCAAGCCAGCCAAGGCCGCCGCATCTTCTACCGCATACAACGTGCCGGTGGAGTATTACAAGCTGCCGAATGGTTTGCGCGTGGTGCTCTCGCCGGACCACACCTCTCCGACCATCGCGCTTGGCGTTTACTACCGGATTGGTTTCCGGATTGAGCCGAAGGATCGTACCGGGTTCGCCCACCTGTTTGAGCACATGATGTTCCAGGGTTCGCAGAACCTCGGCAAGATGGAGTTCATCAAACTCGTACAGAAGAACGGCGGGACTCTCAATGGTTCGACCCGCTTCGACTTTACGAACTACTACGAGATTCTCCCCGCCAACAAGCTGGAGACTGCTTTATGGGCGGAAGCAGATCGCATGCATGGGCTTGCGATCAACGAAGACAACTTGAAAAACCAGCAGGGCGTGGTTGGCAATGAAGTGAAGGTCAACGTGATCAACCGTCCCTATGGCGGGTTCCCGTGGCTCGACATGCCGCAGTACGCCAACACGAACTGGTATAACGCGCACAATTTCTACGGCGATCTGAAAGACATCGATGCGGCTACGCTGAAAGATGTGCAGGACTTCTTCGCGACCTACTATGCTCCGAATAACGCCGCGCTGGCGGTCGTGGGAGATTTCGACTCCGCCGAAGCCAAGAAGTGGATCGAGAAATACTTCGGACCCTTAAAGGCAGCGAAGCAGCCGGCCCCGGCTGATTTGACCGAACCACGGCAGGACAAGGAGAAGAAGTCGTCGAAGGTAGACCCGTTGGCGAAGCGTCCTGCGCTGGCATTCGCGTACCACATGCCGGAACGCAGCACGCCGGAGTACTACGCAATGGGCCTGCTGGACCAGATCCTCGTGGAAGGACAGGACAGCCTGCTCTACCAGGAACTAGTAAAGAAGCGCGGATATACCGGTGAAGTCGAAGGTGGCATCAACCTGCTCGGCAACATGTTCAATTACAACGGACCGATGCTTTGGATGGTTGACCTGTTCCACGACGATAAGACGAAGCCGGAGGAAATCATGTCCGCCGTGGATACTGTGCTCGAGCAGGTGCGGAGCAAGCCGCTTGACCAGAAGACAATCGACCGCGCGCTGGTGAAGATGCGTTCCAACCTCTACGACCAGGTGGATCAGTTCAACGGATTTGGTAAGGCCGACCTGCTGGCGAGCTTCGCACTGTTCGACGACAATCCGGCTCGTATCAACACACTGGAAGAACAGTTCCGCAAGGTGACGCCGGCGCTGCTGCAGAAGACAGCGCAGGAGTATCTGCGCCCGACCAACCGTACGGTGCTTACCGTCGAAGTGAAACCAGCCGCGCCCGCCGCGGCCGGAAACTGATCCGGGAGGATGACGATGACGACCATCAAGAAGTCAGTAGCTCTACTCACTCTCGTCCTCGGCTTCGTTCTTTCGGGCATGGCGCAGAAGCAGGCGCCCCCGGCAGGCGGTCCGCCGAAGCCGTTCAAAGTTCCAGCCAAACAGACATTCTCCCTACCGAACGGAATCAAGGTCACGATGGTTCCGTACGGTACGACACCCAAGGTTTTCGTTGCGGCCATGCTAAGCGCCGGAAACATCAACGAAGGTCCGGAGCAGGTCTGGCTCGCCGACCTGACCGGCGAAATGATGAAGGAAGGCACCAAGACGCGTACTGCCGAACAGGTTGCGGCGGAATTCGCCAGTATGGGCGGTGAACTCGAATTGGGAACCCAGGCTGACCAGAGTTTCGTGCGTACTGATGTTCTTTCGGAGGCGGGCCCGAAGGCGATCGCGCTGATTGCGGACGTTCTGCAGAACGCCGCACTCCCGGAGTCGGAACTCGCACGTGTGAAGAACGACCTGCAGCGTAACCTCAGCATCGCGATGTCGCAGCCCGGACCGATTGCTCGCAATCAGTTCGCAAAGCTGATGTATCCGAATCATGCCTATGGTCGACTCTATCCGACGTCGGAGATGCTCGAGAAATACACGATCGACGATGTTCGGAAGTTCTATTCGAGCAACGTCGGCGCGGCTCGAACACGTATCTACGTTGCCGGAAAGTTCGATCCGGTAGCGATGAAGCAGGCGGTCACCGATTCATTCGGCAAATGGGCGAAGGGCGCTGATCCGGCCGTGAACATTCCAAAGCCGGAGAGCAAGCGCGTGCTGGAGGTGGTAGATCGCCCGGGCGCCGCGCAATCCACGATCATCATGGGACTGCCGGTGATCGATCCAAGCAATCCGGATTACATTCCGTTCCAGGTGATGGATTCGTTGCTCGGAGGCTCTTTTGGCTCCCGCATCACCTCGAACATTCGCGAGGCAAAGGGCTATACCTACTCTCCGTTCAGCAGCGTCAGCGCTCACTATCGTGATGCATACTGGGCCGAGACCGCCGATGTCACAACTGCGGTAACGGGGCCGTCGCTGAAGGAGATCTTCTTCGAAATCGATCGACTCTCCAAGGAAGCCCCGACGGAAGACGAGATGACCGGTATCAAGAATTACCTGGCTGGTATCTTCGTGCTCCGCAACTCATCGCGGCGCGGCGTTGTAGGCCAGTTGAACTACGTCGATCTGCATGGACTGGGAGACGACTATCTAAATACCTACGTCCAGAAAATCTATGCCGTTAACGCAGCCGACGTCGAAGGTATGGCGAAGAAGTATTTGACTCCCGACAAGATGACGATTGTGGTGGTTGGAGATAAATCGAAAATTGCCGAGCAGCTCACGCCTTACGAAAACAAGGGTCAGTAGACAACAGAAGTCTTACAGCCCGTCCTGGTCGCCAGGACGGGTTTTCTTTTTGGAGGGAGTTTATGCGCCCTTCACCCTAACGCCGACCTGGCGCACGGCCGCAACATATTCTAGTGGGCCGTCGTAACCGCAGCTGCACTGGAACCTGTCCCAAATCATCCGCGAGATGAAGGCATGGACCTTCCATACTTTCATTTGGCATGAGGGACAGCGCACGTAAGTCGGCACCGGTTTCGAATTGAGCGTGATAGAAACCACGGAATTCATCGTGAAGCCCTTTTGGGGGGATACAACACGATTCGCAACTGAGGTGCCATTCGCGTGTGATGTCCGTTCTTGGCGAGTGAACGAGTTAGAGCGAGTGCGAGGGTCCGCATTTCCATTTACTGGAGGCATGCCATTCACCCCTATTGAAAAGAGTATATGCTATATAGCACACGACGGGGAAATTCAATTATTTGGAGGGGATTCCGCGTACTGCTATATAGTGCATAAAATCGATTTTGTTCAAGGAATAAACATGAACACGTTTTCATAATCGATTTTTTAGGCCTCTTTTCGACCTCGCACTCGGTGAATTGCTTCCAGACATTCAGGATGCGACAATCGTCTCATGACGAAATTCGCCGCTCTTTTCACGTGCGCCCTGATTCTCGGAGCCTCCGTATGCTCGCTTGGTCAGACAGCAAAAACGCCCGCAACTCCTAAGACTTCAACGACGAAGAAGACTCCGGCGACTGGAGCCACGGCCGCTCACAAACCACCGGCCGCGCCCTCGACTGCGCCGAAAACCGAAAAAGAGAAGCAAGCCTATGCGTTCGGTCTGAACCTCGGACGGTCGTTACATCGTCAGGGCGTTGATTTCGATCCTGGTTTTTTGGCCGCAGGCTATAAGGACGGCTCCCTTGGTACCAAGGCTCAGCTGACCGATGATGAAGCGAAGGCGATACTGACGCAGCTTCAGCAGCAGGTGCGCAATGAGCAGGAAGCAAAACTGAAAGAGCTTTCCGCTGCTAACAAAAAAGAGGGCGAAACATTTCTTACTGCGAACAAGACCAAGGAAGGCGTGACTACGCTTCCGAGCGGATTGCAATACAAGATACTTAAAGAGGGCACAGGGCCCAAGCCAACCGCCGGCGACACCGTGGTGTGCAACTACCGTGGAACTCTGCTGAATGGCACGGAGTTTGACAGTTCCTACAAGCGCAACGAGCCCGCGAAGTTCCCCGTAACCGGCGTTATCAAGGGCTGGACAGAGGCGCTTCAATTGATGCCCGTGGGATCGAAATGGCAGCTGTTCATCCCTTCGGAATTGGCTTACGGAGAGCGGGGCGCGGGGAACGACATTGCTCCGAATTCGACACTCATCTTCGAAGTGGAACTCGTCTCTATTGAGCCGAAGAAGTAGAAGCAGCGGGTGAAACTTGCAGGACAGGGGATATCTTCATTGATATCCCCCTTCGCGTTTTGATGAATCGACGAACTCCATGAAATGACGGCGGTAACCTGAATAACCCGTTGTATCGTTACTAGCTTCAGACCAGCAGTTGCGCGAGGATGATCTTGGCAATCATCGCGATCGGGTAAACCGTGGTATAGCCAGTGTTTGGACGATCGTTGCGAGTCAAGTTGGCAGCGTAGGTAAGGCTCGCCGGCTCGGTATGAATCCCGGAAGTGATGCCCATGACAGCGTCGAAAGGCATACCGAGGACTTTATAACCAAAGATGAGGGTCGTGAATGCTACGGCGAACGTGATGAGGGTTCCGGCGGCGATGAATTGCCAGCCATTTGTCATCAGAGTCTGGCCGAAGGGGTAACCAGCGCGCGTCCCAACCGCGGCAAAGAATAAAAGCAGGCCAATTTGTCTCAGCGTGAGGTTTGCGCTGATCGGCATCTTCCACGTGATCCGACCTGTTCGTTCCAACTTTCCGAGCACGAGCGCGACCAGCAGCGGACCTCCAGCCAATCCGAGACGAACGACGGTGCCACGCATCGGGATGGGTATCATCCCCACGAGAGCACCCAGAACCATGCCAATTGCGACCGAGCCGAAGTCAGTTTCGGCGGTACCGCGGATGGAGTCGCCAAAATAGCGTGAGACGGCGTCCATATTCTCGCGGCGAGTCAGGACGCGGACACGATCTCCGTATTCCAGGATCGTATCGGGCGTAGGAACTACATCGATGTCTCCGCGACGCACGCGGGTTATTGCGGCCTTTAAATGGGCAAGATCGAGATCCCCAATCCGGGTTCCGACCACTTCCTGGCTGGAAACGAAGATCCGTCGAAAGTCGAGCTCGGAGCGGTCCAGTTCGATTTGCTCTTCTGTGGGTTCGCCAAACAAATGTCGAGCACGCTCAAGGGCGTCTTCATCTCCAACGACGACCAGGATATCGCCCTCCCCAAGTTGAATATCGCTGTGGGCGAGGTGGGTCTTACCCTGCTGGCGCACTCGAGAAATCACGAATCCGGCTTCGCGATGGAGTTGTAGAACGTCTCCGAGAGCCTGACCGCAGATTCCGGGATTCCGAACTACAAAGTCTTGCGAGCGGATCGCGTGAGCATCTTCCACCGCTGGCGTGTATTTGGGCTTCCAGAGACGGTTTAGTAGTTGGAACGCAAGCAGTACGCCGATGACGCCCATGGGATAAGTGAGTCCAAAGGCGATAGTTGGTTGCTCAGTCAGATTGCGTAACTGGTCTGGACTGAGGCCCTCGACCTGTCCCTGGAAATGAAGTCGATCGCGAGCGGCAGCAACCGCCGGTGTATTCGTCAGCGCTCCCGAAAACAGTCCGGCAACGCTGGCACGAGACCAATGCAACGCATGGCCGACCGCAAGAGAAAGGAACGCACCGAAAAGGAGTACTGCAATCGCGAGAAGGTTGGCTTTCTTCCCTTGGTCGCGAAATGAGGCGAAGAACGCTGGGCCGGACTGGATGCCGATGGTGTAGACAAAAATGATCAGGCCGAGGGTAGAGACTATTTCTGGCAGCGCGATGGATGGATCGAGTGCGCCAATCGCGATACCGACGAAGAGTACGCCTGCAATTCCGAATCGGAAGCCGAAGAAGCTGATCTGTCCAAGGATGTAACCAAGTCCGATCACGACGAAGAGCGTGAGGATCGGCATCGCGGACAAGATGTTGATGATGGACGACATGAAGCATCCATCGTAAACGAAGAGCGGGATGATCGTAAGTGATGTAAGTCCGGATTGTCCGGGTTCCTGCTACGGCTTGGCATCCAGCAGCGCACGAAGACGGTTGTAGCCGCTTCGGCTGACAGGCAGTCGCGTGCCATCGGTGAGAATAGCTACATGGCTGTCTTTCCCATAGGGTTCGAGCTTTTTCAAACGTTCAATGTTCAGGATGTACGAACGATGTACGCGAAGGAAGCGTGAAGGATCGAGCGTCTGCTCGAGGCTGGAGATGGTTTGCTGTTTGAGCCGTTTCTTGCCTTCACTTGCGAGTGCGACGTAATCGTCCTGGGCTTCGACATAGTCGAGCTTCGAAATTGGAATAATGTGAACGTCGCTGCCATCGCGAAGCACGAGGCGATCTGCGTGTTGGCCTGGAGCACGTGCCGTCGTGCCGAGATCGGCAGGAACGCGCTTCTGCTCTCCCATGCGCTGACGTGCGCGGGCCAGTCCGGCTTCGAAACGCTCAGTGCCAAAAGGCTTCAGCAGATAGTCGACCGCATGAACTTCGAAGGCCCGGAGCGCGTATTGGTCGTAGGCAGTGCAGAAGACGACAGCCAAGTCTGTTCCAATCAACTCGAGGACTTCAAAACCGTCGAGCTTGGGCATCTGGATATCGAGGAAGACAAGGTCAGGCTTTAATTCCGCGACTGCTTTTACAGCCTCGAAACCGTTCTTACACTCAGCAACAATCTCGATGTCGGAATGCGCGGAGATGAGTTCGTGCAGAACATGACGCGCAAGCTCTTCGTCATCGACGATGATGGCCCTGATGGTTCTTTCTGCAGCGGCGTTCACGAGACGAGATTCCTTTCGGCAGGGAAATCCATAGTCACCCGGAAGCTGTCAGAGTCCTTGTTCACGCTGAAAACGGCTTTGTCTCCATAGCGCGCTTCCAATCGTTGCTGCACAATCTTAAGTCCCATGCCATTTTTGCGCTTGGAAGGAGCCTCCGGATCGAAGCTGTTCTCTACTTCGATATGAAGGCTTCCATCGACAGGCTCCGACACAGTGAGGCGAACCCAGCCACCGTCCGGGAGATTCGATATCCCGTGGCTTACCGCGTTCTCGATTAACGGTTGCAGGAGGAGCGGCGGAACGATGCAGCTCATGGTCTCCGGCTGAACCTCTTCGTTCATCTGGAGGCGGGCTCCGAAGCGAATCTTTTCCACGGCCAGGAACTTGTGCAGCAGGGAGAGTTCTTCACTCAAGGGGATAACTGCTTTCTCACCCATGCCGAGGGTCATGCGCAGGAAATCAGAGAGCGAGATGCACATCTCACGCGCGCGCGAGGCGTCGAGCGTCGTAAGGGCGCTGATTGAATGCAGGCTGTTGAAGATGAAGTGCGGGTTGATCTGAGCTTTGAGGGCGCGGAGTTCGGCGTCGCGTGCCAGCACACGAGCGGCCGACTCACGTTGCTCGGCCAAGCGAGAAGATTCGACGGCCAGCAACACGTAATGCAATCCAACCGACAGCAGGTAGAGCAGTACTCCGATTGTCCATAGCAGTGCGGTGCTTTGCCGTATGCGCTCGTTGAATCCATGGAATGTCGGGATGAACGAGAGTCCATAAGCGAGCGCGAGTGCCAGCAGATACCACATCAGGCTGAGAAACATCGCCGCCAGCATGTGAGTGCTGACGAGGCGCAGAAAACTCGATGTCTCGATTGGCGTAGCGCGGCAGGAATACCAAGCGGATAAACAAATGAATGCGTACACCACGCAAACCGCGACTGAGAAGATGGCGGCTTCGCCAACTCCGAGCTGGCCCCCTCCCGCCAGCAGGTACAGGAGCAGCCCAGCAATGGGGACCCAGGCCAAGAGATAGAGCCCGAGTCGCCGCGTTTGATTGAGAATCGGATGCATTGCTAGTTCTTGACAGCTACGCCGCCGAACATGGCCACGCCCTGCACGATCAGGGTCTTGGGAGGCTTAGTACTGTCGGGAGCTCCCCTTCCGGTTTCGTCGCCATACCCGCCGAAAATTCCGATGCCTTTCACCAGGACATTCCAATGGCGCGGGATTCGAATCTCTCCGCCACCAAAGACGGAGGTGGCGTCGAGGACGGCTTGCGGCCCCTCGATCTCTGCTTGTGTGAGATCAAGTTGGTATCCACCGAAGACGGCAACCAACTGGCCACCGCGAAAGGTCTGCGAATTGATGTGTTGCTCGCTCCCACCAAAAATGCTGAAGACTTTGACGTCGGAATCCGATGAAGAAAATCCGCCGCCTTGCTGAGCCTCATAGGCTTGCCACATCAGCAAGAGCCCACCAACGATGATGAAAAGCGGCCAGAGGTGTCCGATCCCGACGGGGAAGCGGCCAAACTCGTGCAGAGTCAAAATGATCCCGAACAGGATCAGGAACCCGCCCCAAATACGAGGCGAGCTATAACTGCTGCTGCTGACCTTCACGATGCCGGAGATGATGAAAATAGCCGGCCAGAAGTGCCACAGCGACCGGGCGTCAACGAGGCCAAACTGATCCAGCAGGAGAACTGCTCCGATGCTGACCAATACGATGCCGCTGATTAAAGTCCCTGTCGCTCCGCGTTTCATGCATGTGCTCATTTCGTTGCCTCAATCCATGTTCAATTGCGCAGCCGTTTCTGAAAACGGGTCTCGCTGACAAGGACGGCCAATCCAGAAGCAATCAGGGCCACCGGCCACCAGTGTAGCCAAGAATACGAAGAAGGTTGAGTCAGCATCATCACCAGAATCTTCGCGTGCACGGGGAGGGTAAATAGTCCGACGACGATCATCAGCAGACCGGAAAGGTTCTCTTCGGTCCAAAGATTTTGTTTAGTGCCAGTCAGGTGAGCCATCACTTCACTCCTCATTCAAGTTCCTCTGTACACATGCGAAGTTACGCGTGAGTGGTCAGCCGCGCTCCAGCTATTCGGTGAACGGAGGAACTGTACCGGCGAACGTGGGGAAGCCCGGGGAGAAGTGTCGAAATCTATTGAACTTGCAGCGACGAGGCTTCCAGGAATACATGCTGAATGGAGGGATCCACGCTGCGAATCCTGGACTCGATTCGTCGGATCGCGTCTTCCAGGGCCTCCAGTGAGCCTTGCGCCTTGAACTTGACGTCTATGTTGACGAGGACGGCGGCCGGACCGAGTTGCATGGTCAGAACCTGTCCGACCCCGGTGACGCCTGGATCACTGCTTACGGCCTGCCGGATCGCGTCTACCAATTGCCGAGTGGCGCTTTCGCCAACCAGCAGATTTTTCGACTCGCGGCCGAGGACGACGGCGATACCCACCAATATGGCCCCGATCACGATCGATCCGGCGCCATCCAGCCATGCGATCCCCAACCGTTCGCCCAGAAACAGGGCGAGAAAGGCGACCGCGATCCCTGCCAGATCGGCGCTGTCTTCCAGTGCGACCGTGTATGCTGTCGGGTCTTTACTGTGGCGAATGTATTGCCAGATAGTTTGCGAGCCTTTAGTCGCATAAATTTCTTGCAGGCTAACAATCAGGCTGTATCCATCCAATGCAGCCGCCAGGGCAAGGACTACATAGTTCGGTATCAAATTGCCCAGGACGGCAGGATGGCGGACATGTTCGATACCCTCCCAGATGGAGAGCACGCCGCCTACCGAGAACAGGGAAACCGCGACCACGAACGACCAGAAATAGAGTTCCTTTCCATGGCCGAATGGATGGAGTTCGTCAGGAGGCCGCTGGCTGCGTTTGGTCCCGAAAAGCAGGAGCAAGCTATTGCCGATGTCGACACTCGAATGGAGGCCTTCGGCCAGCATGGACGAACTGCCGGTAATCAGTGCGGTCACGAACTTCCCAACCGCGATCAGTGTGTTCGCAGCGAGCGCAGCGTAGATGACCTTTTTCGAGCCAGCCGCCATGCGACATTCGATGCAGGGAACTCCGGTTTCGCCTCATTGCTGTTTTGCCAGTCACATTTACACTAGGTAGCGATGGAGCGGAGTTCCCTGGTCTCGGTGGTGGAAGCGCTTGCGGTGTGGGGCGAAGGGCCGGCCTATGTGCATCGGCGCGGATATCGCACGGAGCGCTGGACCTACGGCGACGTGTTGCGAACGGCTCGCCAGTTCGCGCACGAACTGGAATCGCGCGGCATTGCCAAGGGCGATCGAGTAATCCTCTGGGGAGATAACTGCGCCGAGTGGGCGACCGCATTTTTCGGATGCGTGCTGCGGGGTGCTGTGGCTGTCCCAATGGATCGTGTAGCCAGCAACGACTTCGCAATGAGAGTGGCCGACCAAGTCGACGCGAAGCTGGTCGTCGCTGCCCGCGATGTGGCGGCATTTTGCGGAAGACGAAACGTGCTGGTCATGGAAGATCTGCGCGAAGCGGTCGCGAAGCAGGATGCAAATGGCTATGCCAGCCCGGAGATCACCCGCGACGACATGCTTCAGATCGTCTTCACGTCTGGTACGACTTCCGAACCGAAGGGAGTTGTGATCTCCCACGGCAACGTGCTGGCGAACCTCGAACCGATTGAGCGCGAGATCGGAAAGTATCGGAAGTACGAGAAGTGGTTCCATCCCCTGCGCTTCCTGAACTTGCTGCCCTTGAGCCACGTCTTCGGACAATTTCTGGGACTCTTCATCCCGCAAGCGCTCGGTGCTACCGTCATCTTTCACAATACCCTCAGCCCCGGCGAGATCATCGATGTGATTCACGACGAGCGGGTGTCCGCGCTGATCGCCGTTCCGCGCATGCTCTCTTCGCTCAGGCAGAAACTGGAACGCGATTTCGAGGCAGAAGGAAGGCTGGAGAAATTCCACGAGAGATTCGCCCAAGCTGAGGGAAAGAAGTTCACGCGGCGCATGTGGCGCTTCCGCGACGTTCACGGAAAGCTGGGCTGGAAATTCTGGGCATTCATCTCCGGAGGCGCGGCACTCGATGCCGAGGCCGAAAAGTTCTGGAATCGCCTGGGCTACGCAGTAGTGCAGGGCTACGGACTGACTGAGACCACTTCGCTCATTAGCTTGAATCATCCATTCAAAGTTGGACAGCGATCGATCGGCAAGGTTCTGCCAGGCCGCGAGATGAAGCTCGACGAGAACGGCGAGATCCTGGTGCGCGGCTCCAATCTCGCAGCCGGATATTGGCAGGGCAACAAGCTAACACCGGTTGGCGGAGAAGAGGGCTGGTTTCATACCGGCGACCTTGGCGAGTTGGACGCCCATGGCAATCTCTACTTCAAAGGGCGCCGGAAGAACGTGATCGTCACGCCGGCTGGGATGAAGGTTTATCCCGAGGACCTGGAAGGTGCACTGCGTGCCCAATCGCAGGTTCGAGATTGCGTGGTTGTAGCGTTGCCGGTGGAAGGAAATGCCGAGGCCTGTGCGGTCTTGCTGATGCGCGATGGCGCTGACGGCCGGGATGCCGTTCGCGACGCCAACGCGAAGCTCGCGGAGTTCCAGCAGATTCGAAGATGGCTGGTGTGGCCGGATGAAGATTTTCCCCGGACCTCGACGCAGAAGCCCAAAGTCGGAGAAATCGAGGCATTCGCTCGTTCGAAGTTCGGGGCCGCAGACAACGGCGAGGCACCACAGAGCGCCTTGGCCGAACTGATCGGGCGCGTCACCCGCAAATCTGTTGGAGCGCTCGATCCGCAAGCGAAGCTGGAGACCGACTTGAACCTAAGCTCCATTGATCGCGTCGAGCTGATGAGTGCAATCGAGGACCGGTACCAGGTGTCGCTGAACGAGCAGACGTTCTCGAATGCGACCACCGTGGCGCAAGTCGAGACAATGCTGCGCGAGACCCGGCAGGAGCGGCCCCGCTACAACTTCCCGACCTGGTCTTTGACCGCGCCGATGCGCTTGCTGCGTGCCGTGGTATACCACGCAATCACATGGCCGGCGACACTGATCATGGTCTCCCCGAAGGTGACTGGCCGCGAACATCTCAGGGGAGTGGTAGGTCCCCTGCTCATCATCTCGAACCATGTCGCGTACCTCGATATCGGATTTCTTCTGTGGGCATTGCCTTGGAGATACCGAACCCACCTCGCGGTAGCCATGCTGGGAGAGCTTCTGGCGGCGATGCGCCATCCGCCAAAAGGGACGAACTGGTTCAAGACCATTCGGGAGAAGCTGGACTACGGTCTGGTGGTTGCGCTCTTCAACGTGTTCCCGATTTTTCAGCGCTACGGATTTCGCGAGAGCTTTGCGTTTGCGGGCGAAGCCGTCGATCGGGGATACAGCGTCGTCGTTTTTCCAGAAGGTAGGCGCACCGACACCGGCGAGCTTCAGCCGTTCCAATCTGGTGTCGGGCTGTTGGCGAACAAACTCGATCTTCCGGTACTCCCGATACGGATCGACGGTCTGTTCGAGCTAAGAAAGAAGAAGCAGCGGTTCTCGAGACGAGTGGTGGTGAAGATCGGAGAGCCCGTGAAATACCCGGCGAATGCGGCTCCCGAGAGCATCGCCAGGGATCTCGAAAGGCGCGTCAGAGAACTCTGAAATCTGGGCCGTTTTGCCGTTAATTCATTCACTTACATCCCACTGTTGAATACTGCATAAATATTCAGGTTTTCTCTCACCCCCGCTCGTGATTGCGGTCACAGAACCCCGCACAATCCCTCGGTTAGGAATGGTGTAGCTCAGCGGGTGCGACTGCGCTCGCGGGGCACTCCGCCAGAGACCTCTTGAGATGGGTCATGGCGTGGAGGACAGCTTGAGCCGCGAAGACGTTCTTCGTCTATGGCCGGAGCTCGCCTGGATCCAGAATCCGGAGCTTCGGGAGAAAACGACGCGTTGCTGGGAACGCGCATTTGAATTAAGCCCCCTCAAACCAGAAGACCTTAACCGGATTCCGTTCACCCTACTCATTGCGAACTGCCCGACGACATTTATGGAGCATAAGCGCTGCGTCGTTCACATCGCCCGGCGCGCCGCCGAGTCGATGCACGAATTCATGGGCAATGCACTCAAGATCGACCGAGATACGGTGATCAGCGGAGCCATCCTGGCCGACGTTGGCAAGTTGCTGGAATACGAGAACCGCGACGGTAAGACGATTCAGAGCGAACGTGGCGAGTTGTTGCGGCATCCGTTCACTGGGGTGGCACTGGCAATGGAATGTGGGTTGCCGGATTCCGTGTGTCACATCATCGCCGCACATGCCGCCGAGGGCGATTTGGTAAAGCGAACGACCGAAGCATACATCGTGCACCATGCGGACTTCATGGCGTATTTGCCATTTAAGAACGTGAAGTTCGAAAAGAAGCCGGAGATGAAGTCAGAAGCCGTAAGTCGATAGAGGGCACGACTTACTTGTGGCTTGTAGTTGAGGGGTGAGGATGGCGAAGAAGCATATGCCGTGGGAGGAGATCGCACTTTGGTCTCTTCTCGGCGGAGTCCTTGCATTGGGGCTGGGATTTGTTGGCCTCTGGATTTATCGATGGGCTTGGGATGACGAAGCTCTCAAGGCCATCACCGTCGGCGACCGGAATCTCTACGCCTTGTCGGTGTTCGGGATCGGGTTCCTGCTGTCGGCAGTGATTTTGATGTTTGGTTCTAGAACGAGCGGCTCGACTTTGGTCGGTCCCGGCAATACGAAGCGACGGAGATAGCAATGGCAGAAAAGAAAGAAACGATCACAGCGACGATGTCTCGCTGGGCAGCAGGCGTGCAATTTGAAAATCTGTCTCAGGATGCGGTTTACCAGGCAAAGCGGTTCCTGCTCGATTCAATTGGCTGCGCACTTGGCGGATA
>Ga0207674_10003369_pt1 | contig 19621 bp, 18 predicted proteins | sample KBSCornC72_FD_184303 | JGI IMG/M metagenome (GOLD analysis project Ga0207674, IMG submission 184303) | Corn rhizosphere microbial communities from Kellogg Biological Station, Michigan, USA - KBS Corn C7-2 (SPAdes) (version 2) | ecosystem: Host-associated > Plants > Roots > Rhizosphere > Soil ... | reverse complement strand
TGGACCGGACGGAGCTCAGAAGCGATCTGGACGTTGCCCTCGCGTCGTTGCCCGCCTCCCTGCGTGAAGCGTTCGTCATGAAGCACGTCGAGGGACGCTCGTACGAGGAGATGGCGGATCTACTGGGAACAACGGTCGGCGCGCTGAAGATGCGAGTGCATCGCGCTCGCGAAGCGCTGCAGGCCTTACTCGAGGAAAAGTACGCCTAACATGCTCGACGACCTTCAATCCGACGGCCTCGGCGACGGCCGCAAGCGGGAGCGCCCGGTCAATCCGGAGCGTCCGCTCGCCGATCGTGAGGTTCCGCTGGGTCCTCCGTCGAGCGCCATCGCCGACACGGTGCACTCGTGGCTCGATGGCGACCTGCCGGAGAGCAGCGTACGCCGCGCCGAGTGGTCGCGCGACGTGGACTTCTGGAAGCGGATGAACGAGGACCTGGAGCGCCGCCGCCGGATGCGGACCCCCGCGCATGTGCAGGGCCGCATCATGGAGGCGATCCCGCAGCACGCGCCGCAGATGATCACGCCATGGTGGCGCCGCGAGCTGGTCATGACGCCATCCAGCGCACTGGTGGCGGCCGCCACACTCCTCGCCGTCGCCGTCGCGGCAACCGCCGCCGTGCTCAGATTCGTTCGCTGAGCTGATCGAGCTCGACACGTATGGAGCGGCCGGCCACTGAGTGGCCGGCCGCTCTGCATTGGAACCGTCGCGTGCTCGGCGCGGTTGGTCGCACATGGCCGACCACCTACTGCGAGCGAGCATTCGGCTCCCTCTGCGGCGCGAGGAGGTATTTGCCTTCTTCGCCGACGCGGAGAACCTGGCGCGGATCACCCCGCCCGAGCTGGCGTTTCGCATCCGCACGCCACTCCCGATCGCGATGCGCGAGGGCACGCTGATCGACTACACGATCGGCCTGCGCGGGATCCCGATGCGCTGGCGAACGCGCATCACGCGGTGGGTGCCCGGCGAGGAGTTCCAGGACGTGCAGCTGCGAGGACCGTACGCGCTGTGGGTCCACACCCACCGCTTCAGCGACGACGCGGATGGCGGCACGCGGATCGACGACGAGGTGCGCTATCGCCTGCCGTTCAGCCCTCTGAGTGAGATCGTGCACCCGCTCGTGCGAGCCCAGCTCCGCCGAATCTTCACCTTCCGGGCGCGAGCGGTGCGACATGCCCTCGGCGTATCCGACGAGCCGCGCGCGGAGGAACAGCCTCGGTTCGGTTGAGGGCGGCGCTCCCGGGCCTAGGCCCGATCAGCGCCAGCCGCCGAGGTAGCGCACCAGGGCGAACAGTCCCGTCACCACGAGCATGAAGCCGACGACGGATGCGATGAAGACGGCGAGCGTCAGTGGGACCGGCGGCTGCCGACGGACGCGCGCCTTGTTCGAGGTGGGGAGGTCGTCGCTCATGAGATCGGGTGAAGCGGGAAAGCAGGATACGAAGACAATCTGATCGAGCGCTTCCACGTACGCTACGCGCCGTGGACGAAGTGCTCAGTCCCGCGTCGGTCACCCGACCGACGGTGCGCGCTCGAGGGTGAAGAGCGTGAGCTCCGGCCGGACGTCGAATCGCACCTGGATGAAGAATCCGAGGCCGCGATTGATGTAGAGCGTGCGCCCGGGTCCGACGTCGAAGGCGCCGGAGGTGTATCGCTTGTTCTTCACGGGAAGCACGGGCGGAGGGAGGAATGGCGCGCGCACCTGTCCGCCATGCGTGTGTCCGGCGAGCACCCAGCCGCGCACGCCTTCCCAGATCGGGATATCCTGCGCGTCCGGATTGTGCGACAGCACGACCGTCGGCTGACCCGGCGTGAGCCGTCGGAGCGCCGCTGCGGCGTCGGTATGGGCTGGGACGAACGGGCTCGCCGGCGCGAGCAACGCGCCCGTCGGTGGCTCGCCGTGGCCGGCCCCGAACTCCGGGCTCCAGAAGTCGGCGAGCCCGGCGAACTGCAGCCCGCCGATGGTGCGCACGTCGTTCCGCAGCATGATCATCCCCGCGTCCGTCGCCACGCGCGAGACGTCGTCGGCCACGGAGATGTGGCTCCAGTTCCGGCCATAGTCGTGATTGCCAAGCGACGCCACCGTGCCGAGCCGGCCGCGCGGCATGCTGCGCAGCACGCGGGCGAGCTCCGTCACCTCGTGCGCCGAGCGAAACGACACGAAGTCGCCGGTGAAGGCGACGAAATCGGGCGCGAGCTCCTGCGCCGCGCTGAGCGTTCGGATGAGGTAGTCCGAGCTCACCCGCGGGCCGACATGGATGTCGCTGACCTGCAGGAGCGTCTTCCCGACGAGCGACTGCGGCAGATCGGCGAGCGGCATCGGCCGTCGCACGAGCTCCGGCCAGAATGGCTCGATCTGCCACGCGTACACGCCACCGGCCGCCGTGAGGCCGAGCGCGCCCGCGCCGAGCGTGAGGAACCGCCGCCGGCTGATCACGCGTCGGCTCCCGCGCCCGGTCGCCACACCAGCAACCGGAGCGCGACGCCATCCCGCACCAGATCCTCCACGCGCCCTTCCTCGCGAAAGCCGCGCGCCGCGAGCGCGACGGCGGAAACGTCGAAGGGCGGGTCGTTCGGCAGCTCGCAGATCACCAGGCGCTCGCCGGACCGCTCGCACGTCTCGCGCACGGCATCGACGAGGGCGAGCTGAACGATCGGGTCGGGAGCCACGACCGCGTGTACCTTCGTCGCCAGTCGTGCCCCGAGGATGGTGCCGAAGAGCACGAGCCCGTCCGGCCGAGCATCCTCATCCGGGCCGGCCAGCAGGCAGAGGAACTCGGGATCCTCGAATCGCAGCGCGCTCTCCAGCACTTCGTTCATACGATCGAGGTACGCCGTGCCTCGAAAAACGTTTCCGACGAGCGCTCGTGCCGAGCCGGCATCCTCCGGCATCAGCGGTCGTACGACGATCGCAGCCACCGTGCCTAGAAGTGGATCGCGCGGCCCAGTGCGGCGAGGGCAGCTTCCTTGGTCGCTTCCGAGAGCGTCGGGTGCGCGTGCACCGTGATGCCGATGTCCTCGGACGAGGCGCGGTACTCGAACCCGAGCACGACCTCGGCGATCAGCTCGGAGACGTTCGGGCCGATCATGTGCACGCCGAGCAGCTCGTCGGTCGTCGCGTCGGCGATGACCTTCACGAAGCCAGCCGTGTCGCCAGCCGTGCGCGCGCGCCCGTTCGCCGAGAAGGGAAACTTGCCGACGCGATACTGCCGTCCCGACGCCTTGACCTCGTGTTCGGCGAGACCGACCGTCGCGACCTCGGGCCAGGTGTACACGACACCCGGGATCGAGCGGTAGTGCATGTGGACCGGCTTGCCGGCGATGACTTCGGCCGCGACGACACCCTCTTCTTCGGCCTTGTGCGCGAGCAGCTTGCCGCCGACGCAATCGCCGATCGCATACACGTTCGGGAGGTTCGTGCGCATCTGGTCGTCGACGAGCACCTCGCCGCGAGGACCGAGCGCGAGTCCGAGGCCGGCCGCGTCGATACCACCGAGCACGGGCTTGCGCCCCACCGAGACGAGCACGTAGTCCGCCTCGAGGGCTTCCTTCGCGTCGTCCTTCTCGATGTCGAGGACGATCGTGTCGCCCTCGCGCCGCGCGCCCGTCACCTTCGTACCGGTGCGGATCTCGAGCCCCTGCTTGCGGAAGACCTTGTCCGCTTCCTTGACGACTTCCTCGTCCGTGCCGGGGAGGATGCCGGGCATGAGCTCGACGACGGTGACCTTCGCGCCGAGACGCCGCCAGACGCTGCCCAGCTCGAGCCCGATCACGCCGCCGCCGATCACGACGAGGTGCTTCGGCACGACGGGGATCTTGAGCGCGCCGATGTTCGAGAGGACACGCTCCTCGTCGAACTTGAGGAAGGGCAGCTCGAACGGCAGCGAGCCGGTGGCGATGATGACGTTCTTCGCCTCGTACGTCGTGGTGGATCCGTCGGCGGCGGCGACGTCGACGAGATTGCCGGCGCGCAGCGTGCCGCGTCCCTTCGCCCACGTGACCTTGTTCTTCCGGAAGAGGAACTCGACGCCCTTGGTGTTCTGCGCCACGACGTCGTCCTTGCGCTTCATCATGCGCGCGAGGTCGATCTGAACGTCGCCCACGCCGATGCCGTGCTCGGCGGCGTGCTGGCGAATGAACTCGACGTGCTCGGACGAGTTGAGCAGCGCCTTGGACGGGATGCAGCCGACGTTGACGCAGGTGCCGCCGAGCGTCTTGTCCATCTCGACGCAGACGGTGACGAGGCCAAGCTGGGCGGCGCGGATGGCGGCAACGTATCCGCCAGGGCCGCCGCCGATGACGACGACGTCGGCCGGTATGTTCGAAGCCATGGATTTCAGAGCGGGATCGGGACTGGTCAGCTTGAAGAATGTAGCCGCTGGATAAGTACGGTGCGACCGACCGACGTTCCATCTGGCGCGGTCATCCCGGGCACTTTACAGTAGCGGTTGGCTCCCCACCCCTCACGCACCTCCGAGGTGCCGATGGCAACCGCTGTCGCGACCACGGCGCCGCTCGACGCCGTCACGTACACGCCGCCGACGCGGCAACGCGTCGACTCGATCGACCTGCTGCGCGGGCTCGTGATGGTCATCATGCTGCTCGACCACACGCGCGACTATTTCAGCGCCGAGGCGTTCCGGTTCGATCCCACCGACCTGTCGAAGACGTCGGTGGCCCTGTTCTTCACACGCTGGGTCACGCACTTCTGCGCGCCGACCTTCTTCTTCCTCGCCGGTACGGGGGCGTATCTCCGCCGTGCGCGCGGCGCGACGGCGGGGGAGATGTCCCGTTTTCTCGTGAGCCGTGGCATCTGGCTCATCTTCCTCGAGGCCACCGTCATCCGGTGGGGCATCAGCGGCGACTTCCTTCCACATGGCACGTACGCCACGCAGACCATCTGGGCGCTCGGCTGCTCGATGATCGTGCTCGCGCTGCTGGTGCATCTGCCACTGTGGGTGATCGGCGCGTTCAGCCTGACGATGATCGCGGTGCACAACGCGTTCGATGGCGTGCGCGTCGCGAGCTGCCTCCCGGGACAGCCGCCTTGCGGCGCGGGCGACGTGGCGATCCGGCTGCTGCACGTCTCGGGTCCGATCGTGCTGCCGCACGGGATCTTTCTCGTCGCGCTCTACCCGCTGATCCCCTGGATCGGCGTGATGGCGGCCGGCTACGTGTTCGGCAAGCTGTACACGCTGGAGGCGGCGACGCGTCGCAAGGCACTCATCCGGCTCGGCGCGGCCATCGTGGCGCTTTTCGTCGTGCTGCGCGCGACGAATCTCTACGGCGATCCGGGCAAGTGGTCGGTGCAGCCGCGAGGCGTCGTGTTCACCGTGCTGTCGTTCCTGAACACGAACAAGTACCCGCCGTCGCTGCTCTACCTCTGCATGACGATCGGGCCGGGGATCCTCCTGCTGGCGTTCCTGGAACGCGAACGGCGTGGTGGGATCGGAAAGGCACTGGTCACCTATGGACGCGTGCCGATGCTGTTCTATCTGCTGCAGTGGCTGTACGCACACGGCGCGGCGTTCATCGTGTGGACCATGGCGGGGAAGAACACCGCTCCGCTCCACGTGTTGGGCAACACGCCACCCGAGGCGCTCAAGGGAGCCGGGTTCTCACTGCCCGTGGTGTACGCCTTCTGGATCCTGGGCGTGCTCCTGCTCTATCCGATCTGCGCGCGATACGCGGCGGTGAAGGCGCGACGAAAGGAATGGTGGTGGAGCTACCTCTAGCAGGGGCTGTCGATCAGTCGATCAGCATCGTGGCCGGGTCTTCCATCAACTCCTTGACCCGCACGAGGAAGAGCACGGCCTGCTGACCGTCGATGATGCGGTGGTCGTACGAGAGCGCGACGTACATCATCGGCCGAATGACGACCTGGCCGTTCACGGCGATCGGACGGTCCTGCGTCTTGTGCAGGCCGAGGATGCCCACCTGGGGGAAGTTGATGATCGGCGTCGAGATCAGGGAGCCGAAGACGCCGCCGTTCGTGATGGTGAAGGTGCCGCCGGTGAGGTCGTCCATGGTGAGCTTGCCGTCGCGCGCCTTCTTCGCCAGCGCGCCGATGTCGCGCGAGACCTCGATCATCCCCTTCCGGTCGGCGTCCTTGACGTTCGGGACGACCAGGCCCGCGTCCGACGCGACGGCGATGCCCATGTTGACGTAGTTCTTGTAGACGATCGAGTCGCCGTCGATCTGCGCGTTGACGACCGGATACGCCTTGAGCGCCATCGACGCGGCCTTCACGAAGAAGGGCATGAAGCTGAGCTTCACGCCGTGCTGCTTCTCGACCTTCTCCTTCATCCGCTCGCGCAGCGCGCTGACGGCGGACATGTCGATCTCGTTGAACGTCGTGAGCGTCGCCGTGGAGCTCTGCGAGAGCAGCAGATTCTCGGCGATGCGCTTGCGACGCGTCGTCATCTTCTCGCGCGTCTCCCGCTCTCCGGTGGGCGCGAGGGTGCGCTGCGGCGCGGGGGCCGACGGCGCGGGGGCCGACGGCGCCGGGGCCGTCGGCGGCGCGGCGATGGGCGCGGCGACGGGCGCGGGCGCCGCACCGGCGGCCACGTGCTGGATGACGTCCGGCTTGCTCACCACGCCGCCGCGTCCCGTGCCGGCGACGGCGGCGAGGTCGACGTTCTGCTCGGCGGCGACGCGCTGTGCAGCCGGTGAGGCACGGACCGGTGACTCCGGCGCGGGCGTGGCGGCTGCCGGCGCCGGAGCGGCCGCTGCAGGGGTCGGCGCCGTCGGCGCGGGTGCGGGCGCCGGTGCGGCGGCCTGAGGGGCCGGCGTGCTCGCGGGCGCGGCGCCCTCGGCGAGCTCGCCCAGCAGCTCGTCCACCTTCACGACGTCCCCTTCGTTGCGCTCCCGCTTGGTGAGCACGCCCGCGGCGAGGGCAGGGACCTCGACGGTGATCTTGTCCGTCTCGAGCTCGACGAGCGTATCGCCGGCAGCGACCGCTTCGCCCTCCTTTTTCAGCCAGCGTGATACGGTCGCTTCGACGATCGACTCGCCGAGGGGAGGGACTTTGATTGCGGTCATGAGGGCTCTTCTCGAAGCGAATCACGAAGGCGGTGCCGCCTTTCGCGTTGCACCACCCCCACATAGCATTCCGCCGACCAATATAACCCCCGAGCAGAGGCGTGCGAGGACTCACCATCTCGGCCCACGGCGGGCTCGATCGCATCGAGGTGCGCGACGATCTGCCGATGCCCTCGCTCTCGTCGAACACGCAGGTGCGCGTTCGCGTCCTCGCCGCGGCGCTCAACCATCTCGACCTGTTCGTCGTCGGCGGACTCCCCAACGTGCGGATCACTCCGCCGTGGATCATCGGCTCGGACGCGATGGGCATCGTGGACCAGGTTGGCGACGGCGTGACGGATGTTGCGGTCGGCGACACGGTCCTGATCAATCCGGGATTGAGCGATCGGACGTGCTCCTACTGTCTCGCCGGCGAGCAGCCGCTCTGCCCTCACTTCAGCATCCTCGGCGAGCAGCTGCCGGGAACGATGGCGGAGTACCTCGTCGTCCCGGCGGTGAACGTGCGGCGCGTGACGCCGGACACGGATCCGGCGGAAGGCGCCGCGTTCACGCTGTCCACGCTGACGGCGTGGCGCATGCTGACGTCTCGCGCCCGACTCCTGGCCGGCGAGCACGTGCTGATCTGGGGGATCGGCGGTGGCGTGGCGCTCGCCTGTCTGCAGATCGCGAAGTTGCTGGGAGCCCAGGTGACCGTGACATCGGGAAGCGACGCGAAGCTCGAGCGAGCGGTCGCGCTGGGCGCGGACGCGACGATCAACCATCGCGGCATCGACGTGGGCCGCGAGATGCGAACGCGCACCGCCAAGCGCGGCGTCGACGTCGTGGTCGACACGGTGGGTGAGGCGACGTGGTCGCAGTCGCTCGGCGCACTCGGCCGGCGCGGCCGGCTGGTGACCTGCGGCGGCACGTCGGGCCCGATGGTGACGACCGACGTTCGCCGGCTGTTCTGGAATCAGTGGAGCATCCTCGGCTCGACGATGGGCAACGACGCCGAGTTCGACGCGATCGTGGAGCAGTTCAGGGCCGGCCGGCTTCGTCCGCCGGTGGATCACGTGTACGCGTTGACGGACGGGCGTCAGGCCTTCGAGCGGATGGCCGGCGCCGAGCAGTTCGGCAAGCTCGTCGTGCGGATCGCATCGTGAGCGACGAGCACGCGCAGTTCGAGCCGGCGGAGCAGCAGGCCATCCGGGCCGCGGTGGCGGCGGGGAAGCCGCCGATCTGTCCGCGTGACGGCGCGACGATGACCTCGCGCGCGATCGGTGGCGGATCGTTCGGGCTGGGCTACGCGCGACGGCGCGAGTGGCTGATCTGTCCCACCTGCAAGCGAAGCCTGATCTTCGATCGGCGCCGAGGGACGCGGACGTAGGGAGGCATTCGACGGACCGAGTAGCAGCGTACCGCCCCGGCGGCCATTACTATTCTGCGATCCATATGATCCAGTCCTCCAGCGTCAACTTCGGCGACCGGTTGCAGGCGAGCTTCTCACAGGTCTTCGGTGACTACGTGCCCGCGATGCTCGGCGCGCTGGTCATCCTGTTCGCCGGCTACCTGCTGGCGAAGGTGCTCGAGAAGCTCACCGAGCGATTCCTGCGGCGGATCCGGTTCAACCGAATGCTGGAGCGAGGCGGCGTGATGCAGGCCGTCGAGCGTTCGGGGACGCATCTGAATCCGATCCGCGTCCTCGCGAACCTCGTCTTCTGGCTCGTGATGTTCGCCGTCATCCTCGTGGCGGCGAATGCGCTCGGCCTCGAGTCGCTGGCGAGCGTGTTCTCGGAGCTCGTCGGCTACATCCCGAGCGTGATCGCGGCCATCGTGATCATCCTCGTCGGGATCGTGCTGGGCGGATTCGTCGGTGGGCTGATCGCGGCGTCGGCCGGTGCGCTGCATGGTGGTCGCGCGCTGGCGCGCGTGGGCCGCGGTGGCGTCATCCTCCTGGCCATCTTCATGGCGCTGCAGGAGCTCGGGATCGCGACGGACATCGTCACCACGGCGTTCGCGATCCTGTTCGGCGCCATCGCCCTGGCGATGGCGCTCGCGTTCGGCCTGGGGAATCGCGATCTCGCCGGACAGATCACGCGTGAGTGGTACGAGCGGTATCGACTGGAGCGCGACCAGGCCGAAGCGCGGGAGCGCGAGCTCGCGGCACGTGAGGAAGCCGAGATGGAGAGCGAGTTCGGCGAGCGTCGCACGAGCGATCTGCAGGGGAGTGAATGACGCGCGCTGGGCGCGCGTCGTGATCCGTTCACGGTTTACGGTTTTCGGCCTGCCTCGGGACGCCAGATGCCTCCCAAAGCAGGCCGAAAACCGTAAACCGATCACCGAAAACGGCTCCCTCGATCAGGCCTCGGAAGGCGCACCGTAAGTTGTTGTAGCATAAAGGCTTACAAGCGCGCAAAACGATTGCTTTTCGCCCTCCGTTCGGGTATATTCCACGACTGGGAAATTCCCCCAAAATCTCTGCAGTTTCGCCCGCCGAGTGTAGCCGAGTCATGACTGCTCCGAACAATCGCGAACGCATTCTTCCGCGCCTGATCGACGAAGAGATCAGGGAGTCGTTCATCAACTACTCGATGAGCGTGATCGTGTCGCGCGCGCTCCCCGATGTGCGCGACGGCCTCAAGCCGGTGCACCGACGCGTGCTGTATGCGATGAACGAGCTCGGGCTGGTGCCCGGCCGTCCGTACAAGAAGTGCGCGACCGTCGTCGGCGACGTGCTCGGCAAGTATCACCCGCACGGCGACCAGAGCGTGTACGACGCACTCGTGCGCATGGTGCAGGATTTCTCGCTGCGCTATCCGCTGGTGGATGGTCAGGGAAACTTCGGCTCCGTCGAGGGCGATCCGGCCGCGGCCTATCGCTACACGGAAGCCAAGCTCTCGCCGATCGCGATGGAGCTGCTGGCCGATCTCGACAAGAACACTGTCGACTTCGGGCCCAACTTCGACGACCGGCTCGAGGAGCCGACCGTCATGCCGTCGGGGATGCCGAACCTCATCGTCAACGGCTCGTCGGGCATCGCGGTCGGCATGGCCACGAACATCCCGCCGCACAACCTGCGGGAGACGGTCAACGCGATCATCCACCTGATCGACCATCCCGAGGCGACCGCGGGCGACCTGCGGAAGTTCATCAAGGGGCCCGACTTCCCCACCGGTGGCTACATCTACGGGAAGCAGGGGATCAAGGACTATCAGGAGACGGGACGCGGCCGGATCGTCGTGCGCGCGCGCGCGGTGATCGAGGAGAAGGAGTCGTCGAACAAGTCGCAGATCGTCATCACCGAGATCCCCTACCAGGTCAACAGCGCCCGCCTGCTCGAGAACATCGCCGAGCTGGTGCGCGACAAGAAGCTCGAGGGGATCAGCGACCTGCGGAACGAGAGCGATCGCGACGGCCTGCGCATGGTGATCGAGCTGAAGCGCGACGCCATCCCGCGCGTCGTGCTCAATCAGCTCTACAAGCACACGCAGCTGCAGACGACGTTCGGCGTCATCATGCTCGCGCTCGTCCCCGATGCGGCGACCAAGCGGCTGGTGCCGAAGGTCATGCCGCTCAAGGAAGTGCTCGAGCACTACGTCACGCACCGGCACGAGGTCATCGTCCGGCGCGCGCAGTTCGAGCTCGACAAGGCGCTCGAGCGCGAGCACATCCTCGAGGGGCTCAAGATCGCCGTCGACAACATCGACGAGGTGATCAAGATCATCCGGGCCGCGGCCGACACGCCAATCGCGAGCGCGCAGCTCCAGGCGCGGTTCAAGCTGAGCGAGCGCCAGGCCGAGGCGATCCTCAACATGCGCCTCGCCAAGCTGACCGGCCTCGAGATCGACAAGCTGGAAGCAGAGCTCAAGGAAGTGCGGGCGATCATCAAGGACCTCCGCGCCCTGCTCGCCTCCCGCGACAAGCGGATGGCCCTCCTCAAGGGCGAGCTGCAGGAGATCGCGCAGAAGTACGGCGACGAGCGCCGCTCGGAGATCACGAGCGACGAGGGCGAGTTCACGATCGAGGACCTGATCGCCGACGAGGAGATGGTCGTCACCATCTCGCACTCCGGCTACATCAAGCGCACCTCGGTGAGCACGTACAAGAAGCAGCGGCGTGGCGGCCGAGGGCTCAACGGGCAGGCGCTCAAGGACGAGGATTTCATCGAGCACCTGTTCGTCGCCAGCACGCACGAGTACCTGCTCGTCTTCACCGACGACGGGCGCTGCTTCTGGCTCAAGGTGCACGAGATCCCGCAGGCGGGGCGTGCCGCGAAGGGGAAGCCGGTGGTCAACCTGATCAACGTCACCCCCGACACCAAGATCCAGGCGATCCTGCCGGTCCGTGAGTTCCGCGAGGACCAGTTCCTCCTCTTCGCCACCAAGCAGGGCACGGTGAAGAAGACGTCGCTCTCGGCGTACGCGAACCCGCGCTCGAACGGGATCAAGGCGATCAAGATCGAGCAGGGCGACGAGCTGATCGACGTCCAGATCACGACGGGGACGAACGACATCGTGCTCGCCACCCGGCACGGCCTCTCGATCCGGTTCCACGAGCAGGACGTGCGCGAGATGGGACGCGACACGACCGGCGTGAAGGGGATCGAGCTCGGGGCTCGCGACCAGGTCATCGGCATGGTCGTGATCAAGCGCGAGGCCACGCTGCTCGTCGTGGCGGAGCGCGGCATCGGCAAGTGCTCGCCGATCGACGACTACCGCGTGCAGAAGCGCGGCGGCAAGGGGATCATCACGATCCATCGCACCGACAAGACGGGCGACGCCGTGTCGATCATGGAAGTCCTCCCCGAGGACGAGCTGATGCTCATGACGAAGCAGGGCATCCTGATCCGCATGCCGGTGAAGGGCATCCGCGTCGCGGGCCGCAACACCCAGGGCGTCAAGCTGGTCAACCTGGACGAGAAGGATCTCGTGATGGCCGTCGCCCGCGTGGTACCGGACGAGGAGGGGGAGGGCGACGCGTCCGACTCCGACGTCGAGCCGGTCGGCGTGGACGGCGACGAGAGCGAGGAATAGCTCCCCGGCACGTGAGGATCGAAAACGGCCCCGACGCCACCGCGTCGGGGCCGTTTCGCTGTGATCCATCGCCTTTCCCGCCCACGGCCCCGACAGTAGTTTTGCCCTCCATCCGTTTCCCGCCAGCAGTCACCGCGCCCGTGAATCGGCCTACTGAACCCACTCCCATCGCCTCGATCGGGCCGCTGGGCATGACCGTCGAGCTGCCCGTGTCGACCCCGGAGCTCGAGGAGACGCTGCACCGGGACCGGGAATCGCTCGTCCGCGACGCGTTGTTGTGGCAGCGGTGGGTGCGCTACGCCGGTCTCCTCGCCGTGGTCATCCTGGCTCTCGTGCTCGGCGAGCGGGCCAATCGCGACATGCTCATCCCCGTCGCGCTGGTCGCGCTGACGTACGTACTGTGCGTGGCCGTGACGGGCGAGCACGTGCGCCGCGCCACTACGGTGCACCGGAGCCGGATCCCGGCCCTCCTCGTCACGGCGGACGTCCTCGCGCTGGCGAGCCTCATCTGGCTGACGGGAAGTCCCGCCGTCGCGACGCGGCTCCTCGTCGGAGCCCTGCTCGTGGTGCAGCTCGCGGTCTTCTACTTCGGGCGGACGCTCGGCATCTACGCGGCGGTGATCTCCGCGCTCGCGTACGTGGTCGTGGCGCGCGTGCTCCCGCCGCAGGCATCCGGTGCCGCACCGGCGGTGCGCGACGTCGCGTTCACGGTCGGACTGTTCGCCCTCGTCTCCGCCGTGCTGATCTCGGCCTATGGCAGCTTCCGCGAGCGGATGAACCGGCTGCGCCTCTTCTGCAAGCTCGTCGAGGACGGTGATCTGCACCCGGTGCTCGATCTCGGCGTCGACAAGCGTCCCGACGACCTGACGCTCCTCGCCCTGAGCTTCGATGCGATGCGGGAGCGGCTCGGCGAACAGATCGGCACCGATCCGCTCACCGGGTGCCTCAACCGCCGTGCGCTGGAGACGCGGCTGCGTGCCGAGCTGCGCCAGGCCAAGCGGCGCGCGAACACGCTCGCGATCCTCGCGATCGATCTCGACCACTTCAAGGAGATCAACGACACCCACGGCCATCCGTTCGGCGATCTCGTGCTGACGGATCTCGCGGGGATCATGCGGATGACGGCGCGCGACACCGACGCGGTGGCCCGACTGGGCGGCGACGAGTTCATCATCGTGCTGCCCGATACGGGATGGGAAGGGGCGCTCATCTTCGCCGAGCGCGTGCGCCGCCGCGTCGACGAGCACACGTTCCAGTCGCCGAAGGCGTCGATGCGGCTGACGATCTCCGTGGGCGTCGCGCTTGCACGCGGTACGGACGCGATCTCGCCGGCCGGGCTGCTCCAGGAAGCGGACCAGTCGCTGTACAAGGCCAAGAGCGCAGGACGCAACCGGGTCTTCGCGTGAGGCCGCGCCGATCATGACCGAGCTGATCACCCTGAAGGAGCTCGAGGCGGCCGCGCGGCGCATCGCGCCCGTCGCCGTTCGCACGCCGCTGCTGCCGTTCGATCAGCTCTCCGAGCAGCTCGGCGTCGACGTCCGCGTGAAGCCGGAGATGCTCCAGCGGAGCGGGGCGTTCAAGTTCCGCGGCGCCTACAACTTCCTCGCGCAGCTCGGCGACGCCGAGCGCCGGCGCGGCGTGGTGGCGCCCTCCTCGGGCAACCACGCGCAGGCGGTGGCGATGGCGGCACGCATGTTCGGCGTGCCGGCGGTGGCGGTGATGCCGACGACGGTGACGCCGGCGAAGCGCGCGGGGGCCGAGCGGCTGGGGGCGCGCATCGAGCTCGCGGGCACGACGACGCAGGATCGCTGGGACCGCGCGGTCGAGCTGGTGGAGGCCGAAGGGCTCACGATGGTGCCGCCGTACGACCATCCCTGGATCGTGGCGGGGCAGGGGACGCTCGGGCTCGAGATCGCCGAGGACCTGCCCGACGTCGGCACGGTGCTCGTCCCGGTCGGCGGCGGTGGCGTGAGCGCGGGCACGGCGGCGGCGGTCAAGCTGCGCGCGCCGAACGCGCGCGTGATCGGCGTCGAGCCGGCGGGCGCGGCGAAGCTCACGCGCGCGCGCGCGGCCGGCCGCCCCGTGCGTCTCGAGACGACGAGCGGCCTCGCCGACGGTCTGCTCGCCGTCGAGGTGGGCGCGCTGCCGTTCGCGCATCACGCGGCGTACGTCGACGACGTGGTGACGGTGAGCGACGCCGCACTGCGCGGCGCGATGCGCGCCCTGTTCGACCGGATGAAGCTCGTGGCGGAGCCCAGCGGGGCGATCACGATCGCCGCGCTCATGGAGCATCTCGTCACGCCGCGCGGACGCACCGTGGCGGTGCTGAGCGGGGGGAACATCGAGTGGAGCGGCTTCGCGCCGCTCCTCGCCGAGTGACGCGATGAACCGCTGCCCGGCGTGCGGCAAGGTCTACGGCGACGAGGCGCGCTTCTGCACGCGCGACGGGAGCAAGCTGGTCGCGATGCCGGCGTCCCCCGCCGGCCGCGGCACGATGGCCGGCCGCGCGGAGCGGCCCGCCGAGCTGACGCACGCCAACCTCACCGACCACGTGCTCGACGGACGCTACAAGATCGTCCGCAAGGTCGGCGAGGGGGGGATGTCGTTCGTCTACCTGGCCAGCGACATCGCGACGCAGGAGCAGTACGCGATCAAGGTGCTCTCGGCCGCGCTGTCGAGCGACGCGAATGCGATGGCGCGGCTGCGGCGCGAAGCGAGCCTTGGCATGCGGCTCGCACATCCGAACGTCTGTCACATCATCCGGCTCGGCGAGACGCAGGACGGGCTCGTGTACGTCGTCATGCCGTACGTCGAGGGCGAGGTGCTCTCCGATCGGAACAACCGGCTCGGCACCCTGCCGATCGCCGAGGTCGTGCGGCACGTGTACGACATCGCCGCGGGGCTGCACGTGGCGCACGAGCTCAAGATCGTGCATCGCGATCTCAAGCCGGAGAACGTGATGATCTGCAAGCAGCCGGGCGGCGGGGAGCGCGCGGTGGTGATGGACTTCGGGCTCGCCAAGGAGCGCCGCGCCGACGCGGAGCTGCAGAAGCTGACGGCGACCGGGATCATCCTCGGGACGCCGGAGTTCATGAGCCCCGAGCAGCTCCGTGGCCGGCCGCTCGATCCGCGCACCGACGTGTACTCGCTCGCGCTGATGACGTACGAGATGCTGACGGCGAAGCTGCCGTTCAGCGGACGAACGCAGCAGGAGATGATGATCGCGCGGTTGCGCAGTGACCCTGTGCCGCTGCGTCAGGCCGCCCCCTCGCTCGGCCTGGAGGCGGTGGAGCGGGTGCTCGGGAAGGCGATGCAGCGCGATCCCAACGATCGATATCAGACGGCGCCGGAGTTCGCGACCGCGCTCGCGACCGCGGCCAAGGCGGACGCGGACGAGGGCACCCGCCTCGGGCGATTCTTCGGCCGCTGAGCGCCGGAGGGGAGAGGACAGGAGCATGACATTCTCGCGTGCATTGGGCTCGCGCGTCGCGCGGCCAGTCGGAGTGATCCTCCTGCTCGGCGGCGCGATCGGCGCGTGCGGCTCGGGCTCGAGCGACGCGCCGGCCGTATCGCCGTCGTCGCCGGCGGCTGGTGGTGACACGACGCGCACCTCGACGCTCGACGGCAAGTTGAGCGTGCCGGCCGGCCTCGCCGTCACCTACTTCGCCAAGGGCGTGAGCGGCGTCCGGTTCATGGCGCTCTCGCCGGATGGCGTGGTGTACGCGAGCCAGCCCGGCATGGGACGCGTCGTCCGCTTGCCCGATGCGAACAACGACGGGGTCGCGGACAGCGTCGTCGCCGTGGTCACGGGACTCTCGCAGCCGCACGGCCTCGCCTTTCACAAGGGCGCACTGTACGTGGCGGCGACGGACGGCGTGGTGCGCGTCGCGCTCGGCGCGGACGGTCGCGCGACGGGAAGTCCCGTGTACGTGAACCGGTATTCCGGCGGCGGCGGGCACTGGACGCGCACCATCGTCTTCGGCGCCGACAGCGCGATGTACGTCGCGGTCGGCTCGACGTGCAACCTGTGCGTCGAGCAGTCGAGCGATCGCGCCGCGGTGCTGCGGTTCAACGAGGACGGCTCGGGGAAGCGCGTGTTCGCGTCCGGGCTGCGCAATGCGGTCGGGCTCGCGGTCGAGCCGACCACGGGGACGCTCTGGGCGTCGCAGAACGAGCGCGACAACCTCACGCCGGACCATCAGAACCTGCCGCCGGAAGAGATCAACATCCTCACCGACGGCGGCGACTACGGCTGGCCGTACTGCTACGGCGATCGTGTGCCGAACCCGGAGTACAACGACGCGGCGCGCTGTGCGCGAACCATCCCGCCAGCGGCGAAGCTCCAGGCGCATTCGGCGCCGCTCGGGATGAGCTTCCTCGCGCGCGCCACGCGGCTGCCGGCCGCGTATCGCAGCGATCTGCTCGTCGCCTATCACGGCTCGTGGAATCGCGACACGCCGACGGGCGCGAAGGTCGTGCGTGTCCACGTCGCCGGCGGGAAGCCGGGAGAGGTGGAGGACTTCATCACCGGATGGCAGCGCGCCGACGGCAGCCGTTGGGGACGGCCGGTAGACGTCCTCGTCGCGGCGGACGGCGCGGTGCTCGTCTCCGACGACCAGGGCGGCGCGATCTACCGCGTCGTGCAGAGCGCGCCATGACCGTGCGCGGATGGCTCGTCGTCGCGCTCGGATGCAGCGCGCTCGCGATCCCACCGGCCGCTCTGCGGGCGCAGGGCGCCCCGCCGTCGCTCACGGGATCGTCGTATCGGCCAGGCGTGAACGTGCTCGATTACGACATCCGCCTCGAGCTCCCCGACAGTGGATTACTCCTGCGCGGCGACGTGACCGTCACGGCGCGCCGTGCGCCCTCGCTCGCCACACTGCGTCTCGACCTCATCGACACGCTGACGGTGCGCAGCGTGGAGGTCGATGGCCGGCGCGTCACCGCGACGCACTCGGCGAACGCGCTCGACGTGCCGCTCGCGGGGGCGAAGGGCGACACGGTGCGCGTGCGCGTCGTGTACGACGGCCCCGTGCACGACGGGCTCGTCGTGCGGAAGGACGCGAAGGGCCGATGGACCTGGTTCGGCGACAACTGGCCGGATCGCACGCGACAATGGCTGCCGACGGTCGATCACCCGAGCGACAAGGCCACCGTGTCGTGGACGGTGCGCGCGCCGACGGAACGGACCGTCGTGGCGAACGGCACGCTGCTCGGGACGAAGGGGCTCGGTGCCGACCGCACAGAGACGCGGTGGCGCGAGAGCCGCCCGATCCCGCCGTCGCTGATGGTGATCGCGGTGGGCCCGCTCGTGCGCTTCGACCTCGGCGAGACCGCCTGCCGCACCGACGATCGTACCCAGTGCGTGCGGCAATCGGTGTACGTGCTCCCCGAGAACACGAGCTGGCTGCCTGGCGCCTTCAACTCCGCCGGTCCGATCGTGGCGCTGTTCCAGGACCTCGTCGGGCCGTTCCCGTACGAGAAGCTCGCGCACCTCCAGTCCAATACACGGTTCGGCGGGATGGAGAACGCCAGCAACATCTTCTACGACGGCAAGCTCTTCCCGACGCAGCGCGTCAGCGATGGCCTCATCGCGCACGAGACGGCGCACCAGTGGTTCGGCGACGCGGTGACGGAGCGCGAGTGGGCACACCTCTGGCTCTCCGAAGGGTTCGCCGACTATTTCGCCGCGCTCTGGGCGCAGCACGCGCACGGCGACACCGCGTTCAAGCGCGAGATGGCGGGGATGCGCGCGAAGATCCTCGCCGACCCGGTCGTCGCGTCGCGGCCGGTGATCGACACCGCGCAGACGAACTATCTCGCCCTGCTCAACACGAACAGCTACGACAAGGGCGCGTGGGTGCTGTACATGCTGCACCAGCAGCTCGGCGACAGCGCGTTCTTCCGCGGGCTGCGCTCGTATTACGCCAAGTATCGAGACTCTACCGCGCTGAGCGACGACCTTCGCCGCGAGCTCGAGCAGGCGTCCGGCCGGTCGCTCGGGCCGTTCTTCGATCAGTGGCTGCGGCGGCCGGGCTTCGCGGACCCGGCGATCGGCTGGGCATTCGATCCGTCCACCGGCAACGTCACCCTGTTCGTGCAGCAGGAATCGGCGCGCGGAGCGTACGCCTTTCCGCTCACGGTCGTCGTCACCGATGCCGGCGGCGTGCCACATCGCCTCTCCGTGAACGTCCCCGCCGAGCCGCGGGCCACGTTGCCGCTCACCGGGCGCTTCGATCGGAAGCCGAAGTCGCTCGCCTTCGACCCGGACAGCTTACTCCTCGCCCGTATCACGCGTCTGTAGGACGTGCCCCGTCGCGTCCTGACACTCGCTACGCTCTCGGCGTCGCTGCTCTGCGTCCTCCCTTCTCGGGCGGCCGCGCAGCGTGCGCTGCCGGCGTCCCGAGCCGACGCGCTGCTCGACGCCGGGCGGTGGGCCGAGGCCGAGGAGGTGCTCTACGCGGACGTGCGCGAGCGCCCGCGTGACCCCGAAGCGCGTGCGCGGCTCGGGCGGTATCTGGCGACGAAGGGCGCGCTCCGCCCCGGGCTCGTCCTCGTGGACGAGGCGGTCGAGTTCGGACTGGAAACGGCGACCGCGCGCTCGGTCGCGGCGCCGATCCGTACGCTGATCGGTTGGCGGGATCGCGAGCTCGCCGGCGCGCGCGACACATCGCTCGAGGTGCGCGCGCCCTCGCGCGACGATGCGATCGTGCGATTTCCCGTCGTGCGCCCGTCCGGCGATACGCTCTGGGCGGACGTCGTCCCCCGCATGATCGGGTTGGACAGCGCGATGGGCGCGAAGCCCATCGTCGGCATCGAAACGATCGACGCGCTCCTCCCGGAGGTGGACGTCGCCAATGGCACGATGCGGCTGCACGCCAATCCGCGCGCGGCGGCCGTCGCGGCGGGTCGGCGTTATCGGCTGCTGCGAACGCCGACCGAGGTGCGCGTGCTGCTCGCGCCCGGGCGCGTGAGATCACTCCCCGCCGCGTTGCGCGAGCTCACGCCGCGCTGGTGGCAGCTCGACCTCCCGCACGGCGTGCTGATCGTGCGCTAGCGCTCGCGGTCAGCGAGCGCCGCGCATCACTTGCCGATCGCGCCGAGCTCGACGAGCAGGCAGCGGTCCTGCACGACGTCGATCCCCGCGCGCGCGAACCGCTCCGCGGCGGGATCGTTGCGGATGCCGAGCTGGAACCAGACCGACGCCGGGCGCTTCGCGATGATGTCGTCGACGTGCGCGTCGATATCGCGCGAGCGGCGGAAGACGTTCACCATGTCCACCTCGCCCGGCACCGCGGAGACCGTGCGATATACGGGCTCGCCGAGGATCTCCGTCACCTCGGGATAGTAGACCGGCACCGGCACGATCTCGTAGCCTGCTCGTTTCGCGTATTCGGGCACGTAATACGCCGGTTGCCTCGACTCGGCCGTCTTGATCCCGAGCACGGCGATCCGATGCGTGCGCTCGAGAAGGGCGCGGATGCCCGCGTCGTCGTCGATCAGGTGATGCTGCCAGGCTGCGTCTGGGCCGGTCACTGAGAATGATGGCGTCATGAGATGGCCATAAT
>Ga0207674_10003362_pt1 | contig 19632 bp, 18 predicted proteins | sample KBSCornC72_FD_184303 | JGI IMG/M metagenome (GOLD analysis project Ga0207674, IMG submission 184303) | Corn rhizosphere microbial communities from Kellogg Biological Station, Michigan, USA - KBS Corn C7-2 (SPAdes) (version 2) | ecosystem: Host-associated > Plants > Roots > Rhizosphere > Soil ... | reverse complement strand
CGCGAGGCTTGGCTCAAGCCAGCATTCCCAGTGGCTTCTCGACCAGCCGCTTGAACGCCTGCATCAGCTTCGCGCCGTCGGCGCCGTCGATCGCGCGGTGGTCGAAGCTTCCGGTCGCGCTCATCACCGTCGCGATCTGCAGCGAGTCATTGATGACGTAGGGCCGCTTCTCGCCCGCGCCGATCGCCATGATCATGCCCTGGGGTGGGTTGATGACGGCCTCGAACTGCTTGATGCCGTACATGCCCATATTGCTCAGCGAGGCGGTGCCGCCCTGATATTGCTGCGGCTGCAGCTTGCCGTCGCGCGCCAGGCCGGCGAGCTCCTTCATCTCGGTGGAGATGGCCGACACGCTCTTTGCTTCTGCGCCGACGATGATCGGCGTGATGAGGCCCGCCGGGATCGAAACCGCGACGGAAATATCGGCTCGGCTGTATTGGAGCATGTGATCGCCGGCGAACGCGACATTGCATGCCGGCACCTCCATCAGTGCCTGCGCGAGCGCTTTGATCAAAAGATCGTTGACGCTGAGCTTTATCCCGCGGCTCTCGAGCCCCGCGTTAAGCTCGCTTCTGAGCTTCAGCAGCGCATCGAGCTGGATGTCGACGGTCAGATAGATGTGCGGGACCTGCTGCTTCGCCTCGGTCAGCCGGCGCGCAATGGTCTTGCGGATGTTCGAAAGCTTGACCTCTTCGTGCGGGATCGCCTGCTCCATCGGGCCGGGCATGACGACATGAGCCGCAAGCGCCGGTGCAATGGCGCCGGCAGGAGGCGCCGCCGCGGCAGGAGCCTTGCCGACCGCAGCATCGATATCGGCGCGAACGATCCGTCCGCCGGGTCCGGATCCCTGAAGTGCCGACAGATCGATGTTCTGGGCCTGCGCCAGACGGCGAGCGAGCGGCGACGCCTTGATCCGCTCCCCTTCAACTCGAGAAGCGGCTGCCGGTTGCGGCGGTGCGGCGGGCGTTTCGACAGGGGCCTCCGGCGGCGGCTCGCTCTTCGGAGTCGCGTCGGGCTTTGGCTCGGGCGCGGCCTTGGGCGGAGGCGCGGCGGATGTATCGGCCTTGGGAGCGGCCGCAGCGGCTTTGCTCGCATCTTCCCCTTCGCCGGCCAGGATCGCGATCGGCGCTCCAACCTTCACTCCATCCGTGCCTTCGGGGACCAGGATTTTCGCGATCGTCCCTTCGTCGACCGCTTCGAACTCCATCGTCGCCTTGTCGGTCTCGATCTCGGCGAGAATGTCACCCGATTCGACCTTGTCGCCCTCCTTCACCAGCCATTTGGCGAGCGTGCCCTCCTCCATGGTCGGAGAGAGCGCGGGCATCTTGAGTTCGATGGGCATGAAGCGTCCTAGCGCGGAAAGGCGTCGCGCGGCTCAAAGCCAATGCGGCGGTTGCGGTCAAGTCTGCGCCGAAACCCTAGCCGCTGACTTGCGCTTGCGCCGGGTTTAACGCAGCACTTGGGATTCATGGGGGCCACAGAACCGAAACGCACCTATCTCGTCGTCATCGACGACAGCCCGGAAGCTGCGATCGCGCTCCGTTTCGCCGCCCGGCGGGCCGCCAAGACCAACGGCCGAATCGAAGTCCTCGGAATCGTCGAACCCCAGGATTTCGTCCAATGGGGCGGAGTCCAGAATGCGATCGAGGAAGAGCAGCGACTCCGCATCGAGGGAGTGGTCAGCGCGTCGGTGGGCGAAATTCTTGACGAGTCGGGCGTCGAAGCCAAGATCATCGTCCAGCAGGGCGAACCCGTGAAAGCGGTGCGTGATTATGTCGGCGAGCGCCAGGAGGTCGCTGCCCTTGTGCTCGGGGCCGCGCCGAGCGGAAATCCAGGACCCCTGGTCGCCAACTTCTGCGGAAGCGATGCCGGCAAATTGCCCTGCCCCGTAATGCTTATCCCCGGCTCGCTTAGCGACGAGCGTTTGGAGCAGCTCAGCTAGAGCACGCGCGAAAGGATTTCGCCGAGCTTCACGACCCCCGCTTCGTCCTCTGCGTCGAAGCGGGCTTTTTTCGGACTGTCGATGTCGAGGACTCCGATCAGCTCGCCTTCGCGGATCAACGGTAAGACGATTTCGCTGTTCGACGCGCTGTCGCAGGCAATGTGGCCCGGGAAAGCATGCACATCCTCGACGCGCTGGATCTGCCGGGTCTTTGCTGCTGCGCCGCAGACGCCCTGATCGAACGTCATTCGGACACAGGCGGGGCGTCCCTGGAAGGGCCCGAGCACCAGCTCGTCACCCACGTTGCGATAGAAGCCGACCCAATTCACGTCGGGCAGGGTCTCGAAGATGAGAGCGGACGCATTCGCCATGTTGGCGATCGGATCGGTCTCGCCGGTCACAAGGCCCTGGAGCGCCGAAGCGAGATCGCGGTACATGACCGGCTTGTCGTCCGCGTCGATCTTGAAGTCGTACATCAGTCCAAATCCACCCTTCCGCGCGCCTTCTTGACCTCGCTTCGCTGCCGCTTTTGCTCGACCCGCTGGGCCTTCGCAGCACGGCTCGGCCGGGTCGCCTTGCGCTTCGTTGGCGCCATATGGGCTGCCGCAATCATTTCTGCCAGACGGCGGCGTGCATCGGTGCGGTTCGCGTCCTGCGTCCGGAAGCGCCGCGCCGTCAGCAGAAGCTCGCCAGAACCCGTGATGCGGCTCCCCGCGATGGCCTTCAGCCGATCGTAAACATCCGGATGCAAGCCAAGCCGGAAAAGGTCCACACGGAGCTGCACGGCGGTCGCGACCTTGTTGACGTTCTGGCCGCCTGGCCCAGTTGCAGCCAAAAAGGTCTCGCTGAGAGCCTCCTCGGGGATTCGCACATCCTCAGGCCGCATCGGACCATTCCCCGAAATAGTCCGGCAGCGGTGCCGCGGCGTCGATAGTCGGCTTCCTGACCCTCGGAACCACCAATCGCGAGGCGTGCAGCAGCATGGGACCGCCCGGAATGCCGTAAACCCGGTCGCCGATGATCCCGCTGCCGAAAGCCTCACGCGCGTGCGCACGGATTTGATGGGTGCGGCCGGTGACCGGAATGAACTCGACCAGGGTTGATCCATCCCGAACCGCGATCCGTCGCCAGTTGGTGATCGCCGTTTGGCCTTTCGGATCGGCGACCATCTTCCAACCCGCCTCCGCACTCGAACGCTTCGCCAGCGGCACCTCGATCGTCCCCTGCTCGAGGTCGATTTCGCCGCCAATCACCGCCAGATAATGTTTCTCGACCTTCCGGCCTTCGAACAATTGCTGAAGCTCCGCCCTTGCCTTCGGCGTCCGGGCCAGAAGCAGGCACCCGCTCGTATCCTGGTCGAGCCGATGCATCGGCGTGGGCGTTCGCTTAAATCCGGCGCGAAGTTCATCCAATCTGGAAACGATAGATTCTCCGCCGCGGCGCGGCTCATCAACCGGAAGTCCGGCCGGCTTGTCGACGACGATCGCTTCGCCGTCGATGAACAGGACAAGATCAGAAAGGAGCATGAAATTGCCCTGACAGGAGAGAGACGACGGCGCAAACCACCTGGTCCGGGACCGAATCAGGAACTCCCTGTGGATGCTTTTGTGACTCCCTTGCAACGAAATCAGGGAATCCAGCGCGTTAGGAAATATTAACCTTTTCCCTGCAGACCCCGAATGGTTAATGAGGGCTTCAGGCCTCTTAAGGCGTTTTTACGCTCTTGAGGCCGGGAACGGGGGATACAGCAATGCGCGTGCTGCTGATCGAAGACGAACCGACGACCGCCAAGAGCATCGAGCTGATGCTCGGCACGGAAGGCTTCAACGTCTATACGACCGATCTCGGGGAAGAGGGCCTCGATCTCGGCAAGCTCTATGATTACGACATCATCCTCCTCGACCTGAATCTGCCGGACATGCACGGCTATGACGTGCTGAAGAAGCTTCGCACCGCGAAGGTTTCGACTCCGGTGCTGATCCTGTCGGGCATCGGCGAGATGGACAGCAAGGTTCGCGCCCTGGGCTTTGGCGCCGACGATTACGTCACCAAGCCGTTCCACCGCGACGAGCTGGTCGCGCGCATCCATGCGATCGTTCGCCGCTCGAAAGGTCATTCGCAATCGGTCATCCGCACCGGCAAGCTCGCCGTGAACCTCGATGCAAAGACGGTCGAGGTCGACGGCGCCCGGGTTCACCTGACCGGCAAGGAATATGCGATGCTGGAGCTGCTTTCGCTCCGCAAGGGCACGACGCTGACCAAGGAGATGTTTCTCAACCATCTCTACGGCGGAATGGACGAGCCCGAGCTCAAGATCATCGACGTCTTCATCTGCAAGCTGCGCAAGAAGCTCAGCCTGGCTTGCGGCGGTGCCAATTATATCGAGACCGTCTGGGGCCGCGGCTATGTCCTGCGCGACCCGGAAGAGGAAACGCAGCCCGAACCGCAGGTTGCGGTCGCGTAAAATACTCGAGGGGGGCTGAAGGGGAGAAGGCGGGGCGCCAGGCGCTCCGCCTTTTTTATGCGTCGATCAACAGGCGGTTTTTCATGCGACGCGTCGGAAGGGTGATGAGATCCTCTCCGGCAGTGTCGGCCTCGACCTCGTCCACCCGGCGCCATCCATCGCGGCCCAGACGCTCCAGTGGCCGGAACTGCGTCTTGTAGGCCATCCTGGTGGACCCTTCGACCCAATAGCCGAGATAGACGTACGGCAGGCCGGCACGTGCGGCGCGGACGACATGATCGAGGATGATGTAGGTTCCGAGGCCTTTGCGCGCGCCCTGCCCCACGTCGAAGAAGCTGTAGATCATCGACAGGCCGTCGCCCTGCTGGTCGCTGAGACAGGCTCCGACCAGCTTGCCGGGCCGGCCGTCAGCGGACGGTTCGCGATATTCGATGACGTAGGTGCGGACCGGCGTCTGCTCGACCATGTCGGCAAAGTCGCTCTCGTCCATTTCCGCCATCCCGCCGCCCGGATGCCGTTCACCGAGATATTTGCGAAGCAAAGTGTATTGCTCCTCGGTCGTCCACGGCTTGCAGGCGGTGACCTCCAGGTCGGCGTGGCGGCGCAGCAGCTTGCGCTGCGTGGCATTGGGTTCGAACTCGGCGGCAAGGACTCGAACGGAGACGCAGGCGGAGCAATCTATGCAGCTTGGGCGGTAGGCGACCGACTGGCTGCGCCGAAAACCGATGCGCCCCAAAGCTTCGTTGAGTTCGCTGGCATGGCGGCCGGAAAGCTCGGTGAAGACCTTACGCTCGACCTTGCCCGGGAGATACGGGCACGGGCTCGGGTTCGTTACGAAGAACTTGGGGAAGCGAAATGGTGCGCTCACCCTTTGAGCCCTCTCACAATGGTTACCTGAGTCTTTATGCGACTGGTAAACGCCGAAGAAAAGCCTTTGGCGGCAAGGAAAGAGGGTTAACGGCGCTACTGTCCCGCTTGGGGACGATGAAATGGGCCAATCTGTGAGGGAATCTAGTCGAGCGAGGCCCGATCGACGCGGAATCCGGCAGCCGTGAGTCGGGCCTCGACATCATCGATCGCAGCCGGATCGCGAGCTTCGCATTCAACCTCGATCACCGTGTCCTTCGCCGGAAGAGTCGTGAAGATGCGGCTGTGGTTGACCTCGATGATGTTGGCTCCGGCCTCATGGACCTTGGCCGTGATCGCCGCGAGCGCCCCGGGCTGATCGTGTGCCGCAATGCGCAGCCGCGCAATGCGCCCCTGCCGGACAAGATCGCGCACCAGAACGTTGGCGAGAAGGTGCGTGTCGATGTTTCCACCGCAGAGCACCGTCGCGATCTTCTTGCCGGCGAATTTGCCCGGATCCGACAGCATGGCGGCGAGCCCGGCGGCGCCGGCGCCTTCGACAACGGTCTTTTCGATCCCGACCAGCATGGAGACAGCGCGCTCCAGGTCACGTTCGGAAACGAGCATGACTTCGGTCGCCAGCTCTTTCAGAATCCGCGACGTCAGTTCGCCGGGCTGCTTGACCGCGATTCCCTCGGCGAGCGTGTCGCCGCCCAGGGGCATCTGGCATCCCTCAATCGCGCATTTCATCGAAGGATAGAGTTCCGCTTCGACGCCGATCATCTCGATGTCCGGCTTGATCGCTCGCGCGGCGATCGAAATCCCGGACATCAGCCCGCCGCCACCGACCGGAACGACGATCGAGTCGAGATCCGGCGCATCCTCGAGCATTTCCAGGCCGACCGTTCCCGCGCCAGCGATGATCTGAGCGTCGTCGAATGGATGAACGAAGACATAGCCCTTCTCGAGGGCGAGTTCGCGCGCCCGCGCATAAGCGTCGTCAAACATGTCGCCATAAAGGACGACGTGCGCGCCATGGCCTTCGGTCTGGACCACTTTGACCGTCGGAGTCGGCTCCGGCATGACGATGGTCGCCGGGATTCCGAGGCGCTTTGCGTGATAGGCGACGGCCTGGGCATGGTTGCCGGCGGATGCCGCAATGACGCCGCGCGCCCGTTCTTCGGGCGAGAGTTGCAGCAATTTGTTGAGCGCGCCGCGCTCCTTGTAGGCAGCGGTGAACTGCAGGTTCTCGAACTTCAGCCAGACATCCGCACCAATGGCTTCGGACAAGGTACGGCTGCTGAGCATCGGGGTGCGTATCACCGCGCCGTCGATCCGCTTGGCAGCGGCGCGAATGTCGTCGATCGTCGGAACGTCAGCCATCGGCGAGCGGCCTAGACGTTCACTTGGGCGCGGACAATGCTATGCGCCCGTAATGACCAGACCATTTGTCGCCCTTGCGGCCGTACTGCTCTCCTCCACCGCGCTGGCCGATACCCTCGTCAGCAACGTCAACGGCATCCAGGTCGGGTCTGACGGAAAGCTCCAGCATTTCGGCAGCCTCCTGATCGGCGACGATGGCCGCCTGAAGCAAGTCATGGCCAATCCGACGCCCCGCCTGAGCCGGTTCGACCACATGATCAACGGCGAGGGGAAAACTGTTCTGCCCGGGCTGATCGACGCGCACGGCCATGTACTCGACCTCGGCACGGCGCAGATGATTGTCGAGCTGACGGGTACGAGCTCGCTGGCGGACCTGCAACAGCGGCTTCGCAATTATGCCGCCGAACATCCCAATGACGCCTGGATCATCGGCTTCGGCTGGAACCAGGAACTGTGGCCGGACAAGCGCTTCCCGACCGCCGCGGATCTCGACGCGGTGGTGCCGCACCGCCCGGTCATGCTGGAGCGAGTCGATGGGCATGCCGTGGTCGCGAATAGCGCCGCGATGAAGGCCGCCGGCGTGACCTCCGCGACCCAGGCGCCCGCCGGGGGTCGGATCGAGAATGGCCTTTTCGTCGACAATGCGACGGACCTCATCCGCAAGGCGGTTCCTTCGCGCACTCCGGCACAGGCCGACGAGGCGCTGGCCAAGGCGCAGGAGCAATTGCTCTCGGTCGGCGTGACGTCGGTCGGCTCGATGAGCACCTCGGTCGACGATTGGGAGGCGATGAAGCGGGCCGGCGACGCAGGCCGGCTCAATGTGCGCCTGATCGCCTATTTGTCCGGCACGGAATCGCTCGCCGCCGTGCCGCATCCGACCGAATGGATGTACGGCGACCGCCTCCGCGCAGTGGGAATCAAATTGTTCGCCGACGGCGCGCTGGGATCGCGTGGCGCGTGGTTGAAGCAGCCCTATGCCGACAAGCCCGACTCCCATGGTCTCCAGTTCCATTCCGACGCGGAGATGCTGAAGCTCGCCGGCACGGCCGCTGCGGCCGGCTTCCAGGTCGCGACGCATGCCATCGGCGATGCCGCGAACGCGCAGGTGATCTCGACCTACGAGCAGCTGTCGAAGACATATGGCCGCGACCGGCGCTGGAGGATCGAGCATTTCCAGATCGCCGACCCGGCCGACATCCCGCGGCTCGCGCCCGCCGGAATCATCGCGTCGATGCAGCCCACCCACCAGACCAGCGATCGGCTGATGGCCGAAAAGCGGCTTGGCCCGAACCGCCTGGCGGGCGCCTACGCCTGGCAATCCGTGTTGAAATCAGGCGCCAGGCTCGCCTTCGGGACCGACTTCCCGGTTGAATCGCCCAATCCTTTCCCAGGCCTGTCGGCTGCGATCAGTCGTCAGGACGTCAACGGACAACCACCGGGAGGCTGGATCCCGTCCGAGCGGCTCACCTTCGAGCAGGCGCTTTCAGCTTACACGCGGGGCGGCGCTTATGCGGGCTTCGCCGAGGACAGGATCGGCGCGCTCGAGCCCGGCAAGTGGGCCGATTTCGTGATTGTCGATCGGGACCCCACAAAGGTGAACCCGCAGGAACTCGCGCGGACCGAAGTTCTCGAAACCTGGGTCGGCGGCAGGAAAGTCTGGGAGAAGGCGCCTAGGCCTGCGCGGGGTGAGCGCGGGAAATAAGCATCGAGGGCGTCAGGATCTGGGGAAGCTCCTCGGGCTCCTTTCCCGGCGAATACCATAAGTAGAGCGGCACCCCGGCGCGCCCGCGGCTTTCGAGGAAGCGGGTGATCGCCGGATCGCCATTGGTCCAGTCGCCAGCGAGCACTTTCACGCCGGCTTTCCTGAACGCGTCGCGAACCTCGTCGCGGTCGATCGCCGCAGCCTCATTGGCCTTGCAGGTGAGGCACCAGTCAGCCGTGAAATAGACGAATACCGGATGGCCGGCCGCCAACTCGCGCGAGACAGCGGCTTCGCTCCACGGCTCGGCCCCGGCAACGCGGCTGGTCTCGTGCGCGACAGGCCGATGAATCGTGAAAATTCCGAGGATCGCAAACGTCGCCGCAAGGGCCGCGACTGCGATCCCGACGCTGCGGCCTCGACGCTGCGCAAAGCCGAAGCCAACGAGCAAAGCGATCAACATAGCCGACCAGGCCAGCGCACCGATCAGTGCCGCTTGGCCGCCAACACGGTAGAGGAGCCACAGTGCTGCAAGTGCGCTCGCGGCCATCGGGATAGCGAGAAAACGCTGGAGTCGACGCATCCACGGGCCCGGTTTGGGCAACCTGTCCCGGAGTGCCGGGACGAAGGCTACGACCAGGAACGGGATCGCCAGGCCGAGCCCGAGCGCCGCAAAAACGGCAACGGAGCCGGCCAGCGGCAAGAGCAAGGCAGTCCCGAGTGCGGCACCGAGGAACGGCCCCGCGCAGGGCGTCGCGATGAAAGCGGCGAGAGCCCCGGTTCCAAAGCTCCCCGCGGGGCGCGACCGTCCGCCCAGCGCCGGAAGCTCGAACAGGCCGAGAAGGTTTGCGGTGATCGCGACCGCCAGCAGCAGAAGCAGCATGATGGTTCGGGGATCCTGGAGCTGGAATGCCCAGCCGGCTTCGGTACCGGCGGCACGAATGGCGAGGAGCGCCACCCCCAGCGCACCAGTCCCGGCCACGGTCCCCGCCATATAGGCCAAGGCATCGCGCCGAGCCTCAGATGCGCTCTCCCCGGCTCGTGAAATATGCAACGCCTTCAGTGCCAGGATCGGAAAGACGCAGGGCATCAGGTTGAGGAGGATTCCCCCGAGCACGGCCCCGACCACCGCCCAAAGCACGGCTCGCGTTCCGAGCTCGCCGATCGAGGCTCCCCCTTCGGGGACCGGCCCAGCGATCGCTCGAAACTCGAAGCCGCTGCCGTCCCCGAGAGCCAGGAGTCCCGTAAACTCCCTCGGCACCGCGCCCCGTCGCTGGAGTTCGGCAACGACCCAGTCGCCTGTCCTCCGGAAGCCCTGCTTCGCCGGATAATCGACCGGCCCGTCTGTCATCGGGAAGAGGTATGGCGCGCCGACTTCAATGCCCGCCGGAAGGGGCACAGCCACCCGGAGCTTGTCACCCGCCACCGAAAAATGACCAAGGCTCGCCAGCGGGCGCGGCAAGGCGCGGCGCCACTGATCGAATTCGGCGCGGTTGGGCGTTCCGGTTCCCACAGGAATGTCGAGCGAGAACTCGCCTTGCTCGGGAACGCAGACCTTGTCGGTGCAGGCCAGCCAGCGCGCATTGGCGCGGATCGGCACCGTGCCGATCGCATTCGCGGGGACTTTCAGCCGGACGAGAACCGAATAATCGTTCTCGTAGACATAGTTCATGAGGCCCGCGACCGTCAGACGCGTGGGAACCGGGTAACGCAGCGGCCCAACGGAGAAGCCCGCCGGAAGCTGCCACTTCACATCCATCGGCAGTCCGGCATCGCCGGGGTTCAGCCAATAGCCGTGCCAGCCGGGCGCAGTATGCATACGGATCGCGAGCTCGACTTCACCGCCCGCCGGCGCTGGACCTTCGGCGATGAGCTCAGGCTCGATCCCTCGGGCCTGCGCGAGGGCCGGCCACGTCAGAATCAACAGGAAGAGCAGCAATCGCCGCATGCGTCGCGGCTAGTGCGTCCGGTCCCGCGCGTCGAGCCTTGAACCGTTACGTTCGATTGCCGCCACTAAGGCGAAGTGGTAATTTGCGACCACCCCAGCGAAAGGGGAAACAATGCACGCGAAGCTTCCAATGCGCGTTACGCTGGCCGTGTTCGGCTGCGTCCTTGCGGCCGTTCCGGCCTCTGCTTCCGATTCCGGTTCGAGGGGAGGCGGAACATCCTCGCCAAGTATGAGCACGCCGGATTTCGACGCGGCCACCGAATATCGCGACGGCATTGAATCGCTGAAGGCGCAGAAATTCGCGGATGCGAAGAAGTCGTTCGCTCGCGTGCTGGAAGTGGCGCCGACCGACGCGAACACGAATTTCCTCGCCGGAATGGCCGACGCCGGGCTCAACGACCTGAAATCCGCCGCCAAGCATTATGAGAAAGCCGTGAAGGCCGACGGCAAGCTGATCGCGGCTCAGCAGGAGCTCGGCGTCACTTACGCCAAGCTCGGCGACAAGGCGAAAGCCCAGGCCACGCTCGACAGGCTCAACAAGTTCAACGCCGATTGCGCCGGGACGTGCAAGGATGCCGCGAACATCAAGGAGGCGATTGACGCGGTGCAGGCCGCTCTCGCCCAGCCCGGCCAGGCGATGCTGCAAACCAATCCGCCACTGCTCTTTGCAAGCGCCAAAGCCGGAGACGCCGCCTATCTGGAAGCCGTCGGGCTCATCAACCAGCATCGCTACGACGACGCCATCGCGGCCCTCCAGCGCGCCCGGACGAGCTTCGGGGCGCATCCCGACATCTTGACCTATCTCGGCTTCGCCAACCGCAAGCTCCATCATTACGACGTTGCGGAGGGCTATTACCGTCAGGCGCTGACCGCCGATCCCACGCATCTGGGAGCGACCGAATATTATGGCGAGCTGATGGTCGAGCGCGGCAATTTGACCGGTGCGAAGGCAATGCTCGCGAAGCTCGACAAATGGTGCACGTTCGGATGCGCCCAGGCCGACGAACTGAGGCGATGGATCGACGAGCGCGGGCAACCCGCTTCCTAATATCCGCTGCATTGGCGCTCCTCACCGCAGCTGCCCAGCCGCAGCTGCCGATCCGCGAGTCGCGCTGGCTTCAGACGAACGACCTGGTCGGCGACCTCACCCGCCAACCTCCGGAATGCATCGCCTGGCCGACGGACCCGGCGCTGCGGCGCTCGGCCGAGATCGGACGTGTCGCATTTCGCGCGCCGTTGATCCTCGGCGGCCAGGCCGCGCGGGCGGGGCTCAGCTGTTCCAGCTGCCATCGCAATGGGCGCACGAACCCGCATTTCCATTTCCCCGGGATCTCCGGCGATCCGGGGACCGCCGACGTGACCGCGTCGATCATGAGCGAGCATCGCGGCGACGGGATTTTCAATCCGAAGCCGATTCCTGACCTCGCAGGCGATCCCGCCAGGCTGAAGATCTCGCGCGATCCGGGCAAGAGCGACCTCAGGAATTTCATCCACGGCCTCGTCACGCAGGAGTTCGACGGACCCGAGCCGCCGCCCGCCGTGCTCGACGGGCTGGCGAATTACGTCAGGAGCCTGTCGCCGGCCGCGTGCAAGTCGCATGGGCCGGGGCCCATCGAACTGGAGGGGAAACTCGAGGACGTGGACGCTGCAGTCCGGCTCGCCAGCGAGACGCTCGCCGAGGGCGACCAAGCCACCGCTCGCGTGATGATCGCCGCCGCGCGATCGATGCTCGGAGCGATCGATGAGCGCTTCCAGGTGTCGGGCGATGAAGCCAGCCGCGAGCTGCTGCACCAAGCCGCTGCCGACCTGGCGTCAATCGAGCTCGCCGATCGGCCGACCGCTTCGATGTTCGAAAGTTGGCAGAGGAGCTGGCCGGCCCGGAAACGGCAGTTGCGCTCCGCCGAAGCTCGCTCCTTGTTCAATCCGGCGGTCGTTCGCAGACTCGCCGGTTCCTAATCGAGGTTCGGCCTTAACCAACGCTCCGCGCATTCGATCGAGACGTTGCGGCGGCCCGCATATTCCTCGAGTTGGTCGCGCCCGATCCGCGCCACTCCGAAATACTGGCTGTCCCGGTGGCCGAAATAGAAGCCGGATACGGCCGAGGTCGGAAGCATGGCGAAATTCTCGGTCAAGGTGACCTCGCCGGGCTTGCCGCCAAGCAGGTCGAACAGGATCGGCTTCAGACTGTGGTCCGGACAGGCGGGGTAGCCGGGCGCAGGGCGGATGCCCTCATATTTCTCGCGGATCAGTTGCTCGTTGGACAGATGCTCATCGGCATAGCCCCAAAGGCGGTTGCGGACCTGGGCGTGGAGAACTTCGGCGAAGCTTTCGGCGAGGCGATCGGCAAGCGCCTTCAACAGGATGTCGTCATAATCGTCGACGGTTTGCTTGAACCGCTCGAGGTGCGGCTCGAGCCCGTGGATTCCGACAGCGAAGCCGCCGATCCAATCCTCGCCGTCAGGATTGATGAAGTCGGCGAGGCACATGTTCGGACGGCCCTCGCGCTTCTTAACCTGCTGGCGAAGGAAAGGCAGCCGTGTCCAGTCGTTGCCGGCGAGCACGAGCACGTCGTCGCCCTCGCGCTTGCAGCGCCACAGACCGACCGTCGCTTTCGGGGTGACCCAGCGCTCGGCAATGATCTGGTCGAGCATCGCCTGAGCGTCGGCGAACAGGCTGCGCGCGCTTTCGCCGACGATCGGGTCGTCCAGGATCGCGGGATAATTGCCCGCCAGCTCCCAGGCGCGGAAGAAAGGCGTCCAGTCGATCGAGGCCTTGAGGTCCTTCAAGGGCCAATCGCCGAAATGATGGAGTCCCGGATATTGCGGCGCGGCCGCCTGGCCTGTGGGGTCGAAGGCGAAACCGTTGGCGCGGGCGTCCGTGAGGGTCGCGAGCTCGCTGTGACCGCTGCGTTCACGTGATTTCCGGAGCTTGTCATAATCGTCGGCCGTGCCGGCGATCAGGGGATCGCGCTGGGTGTCAGACACGAGTGACGAGGCGACACCGACGGCGCGGCTCGCGTCGAGGACGTGAATGACCGGACCCTCATAGGCCGGATCGATGCGCAGGGCCGTGTGCGCCTTGCTCGTCGTCGCGCCGCCGATCAGCAGCGGCAAGTCCATGCCCGCGCGCTGCATTTCGCCCGCTACGGTCACCATTTCGTCGAGAGACGGCGTGATGAGGCCGGAAAGGCCGATCATCTGCGCCCGATTGTCGTTGGCGGCTTTCAAGATGTCCTGCCAGGGCACCATCACCCCCAGGTCGATGACCTCGAACCCGTTGCACTGCAGGACGACTCCGACGATGTTCTTGCCGATATCGTGAACGTCGCCCTTGACCGTGGCCATGACGATGCGGCCCTTGCCGGCGGTCGCTCCCGTCTTTTCCTTCTCGGCCTCGATGAACGGGATGAGGTGGGCAACGGCGCGCTTCATCACGCGGGCGGATTTCACGACCTGTGGAAGGAACATCTTCCCCGAGCCGAAAAGGTCGCCGACGATGTTCATTCCGTCCATCAGCGGGCCTTCGATCACTTCGATCGGGCGCGGGAATTGAAGGCGGGCTTCCTCGGTATCTTCGACAATGTGCGCGTCGAGGCCCTTTACCAGCGCATAGGAAAGCCTCTCGGCGACCGGAAGCATCCGCCACTCGGCGAGCTTCTTCTCCTCGGCCGCATCCGTGCCCTTGAAGGCTTCCGCGAGGGTGATCAGCCGTTCAGTCGCATCGTCGCGCCGGTCCAGGATGACGTCCTCGCAGGCCTCGCGCAGCTCGGGATCGATCGCGTCATAGACGTCGAGCTGACCGGCGTTGACGATGCCCATGTCCATGCCCGCCGGGATGGCGTGATAGAGGAAGACGCTGTGCATCGCACGGCGGACGGGCTCATTGCCGCGGAACGAGAAGCTGAGGTTCGAAAGGCCTCCGGAGATGTGCGTGCCGGGGCAACGACGGCGGATTTCGCCGGCCGCCTCGATGAAATCGATGGCGTAGCGGCGATGCTCGTCAATGCCGGTAGCGACCGCGAAGATATTCGGGTCGAAGATGATCTCCTCGGCGGGAAGGCCATTTTCGGTCAGCAATTTGTAGGCGCGCTCGCAGATCGAGACCTTGCGCTCGACGGTATCGGCCTGGCCCGTCTCGTCGAACGCCATGACGACGACCGCCGCGCCGTAAGCCCGGCATTTCCGGGCAAGGTCCAGGAACGGCCCCTCGCCCTCCTTGAGGCTGATCGAATTGACGATCGGCTTGCCTGACACGCATTTGAGGCCCGCCTCGATCACGCTCCATTTCGAGCTATCGACCATCACCGGGATGCGCGCGATGTCGGGCTCGGCTGCGATGCGCTTCAAAAAGGTCGTCATCGCCTGCTCGCTGTCGAGCAGGGCTTCGTCCATGTTCACATCGAGGATCTGGGCGCCATTCTCGACCTGATCGCGGGCGACGGCGACCGCGGCGTCATAATCGCCGGCGAGCACCAGCTTCTTGAAGCGCGCCGAGCCCGTGACGTTGCAGCGCTCGCCGATATTGACGAAGCGCGCGCCTGCTCCTGTGGGTTCGGGGACGGTCCCCGCGGGGACAGTCCCCTCGGCCAACGCATGATTCACGCCGCGATCACCATCGGATCGAGGCCCGCCAGCAGAGTCTGCTTGCGGGCAGCCGGAACGGCGCGCGGCGTGCAATCACGCGCCGCTCCGGCAATTGCAGCGATGTGCTGCGGAGTAGTCCCGCAGCAGCCGCCGACAATGTTGACGAGTCCGCTCGCTATCCACTCGCTGACCTGGGCCGCGGTTTCTTCCGCGGCCTCGTCATATTCCCCAAGCTCGTTGGGGAGGCCGGCGTTCGGATAGGCCATGACCAGAGTGTCCGCGACTGCCGCGAGCGCAGCGAGATGCGGCCGCAGCTGAGCCGCGCCGAACGAACAATTGAGCCCGATCGTGATCGGGTTGGCGTGGCGCACCGACGCCCAGAACGCCTCCACCGTATGCCCGGAAAGGTTTCGACCCGAGAGGTCAGTCAGGGTCATCGAGATCATCAGCGGGAGCTCACGGCCGAGCGCCTGTTCGGCTTCAAGCGTGGCCATGATCGCGGCCTTGGCGTTCAGCGTGTCGAAAATCGTTTCGATGAGGATGAAGTCGACTCCGCCATCGACCAAGGCGTCGATCTGCTCACGGTAAACGGCTTTGACCTGGTCGAAATCGACCTCGCGGAAGGCCGGATCGTTGACGTTGGGTGAAAGTGAAAGCGTCTTGTTCGTCGGGCCAAGCGCCCCCGCCACCCAGCGCGGCCTGCCGTCCTTCGCCGATTGCCCGTCGACGACCTCGCGGATGATCCGGGCCGACGCCCGGTTCATCTCGGCCGCGAGATGCTCCGCGCCATAATCGGCCTGGCTGATCGCATTGGCGTTGAACGTATTCGTGGCAAGAAGCTCGGCGCCGGCCGCCACGAACTGCGCACAGGTGTTGCGGATGATCTGCGGCTGGGTGAGATTGATAAGATCGTTGTTGCCTTTCTGGTCCTTCAGCAGGTCCAGCCCCGCGCAATAGGCTTCGGCCGGCAGCCTTTCGGCCTGCACCGCGGTTCCGTAGGGCCCATCCTTGATCAGGATCCGCTTGGCAGCCTCGGCGCGAAGGGTCTGGGAGGCGCTCATGCTTTCGCCCTTACGCCAAGCAAGTGACAGATTGCGTAGCTCAGCTCCGCGCGATTGAGCGTGTAGAAATGGAAATGCCGTACGCCTCCCGCATAAAGCTGGCCGCAGAGCTCTGCGGCTACCGTCGCTGCGATCAGCTGTCGCGCTGACGGCAGGTCGTCGAGGCCCTCGAACATCGCGTCCAGCCAGGCCGGAATGTCGGCTCCGCAGGTTCCGGCGAAGCGCCGGGTGGTGGCGACATTCGAGACGGGCAGGATCCCGGGCACGATCTCAACATCGATCCCGGCCGCCGCGGCCGCGTCCTGGAAGCGAAAGTAGGATTCAGCGGCGAAGAAGAATTGCGTGATCGCGCGGTCGGCGCCGGCATCGATCTTGCGCTTGAGATTGTCGAGATCGGCCGTGCGATCGGCACTGTCCGGATGGACTTCGGGATAGGCCGCGACAGAGACGTCGAAGGGCGCGACGCGCTTCAGGCCCTCAACCAGCTCAGCCGCATTCGCGAAGCCGCCCGGGTGCGCCTGATACCTGGAACCCGGCTCCGAAGGGTCGCCGCGAAGTGCGACGATGTGCCGCACGCCAAGATCCCAATAATCGCGAGCGATCTGCTCGATCTCCTCACGAGCAGCGCCAACGCAGGTCAAATGCGCGGCGGGCGTCAGCGAAGTCTCCTTCAAGATGCGCTCAACGGTCGCGTGAGTGCGCTCGCGCGTCGAACCGCCGGCTCCGTAGGTGACGGACACAAACCGGGGGTTCAGCGGAGCGAGCGTCTGGATCGAACCCCACAAGGTTTCCACCATCTTCTCGGTCTTCGGCGGAAAAAACTCGAAGCTCACCTCGATGTCGCCGCGCGCCTGGGCGAACAGAGGCTCATGATGGCTGAGCTGCTCCCATGGATGGGGGTTCATGCCGCCCTCCGCTGGCGAAGCGGCGCCTTCACTCCGCGCCACAAAGTGACGGTGAGCTCGCCGCCCTCCAGATGTTCGACATGATCGATGTTGAGACCGGCGGCCGAGAACCAGCCCGCCATGACTTCGTCCTCGAAGCCAAGGCGAATATGCGCGTCGCGTTCGCGCAGCTCCTCACGGCCATGCGCCGCGAAGTCGACGATCAGCAAGGTGCCGCCCGGGGCAAGCACCCTCGCAGCCTCGGCGATCGCCGTCGCCGGTGAATGTGCATAATGAAGCACCTGGTGGACGATGATGCTGTCGGCGCTCTCGTCACCCAGCGGCAAAGCATACATGTCGCCCTGGCGAAGGCTCGAAACGATCCCCGCGGCCTCGAGCTTTGCACGCGCGAGGCGAAGCATCTCCGATGATCGGTCAATGCCGATTGCCTGGCTCGACCGCGGGGCGAACAGCTCGATCATCCGCCCGGTGCCGGTGCCGATGTCGACTAGGCGCCCAAGGGGGCGACTTCCCAGCGAATGGTCGATCGCTCGCTCGACCTCGCTTTCGGCGACGTGGAGCGAGCGGATCTGGTCCCAGACTTCGGCGTGCGAGGCAAAGTAACGGTTGGCTGCTTCCGCCCGATCGGCGCGAATGGCGTCGATGCGCGCAGCGTCCGAGGCGAACAATGCGGTGGTCGCCTGGTCGGCCCAGGCGTCGATCAACGCATACATGGGCTCAATGCGCTCACGTTCGGAGAGTGTAAGGAAAACCCAGCTGCCTTCCTTGCGCCGCTCGAGAACGCCAGCGTCGGCCAAAATCTTCAGATGCCGGGAAACACGCGGCTGGCTCTGGCCCAGGACCTGGGCAAGCTCACCGACGGACAGCTCCATGATCCGAAGCAATGCGAGGATCCTAAGCCGCGTGGGATCGGCGAGCGCCTGAAATCCATCGGCCAAGGGAAGGGGAGCAGTCACGAATTAAGGATATAAAGATATCTTTATATGGTCAATTGCGGACCTGCAAATAATCTCTTGTGCAGCAGTAGGGATTGCCGATATGGCCGCGGTTGGCCTGCATTGATTCGACGGGCCGAGACTGGTGCCCGCAAGAGGCACTTTTGATGGGAGTGGAACGATCATGAAGAAGGTTGCTCTGACCGTTGCGGTCCTCGCGCTCGGCCTGGCCGCGTGCAACAAGCAGGAAGCCGCCAACAACGCTGCGAACGAGACTGCTGTTGAGAATAACGCCGAGGCCGATCTCAACGCCGCGACGAACGACACGACGACGAACGCCGATGTCGCTCTCAACGCGACCGACAACAGCGCGGCTCCGGCCGACGCCAATGCTGCGGCGAACACGACGAACGCGCAGTAAGCTTTTCAGACTTTCAAACAGAAGGGCCGCCGGGAAACTGGCGGCCTTTTTTTATGCGCACGCAAGGTGATAATCCGGCCGCATGAGAGTCGTCCTTCTCGCCCTGGTCATGCTTGCGACGGCATGCCGCGAACAACGGCCGCCGGCGCCGACCGCCGAGGAATCGAACCAGCTCAATGAGGCCGAGGCGATGCTGAACGACGTCGGCACCAACGAAAAAGGGCCGGAGGCAAATGCCACCGGCCCTTCCAATTCGTCGGACTGAGGGTCGGACTTTAGAAGTCCATTCCGCCCATTCCGCCCATTCCGCCGGCCATGGCCGGGGATGGCTTGTCTTCAGGCAACTCGCTGACCGCCGCCTCGGTGGTGATCAGCAGGCCGGCGACCGACGCCGCGTCCTGGAGAGCGGTACGAACGACCTTGGTCGGATCGATCACGCCGGCCTTGACCAGGTTCTCATAGGAATCGGTCTGTGCGTTGAAGCCCATCGCTTCATCCTTGCCCTCGATCAGCTTGCCCGAAATCACTGCGCCGTCGTGGCCGGCATTCTGGGCGATCTGGCGCACGGGGGCGAACAGCGCCTTGCGGACGATGTCCACGCCGCGGGTCTGGTCGTCGTTCTCGCCCTTCAGGCCTTCGAGGGCCCTGGTGGCGTAAAGCAACGCGGTACCGCCGCCCGGAACGATGCCCTCCTCGACCGCGGCGCGGGTCGCGTGAAGCGCGTCGTCGACGCGATCCTTGCGCTCCTTCACCTCGATCTCGGTCGAGCCGCCGACCTTGATCACCGCGACGCCGCCCGCGAGCTTGGCCAGGCGCTCCTGGAGCTTCTCGCGGTCATAGTCGCTGGTCGTGCTCTCGATCTGCTGGCGAATGGCCTCGGTACGGGCCTTGATCGCGTCATGGCTGCCGGCGCCGTCGACGATCGTCGTGTTGTCCTTGTCGATCGTGACCCGCTTGGCCGTCCCGAGCATCGCCGTCGTGACGTTCTCGAGCTTGATGCCGAGATCCTCGCTGATCATCTCGCCACCGGTGAGGATCGCGATATCCTCGAGCATCGCCTTGCGGCGATCGCCGAAGCCCGGAGCCTTCACCGCCGCGACCTTGAGGCCGCCGCGCAGCTTGTTGACGACCAGGGTCGCCAGCGCCTCGCCCTCGATGTCCTCGGCGATGATCAGCAGCGGACGACCCGCCTGAACAACGGCCTCGAGGATCGGAAGCATGGCCTGCAGGTTGCCGAGCTTCTTCTCGTGGATGAGGATGTAGGGGTCGTTCAATTCGACCTGCATCTTCTCGGGGTTGGTAATGAAGTAAGGCGACAGATAGCCGCGGTCGAACTGCATGCCTTCGACCACGTCGAGCTCGAACTCGAGGCCCTTGGCTTCCTCGACGGTGATCACGCCTTCCTTGCCGACCTTCTCCATCGCCTCGGCGATCTTCTCGCCGAC
>Ga0207674_10003359_pt1 | contig 19641 bp, 16 predicted proteins | sample KBSCornC72_FD_184303 | JGI IMG/M metagenome (GOLD analysis project Ga0207674, IMG submission 184303) | Corn rhizosphere microbial communities from Kellogg Biological Station, Michigan, USA - KBS Corn C7-2 (SPAdes) (version 2) | ecosystem: Host-associated > Plants > Roots > Rhizosphere > Soil ... | reverse complement strand
GCGCGGATACGCGCCGAGCTTCGAGGAGATCGCGTCGCATTTCAACTATAACTCGCTCGCCACGGTGCACGAGCACCTGAGCAACCTCGAGCGAAAGGGTTACATCAAGCGGAGCTATAACGAGAGCCGCGCGATCGAGATCCTGCCCTCCGAGGTTTTCCTCCGTGCCGTCGAGCTGCCGTTGCTCGGCCAGGTAGCGGCGGGTTATCCGATCGAGGCCATGACGGCGAACGAGAGCGTGGCCGTACCTGACGACTTCGTGCGCCGCTCGGGCAACCACTACGTGCTTCGCGTTCGCGGAAACTCGATGATCGATGAGCAGATCCGCGACGGAGACTTCGTGGTGGTGAACGAGCGCCAGCGCGCCGACAACGGCGAGATGGTCATCGCGATGCTCGGCGGAAACTCGGCGACGGTGAAGAAGTTCTACCGCGAGAAGGACGGACGGATTCGGCTCCAGCCTGCGAACGAGACAATGTCGCCGATGTACGTCCACGAAAACGACATCAGCATCCAGGGTGTGGTCGTCGGCGTGTTGCGGCGCTACTAGGCCTTACCGATCCGCGTACGCTCGCCGCATTCGCGCCAGCGCGGCGGCTCCCGCACCGCTCGCGAGCGCCGCGCTCGCGGCGGTAACCGATTCGGCGAACGACCGACCTCCCGGCGCGACGTAGAGCGCGCCGGCGGCGTTCAGCACTACCGCCGCTCTCGCTGCAGGATTGCCCTCGCCTGTCAGCACGGCCGTGATGGTGCGCGCGTTTTCTGCCGGACCTCCGCCAACCAGCTCCGAAGCGGTCAAGCCGGAGAACCCGTAGTCCTCTGGCCGGATCGTCCACTCCGTCACCGCGCCGTCGCGCACTTCGGCGACGTGCGTCGGTCCGATGGGCGAGATCTCATCCATCCCCGGCTCTCCGTGCACGACCATCGCGTGGGCGGCGCCTAACGCGGCGAGGGCGCCCGCCAGCAGCGGCATCCGGCCACGCTCGGCCACTCCTACCACCTGACGCGCGGCGCCCGCGGGATTCGCCAGCGGCCCCACGATGTTCATGACCGTCGGAATCCCCAGCTCGCGCCGGACGGGCCCGACGTGTCGCATGGCCGGGTGCATGGCCGGCGCGAACATGAACGTGATGCCGGCTTCCTCGAGCGCTCGTGCCGCGACGTCGACGGGAGCCTCGAGCGTCACCCCGAGCTGCTCCAGCACGTCCGCGCTCCCGCATTGCGTGGTGAAGGAGCGATTGCCGTGCTTGGCGATTCGCACGCCGGCACCGGCGGCGAGTAGTGCCGCGGCCGTCGAGATGTTGAAGGTCGGCACCGCCCCGCCGCCGGTGCCGCACGTGTCGACGAGGTCGTCCGCGGACGCAACCGGCAGGCGAACCATCGCTCCGCGGAGTGCACGCGCTGCCCCGGTGACCTCAGCGGCCGTCTCGCCCTTCACGCGCAGGCCGATGAGCAGCGCGGCAATCTGCGCGGCGGTTGCCTCGCCGCGCATGATGATGTCGAACGCGTTGGTCGCCAGCTCCGCATCGAGCGAATCGCCGAACGCAACGCGACGGATCGCCGCCTGGAGCGCGGTCGGTGTCGATGCCGGTGCCGTCACGCCGATGACGCCTAACGCGCGCCGATGGACCCGACGAGCCGCGTCGCGAGCGACGCGTTCGTGGCGACGAGCGCGATGACGAGTGCCAATACCTGCACCCGCTCCAGATCCTCGTCCACGAACACGCCGTACTGCGCGCGGTTCGTGAGGTTGACGACGCCCACCAGATCGCCCTGGTAGACCAGCGGAAAGCTGATGAACGATCCGGTGGTGAAATGCTGGTCGAGCAGCAACGGGTGCGTGGTCGCGTGCCTCACGTCCTGCACGAGCAGCGGCTCGCGCGCCTGCGCCACGCGGCCCGCTACGCCCTGCCCGATTCTGATCCGCGATCCCTCGGCGATGAACGGCGCGAGGCCGCGCGACGCCGCCAGGAAGATGTACCCGGGCTCCGGCGCGACGAGCATGAGGGAGCAGCGCTGCGCCTGCATATCGTCGCCGACCAGCGCGAGCAGGCCGTCCACGAGCTGCCGCGGATCAGCGACGGTCGCGTCGAGCTTGAGCACGCGCTCGATGAGGTACAGCGTGCGCGTCCGCTGGCGCAGCGATTCGCTGCGACGGTGCAGCTCGACGTGCGCTTGCTCGAGCTGGCTCACGGCCGCGGTGACATGCCCTTCGATCTCGTCGGAATGACGCTTCGCCTTACGCGCCTGCTCGTTTGCCTTGGCGAGCTCGCGCTCGAGCGAGACGATCCGGGCGGAAACCTCTTCGGTGGTTGGCGCGCGGGCTTCGTCCTTCGCTCGAATCAGCTCGTGTTCGAGCTCGGCGAGCCGGCGTACGTATTCGCCGTGAACGCGCTGCGTGACATCCTCGAGCGTGCGCACCGCTTCTTCGCGAGCCTCGCGTTCGGCCAATCGCGTGTAGCCAAGCTCGAACAACGCAACGAACGGAGCGAAGCGTTCGATCGACCGCGTGCCGAACATCTTCTTCTGCTCGTAGAGCGCGACCACCGCCGCGAGGCAGCCATCCACGAGCACGCCGCGAAGCGACAGGATCCCGCCGTCGGTGAATACGGGGAAGCCGAACATGCGTGCGTAGTCGGGCGACCGGTCCCCGAGGTCGACGAACTGGCCGCCAGCGGCCACCTGTGTCCGAATCGTCGCCGGCAGGTGGTCGAACGTGGTCTCGACCGGCGTCTTTACGACTCGGCCGCCGTTGGGCGTGAGCCGCTCGCGCAGCATCTCGCGCCGAGCATCGTAGCGCAACAAGCCCAGGTGCGCGGTGCGGTCGACGTCGGCGAGACCTTCGCCGAGCGCTACCAGGGCAGCATCGTAGTCGGGCGCGACGCTCAGGGCGTGCGCGAGCGAGGGGAGGTTCCGCGAAGACATGAAGGGCGAGCCGTCGGCGGGCGCGAATTCGCTGCGATCGGCGACGCGAATGTTGAGGCGTACGTCTCGCAAAGTCAATCGCTTCCGCCCCTGGGCTCGACGCGGCGCATTGCTTGACAGAGGGGTGGGTCGGGCTAGTTTCCGAGCGATGACAGTGCGCACCGTGCAGCTCGTGCTGCACTACGACGGCTCTGCCTTCGCGGGATGGCAGCGTCAGCCGAACGAGCGCACGGTGCAGGGCGAACTGGAGCGAGTGTTGACGCGCCTGCTGGGCGGTCACGTCGCGGCTCTTGGTGCGGGTCGGACCGATGCGGGCGTGCACGCCCGCGGCCAGGCAGTCGGTGTTCGGGTGAGCGAACGATGGTCCGCCGCGAGCTTGAGACGCGCACTGAACGCACTGCTGCCGCACGATATCTGGGTCAGCGCGGCGTATGACATGCGGCCTGAATTCCACGCACGGTACAGCGCTCTTTCCCGCCGATACAGCTACTACGTTGGAACCGACGAAGAGGCCCGCTCGCCGTTTCGCCGCCTTACAGAATGGCCTTACGGGCGTGCGCTCGACCGTGCTCTGCTCGATCGCACCACCGCGATCGTCGTCGGGGACCATTGCTTCGTCGCGTTCGCAGTGCGAGGCACTGCGCCGGACCGTGATCACCACCGATGCACCGTTAGCTCGGCGGACTGGAAAGATCGGGCGGGCGGTCTCGTTTTCGAGGTCGAGGCGAATCGCTTTCTACACCGCATGGTGCGCTTTCTCGTTGGAACGCTCCTCGAGGTCGCATCCGGCAAGCGCGACGAAGACAGCGTGCCCCGACTGCTCGTCGCATCCGCCAACGACAGCGTCTCTCCGCCTGCGCCGCCTCACGCGTTGTTTCTCGATCGCGTGACATATCCTCCCGAACTGTACCTCCAGACCGAATGAAGATCTTCATCGCGACGGCGAAGCTCGACGACATCCGATGGGCGCACTCGCACGGACTCGTCGACGGTGTGCTCACGACGCCGACGTTGTTGACCGCGGCGGTTCACCCCGCGGGCGCACACGAGCTCCTGGCGGAGATCTGTGGCGTTGCGGCGTTCCCTGTCGCGGCGACGGTCGGCGCGGTGAACGGGAGCGACGTGTACCGCGATGCCCGTGAGCTGGCGAAGCTGTCCGATTCGATCATCGTCCAGATTCCGTTCGTCGAGGACGCGATCGAGGCGATCCGACGGCTGAGCTCCGAAGGCATTCGTGTGACGGCGACGCTCGTGTTCAACGCCGCGCAGGCGGTGCTGGCGGCGAAGGCCGGTGCCGGCACCGTGTGCGTGCACATCGATCAGATCGACGCGCAGGGACAGGACGGCGTCGAGACGATTGCCGGGATCCACCGCGTGTTCCTGATGCACGGCGTTGAGTGCGACGTCCTCGCCGCGATGCCGCGCAACGCCGCGCAGTTCACGGGCTGTGCGCTCGCCGGTGCTGACGCCATCGCGGTGTCGCCGGAGGCGCTGCGCGCCCTGCTCTTGCATCCCCTGACGGACCGGGGGATCGATCAATTCCTCACCGATCTCAGCCGAACTCATCGCACGAGAGTCAAGTGATGTTCGCGAAGCCCTTCATAGCGACCGCACTCGCCGCCGCGTCATTGATTGGATGTCAGGGAGCGAGTCCGGCGGACTCGCTCGCGCAGTCGGTACCCAAGACGTCGGCGACTCCGCCGCAGGCCGTATCGGCGTCACGCCGCACGGCGATCACGGAGGCGGTTGCGCGAGTGGCGCCGGCAGTCGTCACCGTGCAAACCGAGGTCGTCGAGCGAGTGCCGGTCGACCCGTTCGATATGCTCTTTGGACGGCAGTCGGGCGAGCGCGTCGGCGCCGGACTCGGTTCGGGTTTCATTACCGACCCTGACGGGACGATCATCACCAACGCACACGTCGTAGCCGGCGCCACGCGCGTCTCGGTCGCGATGCGCGATGGCAAGACGTTCCCGGCCAAAGTGCTCGGCGTCGACGAGCAGAACGACCTGGCGGTGCTCAAGGTCGACGGCAAGGGCCTGCCGACTGCCCCGTTAGGCAACTCGGATGACATCATCATCGGCGAGTGGGCGATCGCGATCGGCAACCCGTATGGCTTCCTGCTCGGGAACACGGAGCCGAGCGTCACGGCCGGCGTGATCAGCGCCACTGGACGAAACTTGATCGGTCAGGCGGAAGGTGGGGGCGCCTACGTCGACATGATCCAGACCGACGCGTCGATCAACCCCGGCAACTCGGGCGGGCCGCTCGTGAACGCAGACGGCGTGGTGATCGGAGTCAACGCGTCGATCTATTCGCCGAGCGGCGGGTCGGTGGGGCTCGGCTTCGCGATTCCGATCAACCGCGCCAAGCGCGTTGCGGAAGACCTCGTGGCGCACGGCCGGCTGCGGCAGCCCTGGATCGGCGTCAAGGTGCAGCAGCCAAGCGGCAGAGACCCGCGCGCGTCGCTGAACGCCGGCGTCATCGTGACGTCGGTTGTGCCGGGATCGCCGGCCGCGAAGGCTGGCATCGAGGCTGGCGACCAGATCGTGCGCGCCGGAACGCGGACGCTGAAGAACGCCTTCGACTGGGAAGCGGAACGCCTCGATCTGCGTGTGGGCGAGCAGATACCCGTGGTGATTCGCCGCAGCAATCGCGAGCTGAACCTGAACGTTCAGGTGACAGACCTGCCCGAGGTGAGCGCGCCGAAGGTTGCTGTCGTCAAGGAGCTCGAGCTCGTGACGCTCACTCCGGCCATTCGCGCCGAACGTGGGATACGATCGTCGAGAGGCGCGGTGGTCTATAACGTCAGCGATCGCATCTCCAACGAGGTTGGAATCCAGAAGGGCGATGTGATCGTGCAGATCAACCGCATCCCCATCAACACCGCCGACGACGTGAAGAGCGCGCTCGACACCTACGCCGGTCGCTCGGCGATGCGCGTCGTCTGGGAGCGTGAGGGCCGCATCTACTACAACGACATCGTGATCCAGTGACGAACCACGCCGAACGACGGCTTACACAATACAGTTCCCCACTCGGCGAGCGTTATGCGTCGGCGGAGATGCTCCGGCTGTGGTCGCCGGCGACGCGACACGGTCTGTGGCGGCAGCTCTGGCTCGCGCTCGCAGAATCCGAACAGGCGCTCGGCGTTCCGATTCCTGACGATGCCCTCGCGCAGATGCGCCGCCACCTCGATGACATTGACTTCGAGGCCGTCGCGACCTACGAGCGCCGGTTCCGCCACGACGTGATGGCGCACGTGCACGCGTTCGGCGACGTGGCGCCAGCGGCGAAGCCATTCATCCACCTCGGCGCAACCAGCGCGTTCGTCACCGACAACGCGGATCTGATTCTCATGCGACGGGGCCTCGACCTGCTGCGGGGGCGGCTTGTTACCGCGCTCCGTGCGCTGGCTGCGTTCGCGCGACAGTGGCGGGACGAGCCCACGTTGGGCTACACGCACCTGCAGCCGGCGCAGCTCACGACTGTCGGCAAGCGCGCGACGCTCTGGATGCAGGATCTCGTGCTCGACCTGATGGATCTCGACTACCGCCGCGCGACGCTGCCGTTCCGCGGCGTCAAAGGGACGACGGGCACGCAGGCGACTTTCCTGCAGCTCTTCGACGGCGACCACGAACGCGTGCGGGAGCTCGATCGTCGCGTGACGTCGGCGATGGACTTCACGCATTCGCTGAGCGTCACCGGTCAGACCTACACGCGGAAGCTCGACGCCCAGGTGCTTGGCGTCGTCTCGGGTGTTGCCGCATCGGCGGCGAAATTCAGCGGCGACATCCGCATGCTGCAGGCGTTCGGCGAGATCGAAGAGCCGTTCGAGACGGAGCAGATTGGATCGTCGGCGATGGCGTACAAGCGCAACCCGATGCGATCGGAGCGCATCGCGTCGCTCGCACGGTTCGTCGGATCGCTCGAACCTAACGCCAATCAGACGCACGGCGTGCAGTACTTCGAGCGGACGCTCGACGACAGCGCCAACCGGCGCCTGGTGATTCCCGAGGCGTTCCTCGCAACCGACGCCATTCTGATTCTCATGGTGAACGTCGCGAGCGGGCTGGAAGTGCATCCGGCGCGAATACGGCAGCGCGTGCGTGATGAGCTGCCATTCATGGCAACGGAGGATCTGATCGTCCGGGCGGTGCGCTCGGGCGGCGATCGTCAGGCCGCACATGAGGTGATCCGCCGCCACAGCGTGGCGGCTGCGCGCGCCATGAAGGACGACGGCAAGTCGAACGACATGCTCGAGCGACTGGCTGCAGACCCCGAGTACGGGGTGCCGATCGGCGATCTCCGTGAGGCGCTCGAGCCGCGGCGCTTCATCGGCCGTGCCGCCGAGCAGGTGGATGAGTTCCTCGACGAGATCGTGAATCCGTTGCTGGCGGGCACGCCCGCGGTAGATCTACGAGACGTGGCGGAGGTGCGAGTATGACCGGCGTTGCGACGACCACGCTGCCGCTCAGCGTGCTTCGGCGAGGGAAAGTCCGCGACGTTTACGAGGTCGACGCGGATCGCCTGCTCGTGGTGGCGACGGATCGCGTCAGCGCGTTCGACGTCGTTATGCGCGAAACGGTGCCGTACAAGGGCGCGGTGCTCACGCAGCTCACCGCCTGGTGGCTTCGGCAGCTGGAGTCCGACGTGCCGCACCACATGATCTCCGCCGATGCCGACGAGATCATCCGCGAGGTTCCCGCGCTCGAGATTCATCGCGACCTGCTGCGCGGCCGCGCCATGCTCGCGTGGCGGGCCGACGTGTTTCCCGTGGAGTGCGTGATCCGAGGCTACATCGCCGGCTCGGCGTGGAAGGAATACCGCACGCACGGCACGCTGGCCGGTGAGGCGCTGCGGGCTGGTCTTCGTGAAAGCGACCGGCTCGAGCCGTCGATCTTCAGCCCGGCCACGAAAGCAGAAACCGGGCACGACGAAAATATCACGATCGCCCGCATGGCGAGCATCGTCGGCGAGGCCGAGACCCGAGAGCTCGAGCGGCTCACCCGAACGGTGTACACACACGGCCTAACGATTGCCGAGCCCCGCGGCATCATCATCGCCGACACGAAGTTCGAGTTCGGTGTGCGCAACGGCCGCATCATCATCGTGGACGAGGTGCTGACGCCGGACAGCTCCAGATTCTGGCCGGCGAGCGAGTACGCGCCCGGCCGGTCGCAACCGAGCTTCGATAAGCAGCCGCTGCGAGACTATCTGGACAGCGAGCGCGTCGCCGGCCGTTGGTCAGGCAACTATCCACCGCCGCCGCTGCCCGATGCGGTCGTCCAGGCAACGAGCACACGGTATCTCGACGCATTCCGGCGCATCACAGGAGCCGACCTGACCGTGACCGACCTCTCATGAACTTTGCCCGCGAAGGTCTCGCGTTCATCATCATCGCGGCCCTGATCGCCGCTGCCGCGTACGCGGCGGCCCTAACGAGACGTTCGTGGCCGCTCTGGCTGCTCGCGTTCGTTCTCACGCTCGTCGCGCTGTGGGTCGCCTACTTCTTCCGCGATCCGGAGCGCACTGGCGCTCGTGGCGACCAACTGATCATCGCGCCGGCCGATGGCAAAATCGTCATGGTCACGGAAGTCGATGAGCCGACGTTCGTGCATGGACGAGCGACGCGAGTATCGATCTTCATGAACGTGTTCAACGTGCACGTGAACCGGTACCCGGTGTCGGGGACCGTGAAATACGTCCACCGGAGCCCGGGCAAATTTCTCAATGCCGCCGCCGAGGAATCGAGCCTCGAGAACGAGCAGACGTCGGTAGGGCTCGAGGCGAGCGGCCAGCGGATTCTGATTCGCCAGATCGCCGGCCTGATCGCGCGCCGCATTCACACCTACAGCCGTGAAGGCGAACGCGTCGAGCAGGGCGAGCGGATGGGAATCATCCGGTTCGGGTCGAGAGTCGACGTATTCGTACCTCCTGCGTCCCGTGTCCAGGTGAAGGTCGGGCAGACCACGGTCGCAGGAACAACGGTCCTCGCGGAGCTGCCAGCGAAATGAAGCGCGTGCGCTTTCGCCGTCCTGAGGTCCGCCGGGCGGTGGTGCTGCTGCCTAACGGCTTTACGCTGTTCAACCTGTTCTGCGGTATCTACGCCATCGTGTTGGCGTCCCGTGGCAGGTTCGGCACGGCGGCCTTCTTCGTCGTCCTCGGCGGCGTGGCCGACTCGCTCGACGGCCGAATCGCCCGGGCGACGGGCACCGGCAGTCGGTTCGGCGAGGAGCTCGACTCACTCGTCGATGCGATTTCGTTCGGGCTGGCACCGGCGCTCATCATGTACTTCGCCGCGCTCAAGACGGACGGCAACGACTGGATCTACGTCTTCATCTTCGCGTCGTGCGCGGTCATCCGCCTCGCGCGGTTCAACGTCGAGCAGGCGGGCCGCCCCAAGACGCACTTTCACGGACTGCCGAGCCCCGCCGCGGGGATGACGCTCGCGACGTATTACTGGTTCAGCCAGACGCCGCTGTACACCGATACGGTCATCTTCTTCACCCACGATCGCACCATAGCCGAGCTGCCGTGGCACACGATTCTCCGATGGCTCATGGTCGGTCTCGCGTACTTCATGATCAGCGACGTTCCTTACCCGGCGGTGCCAACGGTCGGCTACCGCTCGGCGCGCCAGATCGTTGGGACGTCCATCGTCGTGGGGAGCATTCTCGGGCTCATCTTCCTTCCCCGCGAGTTTATCTTTCCCGCATTGGTAGCCTACGTGCTGTTCGGTGCGGTGAAGTGGGCGGCTCTCGGCTTCCTCGATATCGTCCCCGACCGTCGGTCGGTGTTCCTCGAGGAAGAAGCCGATGTCGATCCGACGCTCGCTGACAACCTCCCCGAACACGAAGGGGAGACGGTGCAGGCAGGGATGCCGACCGGATCGCTCAACGGTGAGGCGGTGGAAGGGCAGCAGCTGACGAACCGACGGCGGCGTCGGCGTCGCCGTCACCGCGGCGAGCGTCCCAATCCGCCTCCCACTCATCCCAAGCACGAGGATCGCGGAACATGAGTCGATATCGCGTCGCCGTTCACATCGTGCCCCGGCGCGGGCTGCTCGATCCGCAGGGTAAGGCGGTGGCTGACGCCCTGCACTCGCTAGGGTTCAACGGCGTGCGTGATGTTCGCGTCGGTCGCCATCTCGTTATCGATGCAGACGCGCCGGAGCCGCAGTCGGCGGAGCGCGTGGTTCGAGACATGTGCGCGAAGCTGCTCGCCAACCCGGTGACCGAGGACTTCGAAATCGCCAACGTGGAGCAGGCATGAGATTCGGCGTCATCACCTTCCCCGGCTCCAACTCGGACGAGGACGCGTTTCTCGCCATCACCGACGTGCTCGGCCAGGAAGGCGTGAAGCTGTGGCACAAGGACCACGACCTTCGCGGCGTGGACGTGGTGATTCTGCCGGGCGGCTTCAGTTACGGTGATTACCTGCGCGCCGGCGCGATCGCGCGCTTCTCACCCATCATGCGCGAAGTGGTTGCTCACGCCGATCGTGGCGGACCGGTCGTGGGCATCTGCAATGGTTTCCAGATCGCGTGCGAAGCGGGACTCCTGCCCGGCGCGCTGCTGCGGAACGCGAGCCTGCAGTTCGTGAGCGAGCTTTGCCGCGTGCGCGTGGAGACGACGGAGACGCGGTTCTCTAACCAGTACGCGCCCGGTCAGATTCTCCGGCTACCCATCGCGCACGGCGACGGCCGCTACACCGCCGATGATGCGACGCTCGATCGCCTCGAGCAGAATGGGCAGGTCGTGTTCCGGTATGTGAACGCGAAGGGAGAGACAGACCCATCGGCCGATCCGAACGGATCGATGCGGGGGATTGCCGGCATTGTCAATGAACGCGGCAACGTGCTCGGGCTCATGCCGCATCCGGAGCGCGCCGCTGAAGCGATTGTTGGCTCCGCCGATGGCGTTGCGTTGTTCGAGTCGCTGCTCGCGCAGGTCGGCGTCTAAAGCGACTTACGCCCGAACCTTCAACTCGGCTCGTTCCCATGAAAGAAGGACATAGTCGTAACGAAGAGCAGTATTTCGCGAGGGTGGACGCGGACTTGATGAAGGAGTACCGCTCGACGCGGGAAATTGAGCGGTCCCAGTTGGAGCGCGCGTCGCACTTCATGAGATGCCCGCGGTGTGGCGGCACGATGAACGAAGTCGCTCACCATGGCGTGACGGTCGACCGCTGCGTCGATTGCAAAGGCGTCTGGCTCGATGCCCGCGATCTCGAGCAGCTGGAGCGCGAGAACAGCGTCACACGGTTCTTCAGCGCGCTGTTCGGGCGCCACCCGTGAGCGCACGTCCCCGCCCCGGCGATCCGGTCATCACGCCCGCGCTCGTCGCCGAGCACGGCCTAACGCCTGACGAGTACCAGCGGCTGGTCGATATGCTCGGCCGCACGCCGACGTTCACGGAGCTCGGTGTGGTGAGTGCGCTCTGGAGCGAGCACTGTTCGTACAAGCACTCGCGCCCTCTGCTGCGGACGCTGCCCACGAAGGCGCCGTACGTGTTGCAGGGACCCGGAGAGAACGCCGGGGTCATCGCGGTTGGTGACGGCCTCGCCGTCGCGTTCAAGATCGAGTCGCACAACCACCCGAGCGCCGTCGAGCCCTATCAGGGCGCGGCGACCGGCGTCGGCGGGATTCTGCGCGATGTGTTCACAATGGGCGCGCGCCCGATCGCGATGCTCAACTCGCTCCGCTTCGGGTCGCTGGACCATCCGCGCGTGCGCTATCTGTTCGCCGGCGTCGTCAAGGGCATCGGCGACTACGGCAACTCGGTAGGCGTGCCGACGCTCGGCGGCGAAGTCGTGTTCGACCCGGCGTACGAGACGAATCCTCTCGTCAATGCGATGTGCGTTGGCGTCATGCACGAGCGCGATCTGATTCGCGCGAAGGCCGAAGGCGTCGGCAACCCCATCATCGCAGTCGGCGCTCGTACGGGGCGCGACGGCATTCACGGCGCGTCGTTCGCGTCGGAGGACCTCTCCCACGAGAGTGACGCAAAGCGTCCTCGGGTCCAGGTCGGCGATCCGTTCACGGAGAAGCTGCTGCTGGAGGCGTCGCTCGAGCTGATCACAAGCGGGCACATCGTCGCAATCCAGGATATGGGCGCGGCGGGCCTCACATCGTCATCGGCGGAGATGGCTGCCCGCGGCGACGTTGGCGTCACGATCGACGTGACGAAGATGCCCGTGCGCGAAGAAGGCATGACGCCGTACGAGATTCTCCTGAGCGAGTCGCAGGAGCGAATGCTCGTGGTCGCGAAACGCGGACACGAGCCGCAGGTGAAAGAGATCCTCGCGAAATGGGATCTCTCCGCCGAGGTGATCGGCGAGGTCATCGCGGAGCCGGTGTATCGCGTGACCGAAGGCGATCGTGTCGTCGCGGAATTCCCCGGCTCCCGTCTCGTGACGGATTGTCCGGTCTATCATCCCGAAGCGCGCGAAAGCGAAACGATCGCCGCCCTCAGGGCACGCGACGTCGACGCGATTCCCGAGCGTCCCGAGGAGCGCGACGCCGCGTGGACGCTACGTGAGCTGCTGTCGTCACCGACGATCGCGAGCAAGGCGTGGGTCTATCGGCAGTACGACACGTCGGTTCGCACGAACACCATGCTCGGGCCGGGCGGCGACGCGGCGGTGCTGCGGCTGCGCGGCACGCGGAAGGCGCTCGCGGTGAAGACCGATTGCAACGGACGCTACGTCTACCTCGAGCCGCGTGTCGGTGGCCGGATCGCGGTCGCCGAAGCCGCGCGTAACGTGGCCTGCACTGGCGCGAGACCGATGGCGATCACGAACTGCCTCAACTTCGGCAATCCAAAGCGGCCAGAGGTCTTCTTCCAGTTCCGTGAGGCCGTGGGCGGCATGGCCGAGGCGTGCGAAACGTTAGGCACGCCGGTAACCGGCGGCAACGTGTCGCTATACAACGAGAGCCCGAATGGTGCCGTTTTCCCGACGCCGGTAATCGGGATGGTCGGTCTCGCGGACGATGTCGACCACGTCACGCGCGCTACGTTCCAGGAGGCCGGCGACACGATCCTGCTACTCGGCGAGCAGACATCAGAGATCGGCGCGTCGGAGTATCTCGCGCGGGTTCACAACGTCACGGCGGGCGCACCGCCACGGTGCGAGCTTCAGACCGAGCGCCGCCTCATCGACGCGCTGCTCGAGGCAATCCAGGCCGGCGTTGTATCGTCGGCGCACGACTGCAGCGACGGTGGCCTCGCCGTAGCGCTCGCGGAATGCGCGATGGCCAACCGCGAGCAGCGATTCAGCGCGACGGTGGATCTCACATCGTGGTCGGGGATCGCGAAGCGCGCCCTGCTCTTTGGCGAGGCGCAGGGTCGCGTCGTCGTGTCGACGGACTCACCGGCGCAGGTCGAGCGGATTGCTGAGGCACACGGCGTTCCGGTACGTCGGATCGGCGTCGTCGAGGCGGCCGATCGGCCCTTCCGGATCCAGTATGAAGGCGGGCAGCTCGTTGCTCCGTTGGAGCAGCTCGCGAGCGCCTACCACAACGCAATTCCCTCAATCATGACGCGCGTGGCCGTTGCCGATGATGCACTGGCCGCTGACGCTCCTTCGACCGTGGGCAGCTGACACATGTGTGGCATATTCGGCGTTCAGGGTGTCCCCGGCGCGGCATCGATCGTACATCTGGGGCTCTATTCGTTGCAGCATCGCGGACAGGAATCCGCCGGCATCGTTGCGATCGATGACCACGGGACTGCGCGAGTCGCCCGGAAGATGGGCCTCGTATCCGACGGCTTCGACGGTGCGACCGTCGGATCGCTGGACGGATCCTTGGCGATCGGGCACACGCGGTACAGCACGGCGGGCTCGTCGACCATCGACAATGCGCAACCCGTGCTCGTGCGCTTCCGCGGTGGACACATCGCGCTCGCGCACAACGGCAACCTCACCAACGCGACCGAGCTCCGACACGAGCTCGAGAACGAAGGGTCGATCTTCTCGTCGACGATGGACTCCGAGGTGCTGGTCCATCGGCTGGCCAAGTCGTCGGCCGAAGCGCCCGCGGCCAAGCTCGCCGAGGCGCTTCAGGGCGTCGAGGGCGCGTATTCACTGCTCGTCGTCATCGGCAACACGCTGCTCGCCACGCGCGATCCACGCGGATGGAGACCGCTCGTCATTGGTCGGACCGTTGATGGCGCGTACGTCGCGGCGTCCGAGACGTGCGCGCTCGACATCGTCAGCGCCAGCGTTGTGCGCGAGGTCGAGCCGGGCGAGATCGTCGCGTTCGACGGCAGTGGCGTCCGGTCGCTGAAGCCCTTCGATCGCAAGGAATCGCGTCGCTGCGTCTTCGAGTATGTCTACTTCTCGCGTCCCGACAGCCGCGTGTTCGGCGGCTCGGTCGATCGAGCGCGACGCGCGCTCGGCCGGCGACTCGCGACGGAATGCCCTGCACCGAGTGCCGAGCTCGTGTTCAGTGTGCCGGACTCGTCGAACTCCGCCGCGTTAGGCTTCGCCGAGGAGTCCGGGCTGCCGCTCGAGCTCGCGCTGATCCGCAACCACTACGTTGGACGGACGTTCATTCAGCCGACGCAGGCCGGGCGCGATGCCAAGGTGAAGGTCAAGTACAACGCCGTCCGTGAGGTGCTCGACGGCAAGAGCGTGGTCATGGTGGATGACTCCATCGTGCGAGGTACGACCACGCGCGGACTGGTCGCGATGGTACGGGCTGCCGGGGCGCGAGAAGTGCATATGCGCGTATCGTCGGCGCCAATCACCGGTCCGTGTTACTATGGGATCGACACGCCAAACCGCGAAGAGCTCATCGCGGCGAATATGACCACCGAGCAGATCGCCGCACACATCGGCGTCGATTCGCTCGGCTATCTGTCGCTCGATGGGATGCTCGAGTCCGTGCCCGACGGCCCTCGCGGATTCTGCCACGCCTGCTTCTCTGGTGACTACCCAACACCGCCCCCAACAGACCCCGACAAGCTCCGATTTGGCTGCGGGTGCTGACCGCGAACCTGCCGTAGCGCCCGACGAGGCGTCGCAACCCATGCTCGTGTACTTCTTCGGGAATGGGAAGGCCGAAGGCACGCGCGCGATGCGCGCGGTGCTCGGCGGCAAGGGCGCGAACCTCGCCGAGATGACGAACCTCGGCGTACCGGTGCCGCCGGGGTTCACGATCGCGTGCTCCGTCTGCGTCGATTACCTGCGCGCCGGCACCATCCCGGAGTCGCTGCGCGGCGAGGTCGCCAAGGCCATGACGCGACTCGAGGCCGCGACTGGCCGCGGGCTCGGCGACACGACGAACCCGCTACTCGTCTCGGTCCGCTCCGGTGCGCCGGTGTCGATGCCGGGGATGATGGAGACGATCCTCAACCTCGGCCTGAACGATCGCACGGTGCTGGCGCTCGCGCGCCAAAGTGGCAGCGCGCGCTTCGCGTACGATTCGTACCGGCGGTTCATCCAGATGTACTCGGACGTCGTGCTCGGCGTGCCGATCCACAACTTCGAGCACCTGCTCCGCGCGAAGCGCATGACGGAGGGCGTCGAGACGGACGCCGAGCTCGGAGAGAACGCGCTGCGCAATCTGGTCGAGGAGTACAAGGCCGTCGTTCGCAATGTCACGGGCCAGACGTTCCCGATGGATCCCGACGTCCAGCTCTGGGGCGCGATCGAGGCCGTGTGGAAGTCGTGGACGCTCAAGAAGGCCGTGGACTATCGGAAGGTGAACGGCATCCCGGAGACGTTAGGCACGGCCGTCAACATCGTTGCCATGGTGTTCGGAAACCTCGGCGATGATTCGGGCACGGGCGTGGCGTTCACGCGGAACCCGTCGACCGGCGAGCGGAAGTTCTACGGCGAATTCCTGGTAAACGCGCAGGGCGAGGATGTCGTCGCGGGGATCCGGACGCCGCTCGACATCGAGGAGATGGCGAATCGTCTTCCCGCCTCGTACGACGAGCTGCTGGAGACGAAGGACCGCCTCGAGCAGCACTTCCGCGACATGCAGGACCTCGAGTTCACGGTGGAGCGTGGCAAGCTGTTTCTGCTGCAGACGCGCACGGGCAAGCGCACTGCGGCCGCCGCTGTGAGGATCGCGCGGGAGATGGTCGAGGAGGGAGTCATCTCCCGTGAGGAAGCCGTCAACCGTATCGTCGCCGACCAGCTCGATCAGCTCCTGCACCCGATCATCGATCCGCAGGCGCGCGCGGAGCCACTGTGTCAGGGGCTGCCGGCGAGCCCCGGCGCCGCGAGCGGCATTGCGGTGTTCGATCCCGACGGCGCCGAGCGGCGCAACGCGAAAGGGGAAGCGGTGATCCTCGTCCGCGAAGAGACCACGCCCGAGGACTTCCACGGCATTGTCGCCGCGCGCGCGGTGCTCACGGCGCGCGGCGGAATGACGAGTCACGCCGCGGTCGTCGCGCGCGGCATGGGCAAGTGCGCGGTGGTGGGATGCAAGGACATCGCGATCGATCCAGAGAAGCACACGTTCAGCGTGCACGGGACAACCGTCTCAGAGGGCGACTGGATCACGCTCGACGGCGCCACCGGCCGAGTGTTCGTCGGTGACCTGCCGACGATCCCGAGCGAGATCGTGCGCGTCACGAATGGAAGCCTCCCCGCGTCACGCGCGCCGATGTACCAGTCGTTCTCGAACGTCCTGGGCTGGGCTGATGAAGTCCGTCGCCTTCGCGTCCGCGCAAACGCCGATACGCCACGGGACGCGCGCGTTGCGAGGCAGTTCGGCGCGGAGGGGATCGGGCTGTGCCGCACGGAGCACATGTTCTTCGAGGGCGATCGTATCACGGCGATGCGCGAGATGATCGTCGCGCGCGACGAGTCGGGACGGCGCCGTGCGCTCGCGAAGCTTCTCCCCATGCAGCGGGCCGATTTCGAAGGAATCTTCGAGGCGATGGCCGGTCTTCCCGTGACCATTCGCCTGCTCGATCCCCCGCTCCACGAGTTCCTCCCGCACGGCGGTGAGGAGTCGAAGCTGCTGGCCCGAACGTTAGGCATGGCGCGCGATGAGCTGAACCGGATCGTGGAGTCGCTGCGGGAGACGAACCCGATGCTGGGTCATCGGGGATGCCGGCTCGGCATCACGTACCCGGAGATCACCGAGATGCAGGCGCGCGCGATCTTCGAGGCGGCGGTGCGCGCGTCCCGTCGCGGGATCGATGTGCAGCCTGAGATCATGGTGCCCCTGGTTGCAACGGCGCGAGAGTTCGATAACCAGCACGCCATCATCGAGGATGTGGCGCGGCAGGTGCTGGGCGTGATGGGCGAGCATGTGGATTACCTGGTGGGGACGATGATCGAGCTGCCCCGCGCTGCCCTCACCGCCGACGAGATTGCCAAGACCGCACAGTTCTTCTCGTTCGGCACGAATGACCTGACGCAAACGACGTTAGGCTTGAGCCGCGACGACGCCGGACGCTTCCTGCCGTTCTACGTGGAGAAAGGCATTCTCCCAGACGATCCGTTCCGTGTGCTCGACGCGACGGGCGTCGGGAAGCTGGTGCGCATGGCAGTCCAGGACGGCCGACGCGTGCGTCCGAATCTCAAGGTCGGGATCTGCGGCGAGCACGGTGGAGAGCCAAGGTCGGTGAAGCTCTGCCATGAGCTCGGGCTGGACTACGTGTCCTGCTCGCCATTCCGAGTTCCTATTGCCCGCCTGGCCGCTGCGCAAGCGGCGTTGGCCGACCGCGCGGCTACGCCGCAATAGCCGTCGTTTCAACGGCCAAGCAATGACCGCCGCTGTTGTACCGCGTGGGGACGGCGCGATCACGTCGTTTCTCATTTCGGTACGCCCTCCCAGCGCGAAGCAAGTACAGCTTGCGCGCGTCATTGGAGGGGTGCTGCTCGCGGCGTTTCTCGTGACGGTGGCGTTTCGGCACGTGCAGCTCCCGCGCGTGGACGCCTACGTCCCGATCGTGAACACGGTCATTTGCCTCAACGACTTTCTGACCGCGGCGCTGCTATTCGCGCAGTTCTCCGTTACGCGACGCCGCGCGCTCCTCGCGCTCGCGAGTGCCTACCTGTTCAAGACGCTGATCCTGGTCCCACACGCACTGACATTCCCCGGAGCGTTCACGCCCAGCGGTTTGTTGGGCGCCCAACTGCAGACCAATGCGTACTTGTTCCTGTCTCAGCACCTCGTATTCCTGCTCGGCGCCGTCATCTACACGCATCTCGGAGATCAGCGCGCCGTCATGGGAGAGCAACGCAGTGCGGCTCTTCCAATCATTCTGAGCGCCGCCGTCGTCGTGGTGGCGGTGGTGAGCGTCACCTGGGTCGTCACGCACTACGGAGCTCACCTCCCGCCCATGATGGCGGATCCGATCTACACCACGCTCGAGTACCGGCGCATCGGCAGAGTGCTGCTGATCCTCCTGACCCTTACCTCCGTCCTAGTCTTCTGGCGGCGACCGAGGTCGATGATCGATCTGTGGCTTCGGGTCGCGCTGTGCGCCTGGGTTTTCGAAACGTTACTGGCGGCGATCGTCGAAGCGCGGTTCAGTCTGGTCTTTTACGTCAGCCGCACGATGGGCGCCGTGTCATCGAGCTTCGTGCTGCTCGTCCTTCTCTCGGAGTCGCTGATGCTGCACACGCGGCTCGTCCTTTCGATGGCAGCGCGCGAGCAGGAACGTGAAGGCCAGCGCACGGCCATGAACGTGATGATCGGCTCGATCGCCCACGAGCTTCGACAGCCGTTGACGTCGATCAAGGCAAACGGCTTTGCCGGCGCGCGGATGATCGCGGCAACGCCTAACGATATCAGCGAGGTCCGGGCGATCCTGGACGACATCGGCACCAGCGTTGACCGAGCCAACGAGATCATCGATTCCGTTCGAACGATGTTCGCTCCGTCGCCACGTGATCGATCGTCCGTCGATGCGAACGAGCTCGTTCAGGAGGCGATCGAGATCATGCGTCTGGAGCTCGAGGCGCACGACGTCACGGTTCACGTGGATCTGGCGTCAGGCCTTCCAGCGATTCATGCGCACCGCGGGCAGCTCATGCAGGTTCTGGTCAACGGCATGACGAACGCGATCGAGTCGGTCGCTGGCGTGCCGGACCACGATCGCGAAGTGCACATTCGCACCCGACAGGGCCGAGCCGGCGCGGTCTCGATCGTAATCGAGGATTCTGGTCGCGGCCTCGATCCAGAGTTGGAGTCGCGTGCGTTCCAGCCATTCTACTCGACGAAGGAACGCGGAATGGGACTGGGCTTGTCGATTTGCCAGTCGATCGCCGAGGCGCATGGGGGGACGCTCTCGTTGCTGCCCGGCGCGACGCGCGGCGCTGTTTTTCGACTCGAGCTGCCGATTTCTGGTAGCGCGGATCCGGTGCACCAGAAGCTTGCTCCGGCACCGCTGGCGTTCGATAGCCGCGGGCGGCCATCCGCCGCCAGCCCGCAGCCAGCAGCACAAACCGTGGCGCTCGAGTGATGTGCCCGGCACCCGGTTGAGGATGTCGATACTTCGCTTCGCATTTTGGTCGCGAAGCACACGAGGGCCAAATGGGAGACTTCAGGACGCTGTCCGTCTGGCTGATAGCTCAACGAACGAGCCCGCCGTTAGGCGGGCTCGTTCGTTTGATGGAGGCGCGGGGAATCGAACCCCGGTCCGAGACTAGATCGACCACAGCGTCTACGTGCGTAGCCCACCAGTTGAGGTCTCCAGGCGCTGGCCGGCAGGCAACCCACTCCTGGACAAGCTCTCTATTCTTTCG
>Ga0207674_10003358_pt1 | contig 19642 bp, 20 predicted proteins | sample KBSCornC72_FD_184303 | JGI IMG/M metagenome (GOLD analysis project Ga0207674, IMG submission 184303) | Corn rhizosphere microbial communities from Kellogg Biological Station, Michigan, USA - KBS Corn C7-2 (SPAdes) (version 2) | ecosystem: Host-associated > Plants > Roots > Rhizosphere > Soil ... | reverse complement strand
CGAGAAGCGGGCTAAGCGCGAGCACCAGGAAGACCGCGACAGCGCCCGCTCCGCGCAGGAAATCGCCGGCCTTGCCCACCGCGCCTGCGATTCCGCCTTCGCTCTTGTCGGCGGCGCCCGGTGCCGGGGTCGCGAGCCGAAGCGTGAGGTCGGCCATGGACGTCCGGCTGACGAGCGCGCGCCGGTCCGCCTTCGCTTCTCTGAGATTCCTCCGCAGGTTCTCCAGATGGATTCGTGCGTGGAGCTCCTGGGCTGCGTCCAGCTGCCCGCCCGCGAGCCGCGCGAGCTCGATCCTGATTTGGCTCCGCAGGTGTGCGATCCGGTCGGTCGTGCGGTCGAGCGGGCCTTGAAGATCTTGTGTGTTCGTCCGCTGCGCGGTGACCGTGCCGAGCTGAGTCAGGCGGAAGACCGCGTCGTCGAGCTTGCCGACCGGGATCCGCAGCGTCAGCTGGGCACGGCCCTGATTCCCCTGGGTATCCACCGTCGAGGACGTGACCGCTCCGCCGAGCTCGCGCGTGATGCGTACGGCGTCCTGCGAGGCAGCGGAGATTCCGTCCGCGTCCGGCACGCGGAGCGAGACCCACATGTCGATGTCCTGCGCACGGCCGCGCGAGGCCGGGTCGTAGGGAGGTTGTTTCATCCGCCGAAGAGCCTCCGCCGATGAAAAGTCCTGGCCCGAGAGGTTCACCGCAGCCGGCGGTTCGGCGTGGCGGGGCACCAGGCTCAGGTTCTCGGACCTCGGACCCTGATCTCCGGTCCATCGGGTGGCCGCAAACGTCGCGGCCGCGAGAACGAGCACCGCCGCAGCGAACGCCGCGATGAAGCGCCGACGAGGCCGTCGCATGCGCGGTTGCGCCGGCGCACTGATCTCCGCAATGCGGTCGCGCAGCGACGACGGAGCGGCAGCGGATGCGCTGCGCAACTCGCGGGCGAGCCCCTGGAGGCCAGCCTCGCCCTCGGTCTCCGGGAAGGCTCCGGCCAGAAGTTCCTCGAGACGCGACGCGACGAGCTCAGGCGACGACATGGGCTTCCATCCTCTCTTCGAGCATCTCTTCGAGCTTCTGCAGCGCTCGCGCGAGCCGCATCGAGCAGGCGGTCCGGCTGATTCCGAGCACCCGTGCCGCAGCAAGCGCGTCGAGCTCGAGCACGATGCGGAGGACGACGACCTCGCGTTCCCCCGCGCTCAGCGAGCGAAGGGCGGCCTCGAGCTCCGGCGACAACCCGTCGGCGAGGGGCTCGTCCACGGGCGGAGCCTCAGACGCCGAACGGTCCTCTCGCCGCCGCCTGCGCGCTTCCGAGCGGAAGTGGTCGAGCGCCTTCGATCGCGCCAGCCGGCAAAGCCACGTGCGCTCGGATCCGCGGCGCGGATCGAACCGCTTCCAGCTCCGGAAGGCCTTCTCGAAGGTCTCCCCCGCCAAATCCTCGGCGAGGACAGGATCGGCCGTCAGGAACACGAGGTAGCGGTAGACGTCGTCGAGGTGCTCGCGCGCGACGTCCGCAAACGGCCGCCGAAGCGCCGGACGGCGCGGCCAGGTCTCGGCGAGTGCGTTCACGACGTCCATACGTCACCGCCTGCCATTTCGGTCACATGTCGTTGCGGTAGCTCACGAGTGCTCGTGCCAGCGCTCGGGCTCGATCAAGGCCGTGATGCGCTTGCGCTCGCGGTTCGAGTACGGCCCGCCCCGGTAACGGAGCGAGAGCCGGTCGATGTCGCGCAGGCCTTCGTCGTCGTGTATCTCGACGACGGTCCCGAGTACGGTGACCGCTCGATACCAGTCCCCCAGGTCGATCACCGTGATGGCGACGCGCGGGTCCCGGCGCATGTGGGTCAGCCGCAGGCGCTCGAAGTCCATGTTGACGAGGATGCAGCCGTCGTCCCAGTCGTACCAGGTCGCGGCGGAATAGGGCGCGCCGTCGGAGCGGACCGTCGAGATGACCGCGGCGTGAGGCCCCTTCAGGAATTCGACGAGCTCGTCCGGCAACGGGGCCAGCGGCATGCTCAGAGTCTAGGGCGAGAGATCGGCCCTGGAGACCCGACGTGGTCCTCGCCATCGCCCGCGGGGCACGTGACCGAAGCGCTCGCGCAGTCCGGGCGGCCGGTGGACGGCTGAGCTAGAGCAGCGGCGAGATCGCGGAGAAGGCGGTCGCCTTCGCGCGCGGCTTCAACCCGGTGAGGACGACGCCCGGTCTGGATACGGCTTCCGCAGGCACGCTGAAGCGCTCCTCGAACTGCGACGCCAGGGTCTTGGAGCGGACGAGGAGGTCGATCTCGAAGAACCGCTTGAGGCTCCAGGCCTCGAGGTTGCAGGTGCCCGCCAGCACGTCCTCGCCGTCGCGGACGAACGCCTTGGCGTGCAGCATCTCCGGGTACTCGAGGATGCGCACCCCGGCCTCGAGAAGCTTCCCGTGGTGGAACTGCTGGGCGGCCGCGCACGCCCAGTTGTTCGCGTTCGCCGGCACGAAGAGCCGGACGCGCACGCCGCGGCGAGAGGCGCCAGCGATCCGGTTGATCATCCCGCGGTCGGTCACGTACGGATTGACCACGTCGAGGGTCTCGCGCGCGCCGTCCAGCATCTCGGCGATCTGGTCGGTGATGGGCCGGTACTTGCCCGGCGCGTTGTGCAGAACGACCGCGGGAATCTCCCCTTCGCTCTCCGCGGGGAAGAGGGCGTCGACCTCGCCCGGAGGAATCTCCCCGCCGAGCCAGCGATAGCTCGCGACGAAGACGAGCTGGAGCTGGGAGACGACGGGGCCGGTCACACGCAGGAAGAGGTCGTGGAAGCGACCGTCTTCGAAGTGGTCCTCGATGCCGGCCCCGCCGACCCAACCGGTACGGCCATCGACGACGATCACCTTGCGGTGGTCGATGTGCCCGAGGGCGGCGAGGTTCCAGCGGTTCGCGCCGCCGCCGCCGAGCACGCCGAACGGAGCGCGAGGCTTGGTCGCCCGCACCACGCAAACCTGGATCCCCGCTCCCGTCAGCCGCTCGTAGTGCTCACGGGCGCCTTCCTCAGGAGCCGAGCCCTGCCGGTCGACGACGATCCTGACGGGCACCCCCTCCTCCGCCTTTCGGATCAGAACGGCCGCGAACCGGTCGCCCACGATGCCGGGCCGGAAGCCGAACTGGTTGATGTGGATGGAACTCGTCGCCGACTCGATGTCCGCGAGCATCGGCGGATAGAACTGCTCGCCCTCGACGAGCACCTCGGCGGAGGAAGCGGAGCTCTCGTCGAAGGCGAGCGAGAGATCGCCCAGGGTCACGGGCCGCGCCAGGAGAGCCTCCGCGTGACTTCCAAGCGCGTCGTTCGAGACCCGGATTCCGGTCGCCCGCCCCATCCGGGCGACCCTATAGAACACATCGTCGGTGAGCCGCCTCAATCTCATCGAGGGCCGACTCAACCGCTTCATGCGCGAGCCGCCCTCCGTGCGCAACGCCGCGGGCGTGATCGTCATCGCGACCACGGTGGTCGTCGTCGGCGCCGGCATACTGATCAGCGTCCTCGACAGCGAGGAGTATCCGGACGTCTGGGTCGGGATGTGGTGGGCCCTGCAGACGGTCACGACGGTCGGCTACGGCGACGTGGCCCCGGCGCATGTCGCCGGCAGGCTCGTCGGAGCCGTCGTGATGCTCGAAGGGATTGCCTTCATCGCCATCGTGACCGCAGTGATCACGTCGAGCTTCGTCGCCCGCGCAAGCCGGGAGCAAGCCGGTCGCTCCGGGGACGGGACGACCGACCGCGAGCTGATGGAGACCCGCTTCGACGAGCTCGAGCGCAAGATCGATCTCCTCGCCGCCGGGCGCCGAGACCCAAGCGGTTGACCCGAGGCGCCGACCCCGGCAAGCTCGGGGTGACGCGACAGGCCTATGAGCGAGGTAGAAGCTCGATCACGGTGGCGGGAATGGCTCTCACCCACGGGAGCACCCCCGGCATGGGGCCTCGTGCGCTACCTGGTGGGCGGTCTTGCCGCCGGCGTCGCCGTCAGCGCAGCCCTGCCGCACTTCAGGGCGACGCTCCTGTCCGCCCTGACCGGGGCAATCGTCGCAGCGGCGAGCTCCGGCGGGCCTTCGGGGATCGCGCGGCGCCTGGCCTTCTTGACAGCCGGCTGGATCATGCTGCTCACGTTCGTCGGCTTCGCAACCGGAGGGCATCCCGTCTGGGCGGCGCTGGCGATGGCCGCGGTCGCATTCCTGACCTCCCTCGCCGCCGCAGCCGGGCCGCTTGGCGGCGCTCTCGGCTTCTTGCTCTCGCTCGGCTACCTGCTCGTTGCGGCGCTGGCACGCGTGGCGAATCTGCAGGAGCTCGTGAGCCTGCGCTGGGCGGCGGCGCACATCGCGGCGGGCTGCCTCGCCGGACTCGTCGTCGCGTTCGCGGGCACCGCCTGGCGGCGACGAGACGAAGCGGAGGAGGTCAAAGCGGCTCGGGCGCCGATCCCACTCGCCCCGATCTGGCAGTCCGTCAGGACCTTCGACGAGCACGCACGTGATGGCGTGCGGCGTGCCATTCCGCTCGCCGTGCTCATGTACTTCTTCCAGCTCGACGGGGGCCGAGACGCGTTCTGGATCTTCTTCACGGCCTACCTCGTCATGCTCACGCCCGGCAAGAACGCGAAGAGCCTTGCGTCCGCTCGCGTCGGCAGCACGTTGTTCGGAGTGGTTCTGCTCGGAGCCGCCTCGCTCGTCGTCCCCCACCGGGTGCTCTTCTCGCTCGGCGTGATCATTCTCTTCTCCGGGGTCGGCCTCAGCCCCGCGTATCCGATCGTCGGCGGCGCCTTCACGTCGATCGGGTCGATCCTCATGGCCGGCGCCCCCACAGGGGCCCTCGGGGACTGGACCCAGCGGAGACTGCTCGACACCATCCTCGGCTGCGCGATTGCGCTGGTCGCCACCTACCTGCTCTGGCCGAAGGACAAGGAGGCGCAGACGCCTGTCACGGCCGCGCCGGCCTGAGCGTTCTCGACGCGTTAGCGGCCGAGGCGGGTCTTGCGGCGAATCCCCAGGCGGCGCTGGAGCGCCCGGTCCTCCTCGCCGTCTTTCCGCGCCGCCCAGATGAAGAAATAACCGACGACGAGGATCGGAATCAGGAGGATCACGGCGGCGATGAGCTCGGCGGCGACCTTCATACCTCGAATGTACCCGGCGGGATCGTGCCTGACGCCCCGCTGATCAGGAGAGGAACCGCTCGACATCGGCTGCATCGGCTGCCAGGGCCGCCCGCTCCGTCTTCGTGAGGCGCGTGAACGGCGCCCCGATGACCACAGCTCCCTGGCGGAGGCTCCACAGGGCCACGGCACGGGCGCGGACGTAGGCGAACGGCCGGTAGTGGGCTTCCGCGGAGGCTTTGCGCGGATAGTGCTCGAGCACCGACTCACGCGAGCGCCAGCCGACGAGGAGCGGGTCCCACTGGTCGAGGAGACAGGTGCGCGGCGCGCCACCGTCGGCCCGGGCCTCGAGGTTGCCGCCAACGGCGCTCAGGCCGGCGCGGGCGTCCCGCAGGGGGAGCCCCGCCCACTTGGCCAGATCGCGCTCGTCCGCCGGAGCGTGCCCCGCGAGATACCGGCGCGCGAGCTCGCCGAGCGCCCGGGGCCGGTCGACAGGCGGTGGCGCGCCGAGCCAGTCGCGCGCGAGGACGTAGGCATGCTTCCCGGCGATCAGCGGGCCGCGCACCGCGACACCGCGCAGGCACGCGAGCATGAGAAGGTGGATGAGCGCCTGCCCCTCCGTTGGTACACCGACGGCCCGGACCCGGTCGCGGAGCTGGTCGCGAGTCAGCGGGCCCTCGGCGGTCAGGGCGCCTTCCACCGCGGCAACGCCGCGCTCGGCCGCGGCCGGCGTCACGCCCAGCTGCGCCAGCCTGCGGGCGTTGCCCGTATAGAGGGGCGGCGTCGTCAGCGTGTGCAGCCACCAATAGTCCTCCCTGCGAACCAGGTGCAGCGTGCCGCGGTTGAGCCAGCCGATGACGACCGACCGCTCCTCGGTGAGCGCGAGGTCGACGTCGGCGGCGGTCAGTCCGCTCGTGCGCGCGCGAACGGCGAGCCGGGCGCTCCGCAGGTCCTGGGCTTGCACGGCAAGCAGGCGGTCGCAAACGCCGACGACGTCGCGGGCGCGCTCAGCGCCCAGAAGCTGCGATGAGAATCGCTGATCCAGGAACCTTTCTCCCAAAGCTCGGCCTCGCACGGCTCGACGGTTGTAAAGAGTCTGAATGGTTCAGGAACCCCGGCTGGGGTGCCGTCGGTGCGTCGGTAGGCTGAGCGCGTGCAGACGAGGAGCAGCAGCCGCTGGCTCGCGCTCTACGTGCTCTGTCTCGGCGACATCATGATCGTCCTCGACAGCACGATCGTGAACGTCGCCCTGCCGTCGATCCGCGACGATCTCGGCTTCTCCCAGAGCTCGCTGGCCTGGGTCGTGAACGCGTACCTGCTCACGTTCGGGGGCTTCCTGCTTTTAGGTGGCCGTCTCGGCGACCTCTACGGACACCGGCGGCTCTTCCTCATCGGCATCTCGGTCTTCACCGCGGCCTCGCTCGCCTGCGGGCTGGCCCAATCCCAGACCTGGCTCATCACGGCCCGCGCGGTCCAGGGGTTCGGCGGAGCGATCGTCTCCGTCGTGGTCCTCTCGCTGATCATGATCATGTTCACCGAGCCCGCCGAACGGGCGAAAGCCATGGGCGTCGTCGGCTTCGTGCTGTCGGGAGGCGGGACTGCGGGTGTGCTGCTCGGCGGGATCCTCACGGATCTCCTCAGCTGGCACTGGATCTTCCTCGTCAACATCCCGGTCGGCATCGCGGTCTTCGTGCTCTCCGTGTACCTCTGCCCGAGCTTCCGGGCGCCGGCCGGAGAGCGGCGGCTCGACATCGGCGGCGCTGTCACCGTGACCGCTGCGCTGATGCTCGCCGTCTACGCCATCGTGAAGGGCAACGACGTCGGCTGGACCTCCGCGCGAACCCTCGGCGTCCTCGGCGCATCCCTCGTCCTCTTCGTCGTCTTCGTCGTGATCGAGGCGCGCCATCCTGCGCCGCTCATGCCGCTCGGTCTCTTTCGGCACCGGAATCTGTCCGTTGCCAACGTCGTCGGGATGCTTATGGCCGCGGCGATGTTCGCCATGTTCTTCTTCTCGGCGCTCTATCTGCAGCTCGTGCTCGATTACAGCCCGCTCGAGGTCGGCCTCGCTTTCCTGCCCTCGACGCTGATCTGGGGGTTCTCGTCGCTCTTCCTCTCCGACCGCCTCGTGATGAGGTTCGGCATCAAACCGCCGCTCGTCGGCGGGCTCGTGTTCTTCATCCTGGGCCTGCTCCTCTTCGCCCGCGCGCCGGTGGACGGGAGCTTCACGATGGATGTTCTCCTGCCGATGCTGTTCTTCGGGCTCGGCGGCGGCATCACGTTCAACCCGCTCCTCCTGGCCGCCATGGGTGACGTCGAGCCACAGGACTCCGGTCTGGCCTCGGGGATCGTGAACACGGCGTTCATGATGGGCGGCGCGCTCGGCCTCGCGGTGCTCGCGGCGATCGCGACGTCGCGCACGGACAACCTGCTCGCCTCGGGTGACTCCCAGACCGAAGCGCTCACCGGCGGCTACCACACGGCGTTCGTGGTCGGCGCCCTCTTTGCGGCGGTCGCAGGCGCGCTCGCCGCCGGGCTGCTCCGGTCGGTGTCGGCACCCGGCCATGCGATGGCGGAGCCCGCCACGGCTCAGGCCGAGTAGGCACCGCTTCGACCTCGCTGCGATAGCTTCGGCCTATGGGGCGCATGACGTACTGGATGAACGTGTCGCTCGACCTGTTCATCGAGCAGTCTGCCGGCGATCACGTTGCCGACGAGGAAGGCGGCGGGTGGATCCGTATCGACGAGCAGCTCCATCGCGAGTTCAACGAACGCGGCCGGAGCATGGCGCTCTTCCTCGAGGGCAGGGTCATCTACGAGATGATGGAGACCGTCTGGCCCGGAGCTGCGGAGGACGAGACCTTGCCCGACTATTTGCGGGAGTGGGGCGAGATCTGGACGGCGGCACCCAAGGTGCTGGTCTCCAACTCACGGACGGCCGCCGGCCACAACACGCGCATCGTCGGAGGCGCCGACGCCATCAGCCAACTCGCCGCCATCCGCGACGAAACCGACGGCACGATCGCGGTCGGAGGCGCCACGCTCGCAACCCAGCTCCTGCAGCATGGGCTGCTCGACGAGCTGCTGCTCTACACCCACCCCGCGATCCTGGGATCGGGCCGGCCTCTCTTCGACGAGGTCGCCGAACCGGTGGAGTGCGACCTGCTCGAGCACGCTGAATTCGACAGCGGCGTGGCCCTGAACCGCTACCAGATTCGCGGCCGGCGAGCCGAGTAGGCCCAGCCGCTTGCGCTTTCAGCCCTGAGCGTGCCGGTGCCTTTGACGCTGGGTGCGGGGAGGTACCGGCGTCGTCTCTATCGATCCCGGCGTCGCAACGGGCAGCTCACGGAACTTCTCGAGGGCGCGCTCGTTCTTTCCATCGGGGCGGAGATCATCCCAGGACTCGATCTCGTCGAGCGTCCGTTGAGCCCACGCCTCGACCGTGTTGAGGAGGCTGATGAAGAAGTCGACCGCGAGCGCCCGGATGTAAGCCTGATCCTGTGTGACCGCGATGCCGTCGAGGAACTCCTGCTTGACCTGTCCGGCGAAGCGGAGCATCTCCCGCGCATCGTCGAGCACCAGCTCGAGGGTGGCGACGATCTCGTCCTTGGTTCCCAGAGGCGCTACGAAGAGACGGATCATGGCCTCGAAGTCCATGGCGAAAGGCGAGACCGGCGTGGCGAGCCACTCTCGTAGCAGCTCTCGCCCCTTCTCGGTGATCGAGTAGATCGTGCGCGCCCGTTTGCCGACGTGTTCCTTCTTGGCTTCGAGCAGGCCCATCGCAGAGAGGCGCTTCACCTCCCGATAGATCGCGCTTTCGGCTCGCGGCCACACGTATCTGAAGTAGCGAACCCGCTGTTGCGCCAGCTCGTACGTTGACCACGGATGCACCGCCACCTGGGCCAGCACCGCATAGGACGTCGTGGTCAGTCTCGGGGTCGTGTCTCTTGACATACTCCAAAAGCGAGTATACGGTGCTCCAAATTGGAGTATAGCCGCGAACCCAGACAGCTGGGATGCCGAGGAGCCCGGCGGAGGAGGTGGCGATATGGCAGCCGAGCGTGAATACGTCGAGACGCTCGTGATCGGAGGCGGACAGGCGGGCCTGTCGATGGGATACCAGCTGTCGCGGCGCGATCTGCCCTACAAGATCGTCGATGCCAACCCACGTATCGGCGACGCCTGGCGAAACCGCTGGGACTCATTCCGGCTGTTCACCCCCAACCGACTCAACCGGCTTCCGGGAATGCCCTTCCCAGGATTTCGCTGGGGGTTCGCCAGCAAGGACGAGTGGGCCGATCACCTGGAGTCCTATGCTCGAAAGTTCGACCTTCAGGTCGAGACAGGAGTCAGGGTGGAGAAGCTGACTCGGGACGGGGACCGGTTCGTCGCCGTCTCAGGCGATCGACGATTCGAAGCCGAAAACGTCGTGGTTGCGATGTCGAGCTGGCAGCGCCCGCGAGTTCCCGATCTCGCATCCGAGCTCGATCGCCGGATCGTCCAACTTCACGCCGCCGAGTACAAGAACCCCCGCCAGCTCCAAGAGGGAGACGTGCTCGTCGTGGGAGCAGGCAATTCCGGAGCCGAGATCGCCATCGAGCTGGCACGGACGCACAAGGTGATCCTGTCCGGGCCAAGCACGGGCGCGATCCCCTTCCGGCCCGAGAGTGTTCCCGCCCGCATCCTCATGCCGATCATCGGTCGGATCGTCTTCCACCGGGTCCTGACGACCGGGACTCCCATCGGGAAGAAGGCTCGTCCGAAGATGATCTCGACCGGCGAACCCTTGATCCGAGTCAAGCCCAAAGACCTCGAGGCCGCGGGCGTCGAACGCGTGCCTCGGGTCACCGACGTTCAGGAAGGATCGCCGCAGCTCGAGGACGGCCGCGTTGTGAAGGTCGCCAACGTCGTGTGGTGTACGGGCTTCCACCCCGGCTTCTCGTGGATCGAGCTCCCCGTGCTCGGCCCCCAAGAGCCCGTGCACAAACGAGGGGTCGTCGAATCCGAGCCCGGCCTCTACTTCATCGGTCTCAAGTTCCTCTACTCCGTTTCGTCGGAGCAGATCCAGGGCGTCGGCCGCGACGCCGACTACATCGCCGAGAAGATCGCCGCCGGCCGCAACGTGCGACGGGCCCGCCGATCGGCGGGCGGCCCCGTGTCAGAGGAGCGAGACGCCGTGGCAAGTTCCACAGGAGTGTGAGGCGAGCGGTCGATGACCGGCCGCGCCTGATCTCTTCGCGTCGCGCCGGACTCCCTGTGACACAATCGACGTCCATCGACGCAAGGGAGTCCAGTATGCGGCAATGGATTGCCGGCCTCGTCGTGCTGACGACAGCACTGATCGTGGCCGTTCCAGTTGCGGGAGCCAGCAGCACGACCTGCACGGGCGAGCTGGCACCGGGCACCTACCACAAGCTCATCGTTCCCGAGGGAGCCGTCTGTGGGACCGAGGCGGGACCGGTGACCATCGTTGGCGGCCTCCGCGTGAAGGCTGGTGCCACTTTCGTACTTGGAAGCGAGGAAAACCCAGTCCACACGGGCACGATCAGAGGCGGCGTTCACGCGGTGAACGCGATGTCGGTGCAGATCCACTTCAGCACGATCAGCGGAGGCGTCCAGATCACAGGCGGCTCTGGCCCCTTCGGCGGGCCCTTCGACGTCACGTGGAACACCCTGGAGGACAACGTCATCAACGGCTCGGTTTGGATGACGGGCTACAACGGTTTCTGGGAAGGCTTCTTCCGGAACACCGTCCACGGTTCCGTCAACTACAACGACAACACGCTGGTCGACCCGGACGGGAACGAAGTTCAATCGAACACGATCCACGGAAACCTGAACTGCTCCGGCAACGATCCCGCGCCGCAGCAGGGCGACTCAGGCGGCTCTCCGAACGTCGTCACCGGTCACAAGACCGGGCAGTGCGCGGGCATTTGAGACGTGCTCGCAGCTCCGGGCGCCGACAGGCCTGAGCCTGGCCGGGCGCCCGGGGCGTCGACGAGGCGGCCCCTCTCAACGATCCGACTTCGAGACGGCCGGCAACTCGGCTATGCCGAATGGGGCGAGCCCGACGGTGCGCCCCTCCTCTTCTTTCATGGCTGGCCCGGTTCGCGGCTCGAGGGGCGCCTCGGCGATGAGGCGGCCAGGGAGATCGGCGTGCGGTTGATCGCGATCGACCGCCCGGGCATGGGGCTCTCGGACTTCCAGGAGGGTCGGAGGCTCGTCGATTGGCCGGACGACGTGGTGGAGGCGGCGTCGGCCCTCGGTCTGGATCGGTTCGCCGTGCTGGGGATCTCGGGTGGCGGCCCATACGCTGCCGCGTGTGCCTGGAAGCTCCCGAATCGAGTGACCGGTACGGCGATCGTGAGCAGCCTCGCCCCTCTCGACGTCCCGGGCGGCGTTGCGGGCATGGGCCGGCAGAACCGGCTGGTCTTCCAGCTCGTGGGCTCCGTGCCCGTCCTTGGGCGGGCTCTCATGGCAGCGATGGCACGGTCGGTGAAGCAGCGGCCGGATCGCATCCTCGAGCGCGGCGTTTCGGCGGCCGAGGACAAGGCGTTGCTGCGGCTGCCGGGCGTGCAAGCGATCCTTGCCGAGAGCCTGTCCGAGGCGTTCCGGAGCGGAAGCCGGGGGCCCGCCTGGGAGATGGGGCTCTACGCGCGCCCATGGGGCTTTCCACTCGAAGACATCACGACCCCTGTGTACGTCTCCCACGGGGAGGAGGACGCCAACGCCCCAGTCACCATGGGGCGCTATCTGGCAGCGACCATCCCAGACTGTCGGGCCGCGTTCTATCCCGGAGAAGCCCACCTGCATTTTCTGAACCGCCTGCCCGAGATTCTCGAGGCGGTGTCCCCGTGATTTGCCGGGCCGACTAGTCCGTCGCGGGATCGTCGGGGGCAAGCCGCTCGCACAGGACGCGCATGAGCGCCAGGGCTGTGTCGGGGCGCTCGCGCAGGATCGCTTCGAACGCGGGCTTGTGGATCTCGAGCACGCGGACGTCGGACTTCGCGCGGAGCGAGGCGACGCGAGGTCGGCTCGAGATGACGGACATCTCTCCGATCACGTCGCCGCCGCGGCGGACGGCGAGCGTCCGTCCGTCGGCGAGCACCTCCACTTCTCCATCGAGGATCACGTACGTCGTGTCGCCGGGGTCTCCCTCGGCAGCGATCACGTCGCCTTCCCGAAACAGGTGCTCCTCGGCGGCCTCGGCGACGGGCTGCAAGTCCTGCGGCGGAAGCGCCGCGAAGAGCGGCGCCTTGCGCAGGAAGACGACCCGCTCGACGGGCGAGACGGTGGTTTCTGTACGCGTCATAGATCCTCCTTGCCCTTGGCTCGCGAACTCCGCACAGGCGCGGATCCAGTCATCGTCGTCGTTTCGAAGCTCTTCGAGGACGCGCGCGTCGTGCTCGCCGCTTTGGCGCGGCTCCCAGAGCGCGAGCAGTGGGCGCACGATCGCAGGCTCACCCACTGTCTCGATCACTTCGACAGCATTGGCTCGCTGAGCGGGATCGGAGACGGTGAGACTGTCGATGGCGGCGGAGACGGCGCCCCGGTCGCCGAGGAACCCGGCCGCGCGCAGTGCGTCGATCGCATTGCGCTCCGCACGCGCTTCCAGCGATCGGCGCAAGAGCTCGAGGGCGTCCGGCCCCGGCGGACCGAGCGCATCGAGACGGCGACTGTCTTCGAGCGCGCGGGCGACGGCTTCCGACGCGAAGCGGCGCAGACGGCCGGCCGCGCCGTCCAGTGGCAGACGCTCGAGTGCCGCGAGCGCTCCCTCCCTGCGGTGATCGAAGAGTGCGTCCGAGACAGCGTCACACGCAGGCTGTCCGACTCCCGCGAGCCCATCGACGGCGGCAGACCGGACACGGGGATCGTTGTCACCGAGACTCGCCACCAGTGGGCCGACGGCCTCCTCCGGGGCCATCGCGGCGAGCGCCCTGAGCGCCTCTGCCCGCACCTCCCCGTCCGGGTCGCGAAGAGCTTCGAACGCGATCGCCGAAGCGCCTGTAGCGTGCGCCGCCGCGATGCCGCCGAGAGCACGCGCCCGAATCTCGGGGCTCGAGTCATGGACGATGCGGACGAGCGTCTCGTCGGCGTCGGCGTCGTGACCCAGGAGAAGGGCCGCGGCTTGCGCGCGAACGGTTGGGTCTTCATCGGCGAGCAAGCCCCTGCCGGGGAGCTCGCCGGCGTCTGTGATGACGCCGAGTGCTGCCAGCCGAACGACGGAGTCATGGTCGGAGAGATGCTGCCGCGCGGCCTGCGTGGCCGTTGGGCCGCCCAGGCGGCCGAGCGATTCGACCGCCTCGGCCCTGACGGCCGCATCGTGATCCTCGAGGGCACGAACGAGAGCGGTTTCCGCAGCTTCGAGGTCCAGATCCCCCAAGGCATGTGCCGACAACCGCCGTACCGCCGAATCGTCGTCGGTGAGCAGGCCTTCGAGGACCCCCACGCTGGTCGCGTCTGCTTGCAGCACCGCCGGTCGAGGCCCGCCAGGCGCTCCGAAGACGACCGGGCGTCCCTCCCGCAGAGCCGCGACCAACGCTCTCGGATACGCGCTGCGGATTCGAGAGACCGAGGCGACCGCCAGGATCCCTGCCACGAGACCGGCGCCGTAGAGGATGCCCTGATCGTCGAGTCGCTGCGCGACGAACGCGACGAGGCCGGCAAGAATCGTGCCGAGCTGCCAAGGCACCCCGTAGAGGAAGGCTCTCGCACGGTCACGCCGATCGGCCGGGATCGTGTTGATGAGTGCTTCCCAGGTGCCGTTTGCGCCTCCGTTGTCCCACGCGATCTGAACGAACCGGAATGCCGCCAGGGAGGCAAAGGTGGCGGCCACCACCAGAACGCCGAACCCGGCGAGGTAGAGGAGCGGAAGGACGAGAACGACCGTCGGAACGCCGAAGCGGGCAAGAAGTCGGCTCGTGACGAGGAGCGAGATCACGAAGGCGGTCGCCATCGCAATCGCAAAGAAGAAGCCGAAGAAGCCCGCGAGCTTGTCGGGGTCCGGGTACCTCTCGACCGCAACCCTCGAGAACGCCAGGTAGAGCAGGCTGAAGAGAAGGGCGATCAGGAGCTCGGCCGCACTCATCCACCGGAGCAGGCGAGACGCGAGAACGTCGGCGAGCCCGCCGACGAGATCGGATCCTCGTCCCCTCGCGGGTTTCCGGGGCTTCGCCAGCGAGATGCCTCGGCCGCGCACGAGCCGCCACGCAAGCCCCGTGGCGCCTGCGACCAAGGCGGCCCAGACGAGCAACAGGTTGGCCGACCCCAGCGTGGCCGCGAGCGGCACCGTCGCGAGGCCGCCGATGATGAGACCGAGCACGCCCCCGGCCGCGATGACCGGAAAGTAGCGCTTCGCCTGGCGCGTGTCGGCCACGAGCCCGGCAAGACCCCACACGGTCAGGATGAGCGTCGACTGCGCGATGTTGCGGATCAGCCAGAGCGCTCCATAGATCCAGGACCCTCCAGCCTCGAGCGCGGCTCGGCTCACCAACGCCGCGGCGACGATCAGGACGGGAATGAGGAGAAAAGCCCGGACCCGTCCGAAGCGCGTGAAGAGCACCGTGACGCCGAGTGTCGTCGCGAACATCACCGCGCCGACCAACGCGTAGAGCAGAGGGAGCTTCTCGACGCCGTAGCGCGCGAAGAACAGCGCGTCGATGGCGCTCTGGGCGATCATCATGCCCGCTTCCGCGAGGAACGCGATCGCCACGAGGACGGCTACCGTCCCGCCCTCGCCGCGATGAAGCCGAAGTGTGGCTAGCGCACGTTCGGAGAGCACTCGGGCGCTTTCGGCTTGGTCGTCACCGAGGTTCCGTCGGCTCCCCGGCGCCATCCCGCACTGCTTCGTAGAGCGTCACGGGCTCGGCGATCCCCTTGAGGTCGAACCGGCCGACTTCACGGAGCTCGAATCCGCGCGGCTCGACTCCGGCGACGAGGGTCTCCCCCACGAAGACGCGGTCCCCAGGCGCCTGCGCGGCTATGCGCGCCGCGATGTTCACCGTCCGGCCGAAATAGTCGCCCTCGTCGTAGATCATCGACCCGGCATTGACCCCGACGTGGGCGGGCGGAAGCCCTCGCGGGCCGACGGCGTCCACGATCTCGAGGGACGCGCGCACGGCGTCTCCCGGATCCCGAAAGTGGAAGTGGACGCCGTCCCCGAGCATCTTCACGACCTCGCCGCGGTGCTCGGCGGCGACCTCGCTGACCAGTTGAGCGAGGGTGACCGAGACCCGGGCGGCTTCGTCGTCGCCGGCTTCCTCCGTGAGCCGTGTATACCCGGAAAGATCGGCGAACGCCGCCGCCTCGATCCCCCGGGGCGAGAGCTGGTGGACGCCTGCTTCGGAAAGCGCGCTCTCCACGTGCTCGAAGAGATGCTCCGTGAAAAACACCTCGCCGTGGCGCCGGAAGAGCCAACCCAGCATCTGCTCTCCCGAGTGGCCCATCCGAAGGCCGACCTCCTGGATGGCGGCCTCGAAGGCCTCGTTGTCGCGAAGCCCCCGGCGCCGGAACGCCTCCTCGACGGTGTTGTGGAAGTAATGAGACTGGAACTGCGCAACGCGCCGGGCGCTGTCTCCCCAGATTCGCACGGCGCGCAGCACGTCTCCCTCGCCGACGCCCGCGCCGAAGAGGATGGGTAGGGCCCGCAGGATCGGCTCGTCGTCCTCGCGGACGCGCTCGTCCTCGCGGGGGCGCGGCAACCCGAATGCCATGTACAAGCTCTGCACCGTGTCGATCGGGATCCCGATGTCTTCGCTGAACTCGCCGAAGGTTTGCTCGAGCCGGGGGTGGCGCCGCCCCGCGCTCTCGAGGTATCCGAGCGTGAGATGGCCGGACGCATGCGCGGATGCGAGGGCCCGAAGGTCCAACCCCTTGGACTCGAGCTCGCCGACGACCCGTGCTCGCATGACGTCGCGGCGCCGGAACGTGCCGTCCGCGGGCGCGAGCAGTCCGAGCTCGACGAGCTCCCGCAGGCGATCGGCGCTGATTCCGGCTCGCTCGGCCACCTCTTCCGCGCCGAGACGGTCGGCATCGACCGCGCCCGGGTCGCCTCCGTATCCAGCCGGATTGGACACGAACACGGCGCGGCAGGCCTCCGAGCAGAAGTAGTAGATCTGCCCGTCGTGCTCCGCCGTGGCGGCAGCGTCGTCCGCCTCGATTCTCATCCCGCAGATCGGATCGATCACCATCGCCATGGCCGGTCCCGGTAAGTCTCGCTCATCTCCGACCTGCCCCGAGGCAGCGCAGGCCGTCTAGTGCCCGGTCACGCCAGTTCCTTTTGGTCGTGCTGCGGGCAGCCTGTCGGCGACGCCCCTTTGTTCGGCTGCGCGCCCGGCTGGGAAACCGGTCGGAAGGCGACGAACGGGCGGGTCCGAACGAACTTCCTCACCGCCGCCTCGGAACTCAGGCCATCCCAGCCGAGGATAGCGGCGAAAAGGCGCACCCGCCTCGGATGGCGGCGCTGGAACTCGGTCGTCACACTGACGCTCTCGTCCTCGGAGAGAAACCGCTGCTCGGGCGCGTACGACTGGCGCCCGATCTGGATCTGCAGCGCCGGGTGCGCGCGGAGGTTGCGGATCCACTCGGCGTTCGGCCCCCAGGCTGAACAGACGACTGCCTCCCGCGTCACGGGGTCGTACTGCAACGCCATGGCCACCGTCTCGCGGCGCTTACCGGTCTTCCTTCCCTGGTGGGCGATCAGCAAGAACGTGTGGTCGAGCATCCAGCCCCAGCCGCGGTGGTAGAGGGGACGGGGCAGTCGCATGGCCGCGAGCGCGAGACGGCCGGGCTGCGTGCGCAGCCCGAGGAGTGGCCTTTTCGCGCGCGTGCGTCCATGCGCTCTCGTGGACGTCACTTCGTCACCGGCGGGTTGAACACCCGCGACTCGTACGCGTGGCTGACGGCGGCGAGGTGCTGCGACACGTGGGCGACGACCGAGCCGGCCGGATTCGCCGTTGCGAACGTCGGCACGGAGATGAGGACGTTGCCCGTCTCGGGTCGGTTGAGGCCGTCCTCACGGTACTGCGGGTAACCCCAGTGGTAGGTCGCGGTGATAACGAAAACGAGCGGGAGCATCAGCGCGGTGAGGCGAAGCTTCCCCTTCAAGCCGTCGACGCGGCCCTGCAGCAGCTTGTAGGCGACGAAACAGGGGAAGATCGTCAGCAGCAGCGTGTCGACGACGCCGTAGCCGACTCCGCGCCAGAGCAGCTCGAAGACGAAGTAGGCGCCGTGAGGCCGCCCCGTGGCGTCCTCGGTGTTCAAGACGTTGAAGACGAGGAGGCCGGCGAGAAGGACCCCGAGGCCGAGGCTCCAGCGCCAGCGGTTCCGGAATATCTTGGCCACCTCGACGTGCTCGACCCGCACATACGCCGCGAGCACAGTGATCGTGACGGCGAAGTAGACGAGGTAGAAGAGGTCGTGCTGGAGGTCGAGGACCGAGACGCCGACGTAGGGCACGAGGAACGCGACCAGGCAGACGACGGCGAACCAGACGAGACCCCGCACGATTTCCGGAATCGCCCGCGAGACCGGATGCGTGTAGGTGGACATGGAAATCACCCCTCGATTTGGCTACCTCCAGGGTCCCTCCACCGAAGCCGCCCGGCATCGGGGAGCGCTCGTATGGGGCGTCGGTGGATTTGCGCAGCAACACCTCCTTCCGGCGACGCGGCAGTCACGGAGAATTGCCCCGCGTGCGGCAACAACGACGAAAGGATCGTCATGAGCGAAGCCAAGCCTCCGCTGCCCCCGTTCACGCAGGAAACCGCGGCGCAGAAGGTCCAGGCCGCGGAGGACGCCTGGAATACCCGTGATCCCGAGCGGGTCGCGCTCGCGTACACCGAGGACTCGGAGTGGCGAAACCGAGAGGAGTTCTTCTCGGGTCGCGCCGAGATCGTCGCGTTCCTGCGGCGCAAATGGGAAGGGGAGATCGACTACGCGCTGCGGAAGAACCTCTGGTGCTTCGACGGCAACCGCATCGCGGTGCGCTTCCAGTACGAGAGTCACGACCGCAACGGCCAATGGTGGCGCAGCTACGGCAACGAGCTCTGGGAGTTCGACGAGAACGGCCTCATGCGGCGACGCGAAGCAAGCATCAACGACGTGGCGATCGACGAGAGCGAGCGGCGCATCTTCGGGCCTCGGCCAGAAGAGGAACGGTCACAGGAAATCCCACTCCGCTGAACTGCGAAGGCCCGGCGGCCGCTAGTGGACATCGTGGGCCATCTGGTCGATGCAGACCGCCACCGCGAGGATGAGCGCGTCGTCCTCGGCCTCCGCGATCTCGTCCCGTAGGTGTCGCGCATGCGAAACCAGCTCTTCGAGACCTGGGCGACCTTGGTGCCGGCGCGCTCGATCGAATACTCGTGCTCGACGATGTCGCCCCTCGCCTCCATGTCCCCGCCGTCGGCGACGTCGATCGAGAAGCGGTCTCGTACGGGCGTCCTCCAGCTTCTGGCAGAGGGGGTCCCGCCAAGGTGATCGCGACCGAGCTCGGGGTGGTCGAGGCGACGGTCCGAAACCACATTCGCGCGATCCTCGTCGCGCTCGGCAGCGCACTCCCAGCTCGGGGCGGTTGCGAACGCCCGCCGCCGGCATCTCATCGAGTAGGCGACGGGCAGGGAAAATGGACCCGGCCAGGCTGTGGAGCGGGCACGACGTCCCGCTCCACAGTCGGCACGCTCTTCTCAGCCGCCGAGCGGCTCGCCGGTCTCGAGCAGCGTCTTGAGGCCGCTGAGGACGAACATCCAGCCGCCGGCGACCGACTCCGCCGTCTTGGGAGCGCCCTCGAGCTGGTCGTGCACGAGCGTCAGCTTCGTGACGCCGTCGTCCTGCGGCTCGATCTCCCACGTGACGCGGCTCGTCTCCTCGGCGGCGAGCTCGGGGTCGTAGAGGCCCTGCCACTCGTGGACGAGCCGACGCGGCGGGTCCTCCTCGAGGATCGCCGAGTCGCCCCAGAGCTCGCCCTTGGGGCCGTATGCGCGGCGTCTGCCGTCCTCCATCTCGATGCGGGAGGCGAAGAAGTATCTCGTCGTGAACTCGGGCCTCGTGATCGCCTCCCACACCCGGTCGGGGGTGGCCTTGATGAACAGTTGATAGACCTGCGTGGTCTGGGCCGTCATGGTCGTCATCCTGTCTCCTCCAGCTCGTTCTTGAGGTCTGCGAGCGCGGATACGTAGCGCTCTCTGTACTTGTCGATCCAGCGGTCGTGGATCAGGCGAATCGGCATCGGGTTCAGGTAGTGCAGCTTCTCCCGGCCCGATCGCCGGGTGACGACGAGACCGGCATCCTCGAGCAGACGTAGGTGCTTCATCACGCCGAAGCGGGTCATCTCCAGCTCCGACTCGAGCTCGCTCAGCGTGCGGCCGTCACGCTCGTGGAGCCGGTCGAGCAAGAAGCGTCGCGTCGGATCGGCGAGCGCCTTGAAGACTCGGTCGTCGTCGGTCATGCGTGGATAATATGTGACTAAACAGTCACATGTCAAATCAGTTCCGACAGATCCAAATTGGGGGTCTCTCCCTTTACGGCCCTGACGTCGATGCAAGAC
>Ga0207674_10003355_pt1 | contig 19651 bp, 20 predicted proteins | sample KBSCornC72_FD_184303 | JGI IMG/M metagenome (GOLD analysis project Ga0207674, IMG submission 184303) | Corn rhizosphere microbial communities from Kellogg Biological Station, Michigan, USA - KBS Corn C7-2 (SPAdes) (version 2) | ecosystem: Host-associated > Plants > Roots > Rhizosphere > Soil ... | reverse complement strand
AACGGGACACCGGCCCAACGCCAGTTGTCGACGAAGCACTTGAGGGCGACGAACGTCTCGGTCTCGGAGTCGGGCGCCACGCCCTCGATGTCGCGGTACCCGACGTACTGCCCGCGGACGACGTCGGTCGGCTCGATCGGCAGCATCGAGCGGAAGACCTTGTTCTTCTCCTCGCCGATGGCATCCGGCTCCAACGCCGTCGGCGGCTCCATCGCGGTGAAGGCCAGCACCTGGAACAGGTGGGTGACCACCATGTCGCGGTAGGCGCCGGTGCTCTCGTAGAAGTTGGCACGTTGCTCGAGGCCGAGGTCCTCGGGGACGTCGATCTGGACGTGGTCGATGTGGTTGCGGTGCCAGATCGGCTCGAACAGCCCGTTGGCGAAGCGGAACGCGAGGATGTTCTGCGCGGCCTCCTTGCCCAGGAAGTGGTCGATCCGGAAGATCTGCTCCTCGTGGAACACGCTGTGCAGCTCGGCGTTGAGCTTGCGTGCGCTCGCGAGGTCGGTGCCGAAGGGCTTCTCCATCACGATCCGGCTGTGCTCCACGAGCCCGCCCTCCGCCAGCTCGTGGACGACCGACAGTGCCGCCTTGGGCGGGACGCTGAGGTAGTGGAGCCGGTCGAACTCGCCGGTCCGCTCGCCCTCCGCCTCCTCGATCGCGCGGCGCAGCCCCTGGGGTCCGGCGTCACCGGGAGCCCAGAACAGCAGCTTGGAGAACTCCGGCCACCCTTCGGTGTCGTGGTCGTCGCCACCGAACTCCTCGACCGCTCGGTGGGCGAAGTCGATGAACGACTCGCGGTCGTGGTCGTCGAGCGACGTACCGACCACCGTGATGTCACGCATCAGCCCGGTCTGGAACAGGTGCAGCAGTCCCGGCAGCAGCTTGCGACGACTGAGGTCACCGGTCGCACCGAAGAGAACGACGGTGGTGGGCTTCATCGGCATGGCTCCAGACTGCACCTCCCCGCGCCCGGATGAGAAGCGGGTCCGGGGACCCGTACGGCGAGAAGGCCCGCGTCGGCACCCCACCTCGAGGGGTGCCGACGCGGGCCCGGCCCGACCCGAGGCGCGACTCTCAGCCGGTGCGTCCGTAGCGGAACGCCCACAGGGGCAGGTCGAACTGGAAGCGCGGCGGCGAGGCCGACAGCCGGCGCGAACGGCGGACGGTGCGCCGGTCCTGGCGGGCGGCGCGCGCCTGCGCCCGGTCCTGGGCGTGCCGGACACGCTCGTCGATCATCTGGTGCGCCATCATGCTCGCGGCGCTCGGGTTGCTGGCGAGGCTGTTCATGGGATGCTCCTCGGGCTCGTGGTGGACTGCTTGAGTCCTCCACGCTCCCGCTAAGACATCCCGCGCGAATCCGGCATCTGCCGTAGATCGGGGGTCAGCAGACCTCAGGTCCTGGCGACCCGTCGGGGGTCGTGGGTCCCCCGTCGGACGGGTGGCCGAGCGAGCGGAGGCGAACCTCAGCCCTGCGTCACCGGCTCCTCGTGGCTCTCTCCATGCTCGGCGTTCCCCTCGTCGCCCTCGTCGACCCGGGCGGCGTCGTCGATGTCATCCGCCTCGTCCGCGGAGGGGTCGGCGTCCGGGTCCGCGAGGTCTGTGGGGTCGTCGACCCCGGGCTCCTCCACGGCGTCACCCTCGGCCACGTCGTCGTCCTCCTCGTCCGCGCCGAACGCGGCCAGCGGCATGGCGGCGGTCCCGGTGAGCGTGGCCAGCATCTGCCGGACGTTGGTCAGCTGGGCGTTGATGCTGTCGCGGCGCTGGCTGGCGGCGGCGAGCTCACGCTCGGAGTCGGTGCGCACCCGCTCCGCGGTCGCCTTGGCGTCGCCGACGATGCGGGCGGCCTCCTGCCGGGCCTCCTCGAGCAGCCGGCTCACCTGGAGGTTCGCCTCCATCCGGGCGTGCTCGGCGTCCGTGCGCGTGCGCTCGGCGAGCCGGCTGGCGTCGTCGAGCTGGCTCTGCGACTCGGCCATCTTCTGGGTGAACTCGTCCTCTGCGGCCTTGCGACGTCCCGCCAACGTCGTCTCGAAGTCCGCGGCCGCCTTGGCGGCTCGGGCGCGCTGCTCCTCGTAGATGGCCTCGGCCTCCTGAAGACGCACCGACGCGTCCCGCTCGGCGCTGTCGCGGTGCTCGTCGGCCGCCTTCCGGGCGGCCTCGATGATCCGCAGGGACTCACCTTCGGCCTCGCTCCGGACCTTCGATGCGTAGTGGTCGGCCTCGTCACGCACGGATGCGGCGTCCGCGTGCACGTTGTTGCGGTGGGCCTCCGCCTCCGCCTGAGCTCGTTCGCGCAGCTCGGAGGCCTCCTTGTCGGCCAGCGACAGGATCTGGCCGACGCGCTCGCCGAGATGCTCGAAGCTCGGTGGCTCGGCGTCGCTCGAGCTGGCTTCGTGCAGCTCCTCCACGCGCGAGGCGAGGCCGTCGCGCTGCTGGGTCAGGGTGGTGACCTCGGCGGCGATCTCCTCGAGGCGGCGGTCCACCTCGGCGGGGTCGTAGCCGCGCATCACGGTCTTGAACGTGCTCTTCTGATCAGTCACTGCTCGGGTCCTGTGCTGTCGGGGATGGGCTGGTGGGGGTGGGGACTGCAAGTGCCTGGATGACGCCTGAGAGCTGGCCGAGCTCCTCGGTGATGCTGTCGCGCTGCCGCGCGAGGAGCGCCACCTCGGCCCGCGCCTCGTCGACGATACGTCGCGCCTGCGCGCGGAGCTCATCGGCCTGCTCGCGGGCCTGGGCCACGAGGGAGGCTCCCTCGGCTCGGGCCCGGCGCAGCTCGTCGGAGGCCGACCGTTGCTGTGCCAGCACCTCCTGGGCGACCTGCTCGCGGAGTCCGCGGGCGCTCTGCTCGGCCTCCGCGAGGCGGTGGCGCGCGCGCTCGTCGGCCTTCACCGAGGCCTCCTCCGCCTCCTCGCGGATGCGGGCGGCGTCCCGCTCGCCGGCCGCGCGGGTCTGCTGAGCCTCCTGCGCAGCGCTGGCCAGGGCGTCCTCGGCCGAGCGACGGCGCTGCTCGACCTCCGTCCGGGACGCGTCGGTCTCGGTGTCGAGCTTGGCACGCATGCGAGCGGCCACCGTGACGATGCCCTGGCGGGCACGGCGTACGACGTCGCCCGCGTCGCGGTGGCCGACCTGCCGGATGCGGTCGGCTTCGAGGTCGGCGGTCGCGAGCAGGGACTGCACGGTCTGTTGCGTCCACGACGTCTGCTCGGCAGCGGCCGCCAGCTGCCGCTGGGCCTCCGCCTCGGCCGCCGCGACATGCTCCTCGGCCCTGCTGCGCGCCTCCTCGAGGAGCTGCTCGGCCCGCGCGCGCACGGCCTCGGCGTCGGCGGCGGCCGTCTCGCGGAGAGTCTGGACCTCGGCATCGGCCTCGGCGCGCAGGGCCTCCGCCTGGTCGGACGCGGCGGTCAGCAGCTTCTCGGCCGCGGCCTCCGCCTCCGCGGTCCGGGACTCGACCAGGTCGCGGGTCTCGGAGTCCTGCCGGTCGGCTCGGGCGCGCGCGCCCGCCAGCAGCGCCTCGGCCTCATGCTGTGCCTGGTCCCGGACGGCCTCCGCGGCGGCCAGGGCCTCCTCGTGGGCGCGCTGCCCGGCAGCCACGCGCTCGGCCGCGGAGCGCTCCGCCTCGGCCACGATCTGGTCGTGATGGGACTGTGCCGCGTGCATCAGCACGCGGGCCTGCTCGCCGGCGTCACTGACGATCTGCTGGGCGTCCGTGGAGGAGTCGTCGAGCAGGCGCTGGGCGTGTTCATGGGCTCGACTCGCCTCGGCGTGGAGCTGCGCTGCCTCCTCGCGCAGGCTGTGTGCCTCCGCGGTGGCGGCCTGCGCGTCCTCCTCGGCGCGAGCCTGGAGCTCGTCCGCCACGCGCTGGGCATGGCGCAGCAGCGCCGCGGCGCGATCGCTGCCAGCGGCTTCGGGGGGCGGGCCGATGGGACCGTCCTGCATGGCGGTCATGCCCGCATCCTCCCAAACGATCGCGGATTGTGGGAGGGCGGTGCTCGAAAGTCTCTACCAGACGGCGACGGACGGCCGCGCGCCGGGAGTCGCGGGGCCGCGCGTGGCCGTCTGGTGGAGACCGGTCAGTACACCGGACGTAGGAACCGGAGCGCCCACGCCGGTACGTCGTGCGCGACAGGGGCCGGGGTACGGCGCGCCCGGCGGGCGGCGCGGACCACGGCCCGCTGCTCGGCCTGACGGCGACGGTCCTGGATGGTCCAGCGGGCGATGTCGTCTGCGGCGTTCAGGTTCTGGGTGAAGCTGGTCATCTCGTCTCCTCGGGTTCGTCGGCGTGTGACGACCACGAGACTCGCCCAGAAGCGCGACCCGCGGATCTGGCATTCGACGTAGATCGAGTCTCAGATACGGCGTTCTCGTTGCCGGCAGACACCTGCCGGGGCGCACTGAGGTACCTGGCTCGCCGCGATCGCCCATCGCCCTCGGCCGCTCGGGCCTGAGGCTCGGTGTGCGCCGAGGTGTAGGAAATCTCCGGATGTGCGCTCGGGTGCCTCAGCCCGAACGTGACCGGTCACCAGGCCGTGACAGACGGCCTCTGTGAAAGGACCAGTCATGACCAGCGCCACGCCCACCCACCACCGGTTCTCCGCGAGCGTCGCGGCGGCCGCCTTCGCCACTGCGGTCACCATCGGAGGAGTCGCCGCGGCCCCCTCCGTGCTCTCCGCCGGCGCCGGTGCCGGGACCATGTCACCCGCCGCAGTGTCTGGGACTCCGGTGTCCGCGCACCCGGCGTTCCGCCACTTCCGGCCCGACTTCCGCCACTTCCCGCCCGACTACCGGCACCACCGCCCGGGGTACCGGCACTTCGGTTCCTGATGCCGCCACGGGGATCCGAGCGAGAAGTAGGAATTCGCCGGATGTGTCCGGGTGCGGCTTAGCCCGAGTCTCACCGGACAGCAGGCCGAGACGGACGGCCACCGAGAAGAGGACCAGACATGACCATCACCGCATCCAGCAACCAGCACTTCTCCAGGAACGTCCTGGCGGCGGCGGCAGCCACCGTGCTCACCATCGGCGGCCTGGCCGTCGGCGGGATCGTGCTCTCGTCACACGACGGCACGACCACGCAGGCGCCGGCCACCACCATCCAGGGGCCACCGCCGCCCGTGTCGCACGGCTCGACGCACCCGCACGGTCGTCATCCTCAGCTGCTGCTGCGGCTGCACGGTGGGCACTCGGTGATCTCGTATCCCTGACCGGCGACGAGACGTTCACGCATGCCAGCGCAGGGTGACGACCTGGAACGGTCGGAGTGCGAGCTCCTCACCGTCCCGGTCGTCGCCGGTGAGTGGCTGCTCGTGGAGGTCTACGACTTCGGCACCCGACGACCCGAACGACGGCGCGACGCGCGACGCTAGAGCAGCAGCTGGTACCAGGCGGTGTCGAGCCAGCGGTCGAACTTCCGGCCGACCTCGCGCATGGTGCCGAGGTGCTCGAAGCCGCAGGCCTCGTGCAGGGCCACGCTGGCCGGGTTGGGGACGGCGACCAGGGCGAGCGCGACGTGGATCCCGTCGGCACGCACCCGGTCGAGGAGGTCGTCGTACAACCGGCGGCCCAGGCCCTGTCCGCGCGCACGCTCCGCGAGGTAGACCGAGACCTCACGGGTCAGCCGGTAGCCCGGGCGGGTCCGGTACGCCGAGGAGTAGGCGAAGCCGACGACCTCGCCGTCCTCGGCGGCCACCAGGAAGTGGTCGCCGGGCTCGGTGCTGGCGAGGTGCTGCTCCCAGTACGAGACGGGCGGCGGTTCCAGGTCGAACGTCGAGATGCCGGTCCGCACCTGCTCGTCGTAGATCGCGGCGGCGCCGGCCAGGTCCGCCGGGGTGGCCGGCCGGACGGCGGTCATCGGATCAGCCCGTGCGCCCGGAACGTCCGGTGCCGCACCACCTCCGGACGGTCCGGACCGCACCCGAGGGCGGCGACGTACGGGTTCTGCGTCGGAGGATGGCGGGTCGTCGTGATGGCGGGTGACCTCGTCCGGAGCGGGCATCGGAACGACGCTACCGGTCGCGCAGCGCCACCGCGCGGGCCGGCCTGTTCGTGGTGATCATCCAGATCCGCTTGTCGTGCAGGAAGCGCTTCTGCAGCCAGGTGGAGTCCACCGTCCAGACCAGCAGGGGCACGCCGATGTGCGTCGTCCAGCGGGCCAGCCGGATCATCGCGAGCGCGAAGTGTGCCGCCACGGCATCGGCGTCGGACACGCGGAAGCGCAGCTGGGGGAACAGCTCGCCCCAGCGCCGACGGACCGCGTTGCGCCAACTCATGCCGCGGACGCTGCCGCCGATGCTGAGCGCGACGACGACCGGCGCGCCGTGCTCGTCGGCCCAGGCACGGATCGCCGTGGTCGTCCTCTGCACGCCGCTGGTGACCACGACCCGCGACGGGTCGAGGCGGGCCGTGACGGCAGCGATGGCATCGACCTCCCAGGCGTGGCCGGCCCGCTGGTCCTGCGTGGGCGTGCGGAACTTGATGTCGACGTGCGCGCCGAGACCGTTGGCCTCGAGGACGACGAGCATGTCGTCGAGGGTGCAGACCCCGGGCGCGCGCTCGCGCAGCTCGGGCCAGCCGAGATCGGCGATCACGACGCCGTCGTCGCCGGTGCCGCCGTCGGCGTCGTGGGAGATCACGAAGGTCCCGTCGGCGCAGCGGCGCACGTCGAACTCGATGTAGTCGGCGCCGACCTTCGCCGAATGGGCGACCCCGGCGAGCGGGTCCTCGTGCCCGCCGACCGTGCCGAGCTCGGCGTACCCGCAGCGGTGGGCCGAGACCAGGACTCGATGGCGGGCCACGGGGCCCCACGCTAGCGTCGTGGGGCGCGATCAGCGATGCCGCGCGGGCCGCGCCGGACGAGCCCGTGGTGCGGCGCCCGACGCATGGGGCCGTGGGGAACAAACCGGCGACCGCCGCCTGTTGTGCCACATGACGGACTTGAGTGAAGTTGGCTCAAGAATTTTGTCAGCCCCGTCCTCTCGGAGAGGATGGCCCCACCCACAGACAGACCGGCCGGAGCTACCGGCCGGACGACCCGGAGGTAACCAGACATGGCTCGTGCCGTCGGCATCGACCTGGGTACGACGAACAGCGTCGTCGCCGTACTCGAGGGTGGCGAACCCACCGTCATCGCCAACGCAGAGGGCGCCCGCACCACCCCCTCGGTGGTCGCGTTCGCGAAGTCCGGCGAGGTGCTCGTCGGCGAGGTCGCCAAGCGTCAGGCGGTCACCAACATCGACCGCACCATCCGCTCCGTGAAGCGCCACATGGGCTCGGACTGGAAGGTGAAGATCGACGACAAGGAGTTCACGCCGCAGCAGATCAGCGCGTTCGTGCTCCAGAAGCTCAAGCGGGACGCGGAGTCCTACCTCGGCGAGACCGTGACCGACGCGGTGATCACCGTGCCGGCGTACTTCTCCGACGCGCAGCGCCAGGCGACCAAGGAGGCCGGCGAGATCGCCGGGCTCAACGTCCAGCGCATCGTCAACGAGCCGACCGCGGCCGCCCTGGCCTACGGCCTCGACAAGGGCGACAGCGATCAGACCATCCTCGTCTTCGACCTCGGCGGCGGCACGTTCGACGTGTCCCTGCTGGAGGTCGGCAAGGACGACGACGGATTCTCCACCATCGAGGTGAAGGCGACATCCGGTGACAACCACCTCGGTGGTGACGACTGGGACTCGCGGGTCGTCGACTGGATGGTCAAGAAGTTCAAGGACGGCAACGGCGTCGACCTGGCGAAGGACAAGATCGCCATGCAGCGTCTCCAGGAGGCGGCGGAGAAGGCGAAGATCGAGCTGTCCTCGTCGAGCGAGACCACCATCCACCTGCCCTACATCACGCACGGTGAGTCGGGCCCGCTGCACTTCGAGGAGCGCCTCACGCGGTCGGAGTTCCAGAAGATGACCGCCGACCTGCTCGACCGCACCAAGGCGCCGTTCCGGTCGGTGCTGAAGGACGGTGGGGTCGACATCGCGAAGATCGACCATGTGGTGATGGTCGGTGGCTCCACCCGGATGCCCGCGGTGACCGACCTGGTCAAGGAGCTGCTCGGCGGCAAGGAGCCCAACAAGGGCGTCAACCCCGACGAGGTCGTCGCGGTGGGCGCCGCGCTCCAGGCCGGTGTGCTCAAGGGCGAGGTCAAGGACGTCCTGCTCCTCGACGTCACCCCGCTGAGCCTCGGCATCGAGACCAAGGGCGGCGTGATGACCACCCTGATCGAGCGCAACACCACGATCCCGGCGAAGCGGTCGGAGATCTTCACCACCGCCGACGACAACCAGCCCAGCGTCGAGATCAAGGTCGCCCAGGGCGAGCGCCAGATGTGGGCGCAGAACCAGCCGCTCGGCAACTTCGAGCTGACCGGCCTGCCTCCGGCGCCGCGCAACGTGCCCAAGATCGAGGTCACCTTCGACATCGACGCCAACGGCATCGTCCACGTCTCCGCCAAGGACCAGGCGTCCGGCCGCGAGCAGTCGATGACGATCTCCGGCGGCAGCGCGCTGGGCAAGGACGAGATCGACCGGATGGTCAAGGAGGCCGAGCAGTACGCCGCGGAGGACGCCGCGCGCCGCGAGGCCGTCGAGACCCGCAACCAGGCCGACTCGCTGGTCTACTCGACCGAGAAGTTCCTGGCCGACAACAGCGACAAGGTCCCGGACGACGTCAAGACCGAGGTCCAGGCCGACGTCGACGCCCTCAAGGCGACCCTGGAGAACGCCGAGGCGACCTCGGACGACATCCGGGGCGGCATCACCAAGCTCGGTGAGTCCAGCCAGAAGATGGGTGCCGCGATGTACGCCGCGGCCGAGGCCGACCAGGCCGCGGCCGGTGGCACCGACAGCTCGACCGGTGCCGCGGACGACGATGTCGTCGACGCGGAGATCGTGGACGAGCCCGGCGACTCCGACGGCACGGACGGCGAGGACGAGTCCAAGTGACCGCACGGCGGAGGGGAGAGTCGCAGGGAGCGGCTCCCCCTCCGACCGGGTCGTTCGGCGACGCCGCCGGCGACATGGCCAACGAGACCGAGGTGGAGGAGCCCGTGGCCCGGCCAGCAGCACAGACCGAGAGCGACGCAGCGGAGACGGCCGCCGCGACCGGGGTCGACGACATCAGCGGCGTCGACAACTTCATCGAGGAGGGCGCTCCACTGGAGCCGTCCGACCTGCTCGATGACGAGCTCGACGAGCTCGCAGGCACCCCGGCCGCACCGGATGCCGCTCAGCTCGAGCAGGCGCTCGCCGAGCGCACCGCCGACCTGCAGCGGTTGCAGGCCGAGTACCTCAACTACAAGCGCCGGGTCGACCGCGACCGGGACCTGGTCCGCGAGAACGCGACGTACGCCGCGCTGGCCCCGATCGTCGACGTCCTCGACACCATCGACCGGGCTCGTGAGCACGGCGACCTCGACGACGGCTTCCAGGCGGTCGCCGACCAGCTCGAGCGCGTGGTGTCCAACGCCGGTCTGGTCAAGTACGGCGAGCCGGGCGACGCGTTCGACCCGCGCATCCACGAGGCGCTCAGCCACATCGGGGAGGATCCCGACGTGGAGGTCACCACCTGCAAGGTGATCGCGAAGGCCGGCTACCGGATCGGCGAGCGCGTCGTTCGCGCCGCGCAGGTGCTCGTCGTCGACCCGGCGAGCGGCTGACCGTCCGCTGCACAGCGCAGACCCCGACGACACACCCGACGAGACAGGAGAGGGGAGGGAACCGTGAGCGACACCGGTGCACGCGCCGACTGGGCGACGAAGGACTACTACGCCGAGCTGGGGGTGGACAAGAAGGCCACCCCGGCCGAGATCAAGAAGGCCTACCGCAAGCTCGCGCGCGACAACCATCCCGACTCCAATCCGGCCGACACCGCCAAGCACGAGAAGTTCAAGGCCGTCGCCGAGGCCTACGACGTCATCGGGGACGAGGAGAAGCGCCAGAAGTACGACGAGTTCCGGAGCCTCTACGGAGGCGGCGGCTTCCGGGGCGGGTTCCCGGGTGGCTCCTCGGAGGGCGGGGCCGGCTTCGACCTGGGCGACCTGCTCCGCGACCGGGCCGGTGGCTTCGGCGACATCTTCGGCGACATCTTCGGCGGCAGGGGGGGCGGGACGCGCACCCGGACCCGCCCGGTCCGTGGCGCCGACGTCGAGAGCAGCGCCACGATCGGCTTCACCGATGCCATCGACGGCGTGACCCTCAGCCTGCGGCTGACCTCCGACGCCGCCTGCCCCGACTGCCACGGCACCGGCGGCAAGCCCGGCACCCAGCCGCGGATCTGCCCCGAGTGCGAGGGCGCCGGCTTCATCGTGAACTCCTCCGGCGGGGGCTTCTCGATCAACGAGACCTGCCCGCGCTGCGGCGGTCGTCAGCTGATCTACGACGAGGCCTGCCCGACCTGCCACGGCTCCGGTCGCGGTACGTCGGCGCGCACCATCCAGGCGCGCATCCCGGCGGGTGTGAAGGACGGCCAGCGCATCCGACTGCGGGGCAAGGGCGGCCCCGGTGAGAACGGCGGCAGCAACGGCGACCTGTTCGTCACCGTGAAGGTCAGACCCCATCGGCTGTTCGGCCGCAAGGGCGACAACCTCACGCTCGACGTTCCCGTGTCGTTCGACGAGCTCGCGCTGGGTGCCGAGATCAAGGTCCCGACCCTCGGCGGCGGCCCGGTCACGCTGAAAGTCCCGGCCGGCACCCCGAACGGCCGCACGTTCCGCGTCCGCGGCCGGGGCGCCACCAAGAAGGACGGCACCAAGGGTGACCTGCTCGCGACGGTGCAGGTGCAGGTGCCGGCGCGGCTGAACGAGCCCGCACGTGAGGCGATCGCCGCCTATCGTGCCGCCGGCGTCGAGGGCACGCTGCGCGCCAACCTCTTCGAGAAGGCCGACGATGCCTCGGCGTGAGCCGCGGGTGCCCGGTCCCGACGCCGCGGTCTACGTGATCTCGGTGGCCGCCGAGCTCTCCGGCCTGCACCCGCAGACCCTGCGCTCCTACGAGCGGATGGGCCTGATCATGCCCGGCCGCACGGGTGGCGGCGGACGCCGCTACAGCCATCGCGACATCCAGCTGCTGCGCGAGATCGCGTCCCTGACCGCAGGCGGTGTGGGCATCGAAGGGGTACGCCGGATCCTCGAGCTGGAGCACCAGGTGGCGGCCCTCCGCGCGCGCAACGAGGAGCTCGCCGCCGAGCTCGCCGCGACCCGCGACGCGCTTCGCGCGGCCGTGACCTCGCGCCGTACCGACCCGAACAAGCTGCCCGTCCTCCGCCAGCCGGATCCGTCCGCCTCGGTCGTGGTCTGGCGGCGCACCCGCGACTGAGTCCGCCCGCCAGGCGGGGTTGGTAGGTTCCCCCGGATGGAGTCGCTCCAGGATGCGATCGACGGGGTGGCCGAGCGCACCGGGTTCTCCGGGGTCGTCCGCCTCGACCGCGCGGGCGACACCGAGATCTGTTCCGCCTACGGCGTGGCCGACCGGGCTCACGGGATCCCCAACACGGTCCAGACCCAGTTCGCGACCGCCAGCGGGACCAAGGGGCTGACCGCACTGGCCGTGCTCAGCCTGGTCGAGCGCGGAGCGCTCGAGCTCGGCACCACGGCACGGTCTCTGCTGGGCCGCGACCTGCCGCTGATCGCCGACGACGTGACGATCGAGCACCTGCTCGCCCACCGCTCGGGGATCGGCGACTACCTCGACGAGGACACCCTCGACGACATCACCGACCACGTGCTGTCGGTGCCGGTCCACACGCTCGAGTCGACCGAGCAGTTCGTGCCGGTCCTCGACGGGCATCCGACCGCGTTCCCCGCCGGCGAGAGGTACGCGTACAACAACGGCGGCTACGTCGTCCTCGCGCTGCTGGCCGAGCGAGCGAGCGGCGTCGACTACCACGAGCTGGTGCGCACGCTGGTCTGTGAGCCCGCGGGCATGGCCGACACCGCGTTCCTGCGCTCCGACTCGCTGCCGGGTCGCGCCGCGCGCGGCTACCTGGGCGTCGACGGACTGCGGACGAACGTCCTCCACCTCCCCGTCCTCGGCTCGGGTGACGGCGGCATCTACTCGACCGCGGCCGACCTGAGCGCCTTCTGGGACTCGCTGTTCGCGGGGCGCATCGTCGCGCCGGACCTGGTCGCCGAGATGCTGCGACCGCGCAGCGACGTACCGGAGGCGTCGAAGCGCTACGGCCTCGGCTTCCATCGGCACGCCACCGGCGACGGGGTCTGGCTCGAGGGGTACGACGCCGGCGTCTCGTTCGCCAGCCTGCACGAACCGTCCAGGGAGGTCACCCGCACGGTCATCGCCAACTGGTCGGACGGTGCCTGGCCGCTCGTGAAGCTGCTCGACGATCGGCTCGGCACCTGAGCCCCACGACCCCGTCGGGCCGTCGTCCGGCGCTCGTCGGGCCGGTCAGGGCGCCATCCGCCGGAGGGCCCAGCCGAGCAGCACGAGCAGCAGCCCGAGCACCGTGGCCATCGCCGCCACCCCGAACGCGACGACCGACGTGAACAGGCTGGCCTGCAGGAACGACGCGGTCATCACGGTGTCGCGGTTGGGGTCGTTCTGGGGGAGCTCGGCGTAGGTCTTTCCGCCGCCGATGTCCTTGGCGTGCTTGCCGATCACCATCGCCTGCGCGTACGCCGTGAAGGGACCCTTGACGTCCTTCCCGGCGAACATGTCGGCGTCGTCGGCCACCACGATCTTCTGGTCGGCCAGGGTCTGCTGCACCGCGATGTAGGCGACGACCCCGGCCACGGTGAAGACCAGCCCGGCGATGATCAGGACCAGCCCCACCCCTCGCACCGGCCCACCACCTCGTCGCGCCTCGCTGTGTCCGCCGTGGGCGGGGGTCTCGACCGGATGGCTCATCGCTGCCTCCTTGTCAGGCGTCGGCGCGAACGCTAGCCCCGCGACGACGGTGCCTCCTGGTCCGAATCGGGCGAGGTGACCACGCCCTGACGGTGGTCGGCCCGCGGGCCCGAGAAAAGCCAGACTTGAGGGGAATCGACTCAACTTCTGGATCGTTGAGGGAGGTGGGACCACAGTGGCCCTACCCAGATCTACGACCAGACGGACGAAGGAAGCAGATGAGTCAGTTCGGGGCCGAGAAGTTCACGACGCGCAGTCGTGAGGCGATCGAGACCGGCCAGCTCGCCGCGACCACGGCGGGCAACACCCAGACCGAGCCCGTCCACCTGCTCGCCGCGCTGCTGCGCGACGTGGACGGGACGGCGCGCCAGCTCGTCGGCAAGGCGGGGGCGGACGCCGCGGCGCTCGCGGCCCAGGCGGAGAGCGCCGTACAGGCGCTGCCCAAGGCCAGCGGTGCGACCGTGCAGCAGCCGGCCGCCTCGCCCGCGCTGACCCGGGTGCTGGCCGGAGCGCTCGACCTGGCGGCGTCGATGAAGGACGACTACGTCGCGACCGAGCACCTGCTGATCAGCCTGGCGACCGTCGAGTCGCAGGCCCAGAAGCTGTTGCTCGACCTCGGCCTCACCGCCGACGGCCTGCGCGAGGGGCTGACGTCGCTGCGCGGCAACCGCAGGGTCACCAGTCCGGAGGCGGAGTCGACGTACGAGAGCCTGGAGAAGTACTCCGTCGACCTCACCCGGGCCGCCGAGGACGGCAAGCTCGACCCGGTGATCGGACGCGACTCGGAGATCCGGCGCGTGATCCAGGTGCTGTCGCGGCGTACCAAGAACAACCCGGTGCTGATCGGCGATCCTGGTGTCGGCAAGACCGCGGTCGTGGAGGGACTGGCCCAGCGCATCGTCGCCGGCGACGTCCCCGACTCGCTCAAGGGTCGCCGGCTGCTGTCGCTGGACCTGGCCGCGATGGTCGCCGGCGCGAAGTACCGCGGCGAGTTCGAGGAACGGCTCAAGGCCGTCCTCGAGGAGATCAAGGACTCCGGCGGCCAGGTGATCACCTTCATCGACGAGCTGCACACGGTCGTCGGCGCGGGCGCCGGCGGCGACTCCGCGATGGATGCCGGCAACATGCTCAAGCCGATGCTGGCCCGCGGCGAGCTGCGGATGATCGGTGCGACCACGCTCGACGAGTATCGGGAGCGGATCGAGAAGGACCCCGCCCTGGAGCGCCGCTTCCAGCAGGTGTTCGTCGGCGAGCCCTCGGTCGAGGACACGATCCAGATCCTGCGGGGCATCCAGGAGAAGTACGAGGCCCACCACGGCGTCCGGATCACCGACGCGGCGCTGGTCGCCGCCGCCACCCTCAGCGACCGCTACATCACCGGCCGTCAGCTGCCCGACAAGGCGATCGACCTGATCGACGAGTCGGCGTCGCGGCTGCGCATGGAGATCGAGTCGTCCCCGGAGGAGATCGACCAGCTCCGCCGGACCGTCGACCGGCTCAAGATGGAGGAGTTCGCGCTCGAGAAGGAGTCGGACGCGGCCTCGAAGGAGCGGCTGGACAAGCTCCGGGCCGACCTGGCCGACTCCGAGGAGCAGCTGCGGGGGCTCGAGGCCCGATGGGAGCGCGAGAAGGCGTTCCTCGAGGGCGAGGGTGAGTTCCGCCGGGCCCTCGACCAGCTGCGGATCGAGGCGGACAAGATGTTGCGCGAGGGGAACCTCGAGGGCGCCTCGAAGATCCGGTACGAGTCGATCCCCGAGCTGGAGAAGAAGCTCGAGGCGGTCGAGGCGTCGGAGAAGAGCGACGTCGAGCCGCTGGTCGGCGAGGAGGTCGGCGCGGAGCAGATCGCTGAGGTCGTCGAGGCCTGGACCGGCATCCCGACCGGCAAGCTCCTGCAGGGCGAGACCGCCAAGCTCCTCGAGATGGAGGACGTGATCGGGCGGCGGCTGATCGGCCAGCGCGACGCCGTACGTGCGGTGAGCGACGCCGTACGACGGTCGCGGGCCGGTATCTCCGACCCGCACCGGCCGACCGGGTCGTTCCTGTTCCTCGGTCCGACCGGCACCGGCAAGACCGAGCTGGCCAAGTCGCTGGCGGAGTTCCTGTTCGACGACGAGCGGGCCATCGTCCGCATCGACATGAGCGAGTACTCCGAGAAGCACTCGGTGGCCCGGCTGGTCGGCGCGCCCCCGGGGTACGTCGGCTACGACGAGGGTGGCCAGCTGACCGAGGCGGTGCGCCGGCGGCCCTACTCCGTCGTGCTCCTCGATGAGGTCGAGAAGGCTCATCCCGAGGTGTTCGACATCCTCCTGCAGGTGCTCGACGACGGACGGCTCACCGATGGTCAGGGTCGCACGGTCGACTTCCGGAACACACTGCTCATCCTGACCTCCAACCTCGGCTCGAACTTCCTGGTCGACCCCACGCTGGAGCCACAGGTCAAGCACGACTCCGTGATGTCGATGGTGCGGGCGAGCTTCAAGCCGGAGTTCCTGAACCGGCTGGACGAGATCGTGGTCTTCGACGCGCTGTCGAAGGACGAGCTCGCCCACATCGTCGACCTGCAGCTGTCGCTGCTGGAGAGGCGGCTCGCCGTCCGTCGGATCACGATCGACGTCACCGAGGCCGCCCGAGCCTGGCTCGCGGAGACCGGCTACGACCCTGCCTACGGCGCTCGACCCCTGCGGCGGCTGATCCAGACCGCGATCGGCGACTCGCTGGCCCGGCTCCTGATCAGCGGGGAGGTGACCGATGGCGGGAAGGTGACCGTCGACGTCACCGACGGTGAGCTGGCCCTGACGCCCGCCTGACGGGCCAGGAGGCCCTCCAGGACCCGGCACTCACACGTGCATCGCGCGGACGCGGGGGTCGAGCGCTCCCTCGCCGTACGTCGGGGCCATCCCCGTCAGCATCGCGCGGAGAGTGTCGACGTGGGCACGACCGTGCCGTCGCGCCAGTCGCTGCTCGTAGCGCCGGTGGAAGTCGCGCGCCGCGGCCAGGGCCCGGCGGCCGCGATCGGAGAGCTCGAGCAGGCGAGCCCGTCGGTCGGACGGATCCGGTCGGCTCCGCAGGTAGCCGCGGCGGGTCATGTCCTCGACCAGCTGGCCGGCTCCCTGCTTGCTGATCCCGAGCCGGTCAGCCAGTGCGCTCGTGGTCAGGGGTGCGGCGTCGAGGGCCCGGAACACATAGCCGTCCGAGCGGGCGAGGTCGTCGAACCCTCGCTCGCCCAGGTCGACGTGCAGCTCGCTGACGAACTGCTGGTATGCCAGGGCGAGCAGGACACCAAGGTCGGGTTCAGACATGGGGCCAGCATATAGACAAGGGCACTTGGACAAGTTATCTTGTCTATATGACGACCGTAACCCGCGCAGGCGACGCCCCCGTGTTCCAGCTCCCTGGCCTCGAGTTCACCGGGCTCGCGGCGCCGAGTCGTGGCTCCTCCGGCCTCTGCACCTGGCGGCTGACACTGGAGCCTGGGCAGACGTCGTCCGAGGCTCACCTGCTGGACCGGGATGAGGTCTTCATGGTCCTGCGCGGGGCGATCCGGCTCGCGCCCGGAGCCGAGGCCGTCGAGGCCGGTGACGTCGCCGTCGTCCCGGCCGGCGCTCCGATCCAGATCGACAATGCGGGCGAGGGCCACGCAGAGCTGATCGTCGCGATCGGCGCCGGCTTCACCGCATCGTCCGCCGACGGCCACCCGATCGGCACGCCCCCCTGGGCACTGTGAGCGAGGGCGTCTACTCGTAGGTGGAGTCGGCCCAGAGGTTGATCCCCGACTCCACGGCGTAGCGGTCGATCTCGGCCAGCTCGTCGCCGGTGAGCGTCGGGAAGTCGAGGGCGTCGAGGTTGGTGTCCAGCTGCTCGACGCTCGAGGCGCCGATCACCGCGGACGTCACGCGGGGGTCGCGCAGCGCCCACTGCAGGGCGAGCTGGGCCAGCTTCTGGCCGCGTTGCCGGGCGATCCCGTTCAACGAGCGCACCCGCTGAAGCACGTCGTCGTCGAGACCGGTGATGGTCGAGTCCGATCGCGCGGCCCGCGAGTCGGACGGCACGCCGTCGAGGTAGCGATCCGTGAGCAGGCCCTGCGCCAGAGCAGTGAACACGATGCACCCCATGCCCTGCTCCTCGAGCTCGTCGAGCAGGTCCTGCTCGATCCATCGGTTGAACATGGAGTACGACGGCTGGTGGATCAGCAGCGGGGTGCCGAGCTCGCGGGCGATCGTCGCGGCCTCCTTGGTCTTCGCTCCGGAGTACGACGAGATCCCCGCGTACAGCGCCCGGCCGGACCGGACCGCCGTGTCGAGCGCACCCATCGTCTCCTCCAGCGGGGTGTCCGGGTCGAAGCGGTGGCTGTAGAAGATGTCGACGTACTCCAGGCCCATCCGCGCCAGCGACTGGTCGAGCGAGGCGAGCAGGTACTTCCGCGAGCCTCCGCCCTGGCCGTACGGGCCCGGCCACATGTCGTAGCCCGCCTTCGTCGAGATGACGAGCTCGTCGCGGTACGGCGCCAGGTCCTCGCGCATCCAGCGCCCGAAGTTCTCCTCGGCGCGGCCATAGGGCGGGCCGTAGTTGTTGGCCAGGTCGAGATGCGTCACGCCCCGGTCGAACGCCCGGCGGAGGATCGCGCGCTGGGTCTCCTCGGGCCGGTCGTCGCCGAAGTTCTGCCACAGACCGAGGGACAGCGGCGGAAGCTGCAGACCGCTCCGTCCGGTGTGTCGGTAGTCGGTGTGGTCGTACCGGGTGTCGGCTGCCTCGAACGTCATGCCGCCATCCTGCCGTGGTGCAATGGACCGCGTGAGCGAGCCCTCCACCGCCCCCGCCCGGCCACCGCAGGTGACCGTCGCCTGCGGCATCGTGATGGTGGGTTCGGTGTTCGTCGTGCTCTCGGTGTGGGACCGGATCGCCGGCCTGCACACGATCGACACCCGCGAAGCGCTCCGCCCCTGGCTCGACGAGCCCGTCATGAGGAGCAGCGGGATCACGATGTCCGACCTGCTGGTGACGGTGAAGATCGTCTCGATGGTCGCCGCCGCGTGTGCCGCCGGGATCGCGGTGCTGGGATTCCAGGCCCTCCGCCGCAGCCGGAGCGCGCGGCTGGTGATGTCGGTGCTCGCCGTCCCGATGTTCCTCGCGGGCCTGGCGGCCGACGGCATCTTCTCCTCGGGGGTCGCGGCCGCGGTCGCCACGCTCTGGTTCGGCCCGGCTCGTGCCTGGTTCCAGGACGGACCGGCGACGGAGAAGGCCGACCGGACGGTCGCGCCCGCGGCGCCTCGGTCCGCCACCGCGCCGGCCCCAGATCCGTCGCGTGGCCCGCGCCCGGAGGGTCCGCCTCCGCATCCGGGATGGCTCGCACCACCGGCGTCGTCGCAGGCGCCACCGGGCGCGCCGTACGTCTGGGCACCGCCACCGCTCTCCTCGTACGACGCGCCCCGACCGGCCCGGTCGACCCGGCCCCACGCGCTGCTCGGCGCCTGCCTCCTCGTCTGGACCTTCTGTCTGGTGACGGCCCTCCTCGTCGGCGCGTCGCTGGCCGTCCTCGCGGCCGACTCCTCGACCGTGCTCGACCGGATGCACGAGCAGGACCCGCAGCTGGCCGCGCGTGGTCTCAGCGACCACGACCTGCTCGTGATCGGCTACGTCACCGGCTCCGTGGTCATCTTCTGGTCGCTGGTCGCCGGAGCCCTCGCCGTGGTCGTGTTCCTGCGCTACCGCTGGGCGTGGTACGGCCTGCTCGCCTCGACGGTCGGCGTCGTGCTGCTGACCCTGGTCGCGACGTTCGGATCCATCCTCGTGCTGATCCCGCTCGCCGCAGCCGTGACCACGATCGCGTTGCTCGTGCGACCCGAGGTGAGGGCCTGGCTGGTCAGCCGCTGAGGTCGGCCCCGGCCAGCCGCTTCAACGCCTCCTCGATGACCCCCGCCTCCTTGCAGAAGGCCCAGCGCACGAGCTGGTCTCCGGCGTCGGTGTCGTGGAACGGCTGCGCCGGGATGGCGACGACCCCGGCCCGGTCGGGCAGGGCCAGGCAGAACGCCATCCCGTCGCGCCACCCCAGCGACGAGATGTCGGTGAGCGCGAAGTAGGTGCCCTCGGGTCGGCGGACGTCGAGCCCGAGCTCGGCGAGCCCGTCGCAGAGCAGGTCGCGACGCGACTCGAGGTCGCGGGCCAGCGCCCGAGGCCAGTCCGGCTCGTCGTCGAGGGCGGACGCGATCGCCGGCTGGAGGGGCGCGCCGGACGTGAACGTCAGCCACTGCTTGGCGGCCAGCACGGCCGAGACCAGCTCGGCCGGACCCGTCGCCCAGCCCACCTTCCAGCCGGTCATGCTGTAGGACTTGCCGGCGCTCGACAGGCTCAGGGTCCGCTCGAACATCCCCGGCAGCGTCGAGATCGGGACGTGCTCGTGGCCGGAGAACGTCAGGTGCTCGTAGACCTCGTCGGTGATCACGATGAGGTCGTGCTCGATCGCGACGTCCGCCACGGCCTGCAGCTCGGCGCGCGTGAGCACCGTGCCGGTCGGGTTGTGGGGTGAGTTCAGCAGCACGAACCGGGTACCCGGGGTGACCGCCGCGCGGAGCTCGTCGCCGTCGAGGCGGAAGTCCGGCGTGCGCAGGGTGACCGGACGGCGTACCCCGCCGGCCATCTGGATCATCGCGACGTACGAGTCGTAGTAGGGCTCGAGCACCACCACCTCGTCGCCGGGGTCGAGGAGCCCGAGCAGGGCTGCGGCGACGGCCTCGGTCGCGCCGGTGGTCGCGACGACCTGGCTCCGGTCGAGCTCGAGGCCGTAGTGGCGCCGCTGGTGGGCGATCACC
>Ga0207674_10003353_pt1 | contig 19653 bp, 20 predicted proteins | sample KBSCornC72_FD_184303 | JGI IMG/M metagenome (GOLD analysis project Ga0207674, IMG submission 184303) | Corn rhizosphere microbial communities from Kellogg Biological Station, Michigan, USA - KBS Corn C7-2 (SPAdes) (version 2) | ecosystem: Host-associated > Plants > Roots > Rhizosphere > Soil ... | reverse complement strand
GCTCCGAGACCTCGACCGAGATCGTCCCGACGAGCACCGGCTGCCCGGACTCGTGGCGTTCCTTGATGTCCGCGAGTACGGCGTCGTACTTCGCCTCCTTCGTTCGGAAGATGAGGTCGTTGCGGTCGTCGCGGGCGACCGGGACGTTCGTGGGGATCTCGACCACGTGCAGGTTGTAGATCTCGACGAACTCCTTCTCCTCGGTCTTCGCGGTACCGGTCATCCCGGCGAGCTTGTCGTAGAGGCGGAAGTAGTTCTGGAGCGTGATCGTCGCGAGCGTGACGTTCTCCTCCTGGATGGCCACGCCCTCCTTGGCCTCGACCGCCTGGTGGAGTCCCTCCGACCAGCGCCGGCCTTCCATGATCCGGCCGGTGAACTCGTCGACGATCTTGACCTCGCCGTCCTGGACGACGTAGTCGACGTCGCGCTGGTAGAGCGACTGCGCCTTCAGCGCCTGGTTCAGGTGGTTCACGTACTGCATGTTGCGGGCGTCGTAGAGGTTCTCGATCCCGATCGCGCGCTCGATCTTGTCGATCGCGGCCTGGCTCGGTGAGACGGTCTTGAACTTCTCGTCGTAGAGGTAGTCGGCGCCCGAGCGCTCCGTCTCGTCGACGCCCTTGCCCTCGCTCTTCTGCTTGCTCCGCTCGCCGGTCAGGCCTTTCACGACGCGCGCGAAGTCGTAGTAGACCTGGGCCGCGGTCTCCGGCTCGCCGGAGATGATCAGCGGCGTGCGCGCCTCGTCGATGAGGATCGAGTCGACCTCGTCCACGATCGCGAAGGTGTGGCCGCGCTGGACGGTGCCCTCGAGCGTGACCGCCATGTTGTCGCGCAGGTAGTCGAAGCCGAACTCCGAGTTCGTCCCGTAGGTGATGTCTGCCGAGTACGCCTCCGTGCGGTCGGCGAACGGCATCAGGTTCTCGATCGACCCGGCTCGCATCCCGAGCGCGGTGTAGACGGGCTCGACCCAGTTCGAGTCGCGCTTCGCGAGGTAGTCGTTGACGGTGACCAGGTGGACGTTCTGACCGGTGAGCGCGTTCAGATAGAGCGGCATCGACGCGACGAAGGTCTTGCCCTCGCCGGTGCGCATCTCGGCGATGTCGCCCTCGTGGAGGACGATCCCGCCCATCAGCTGGACGTCGAAGAGGCGGACGCCCATGTTGCGCTTGAACGCCTCGCGAACCGTGGCGTAGGCCTCGAACAGGATGTCCTCGAGCGACTCCCCGTTCGCGACGCGCTGCCGGTACTCGGCGGTCTTGGCCTTCAGCTCGTCGTCGGAGAGCTTCTCGAACTCGGGCTCGAGGGTGCCGATGTACTCGGCCTGGTTGCGCAGCCGCTTGAGCCGCCGGCCCTCGCCGACGCGCAGAAAGCGCTCGAAGCCACCGTAATCGTCGCCCGGCATCGTTCTTAGGGTATCGGGTTACAAAGGGATGACCGTGACCTCCCAGAGGAGGTCGTCGAGGCGGCTCGCGCGCAGGACGAAAGAGCCGAATTGCTCTGCGGCGAAGGCTTCGAAGCTCGGAACGGGCACGCTCGAGGGCAGGTCGTCGACGAGCAGCGTCCTCGTCTCGTCGGTGACCACGAGCTGGAGCTCGTCACCGTCGACCTCCTCCGGCACCTCCAGGACCTGGACCTGCCTCGCCGCGACGGTCCAGATGTCAGCCTCCTGGCGCAGCCCGAACGCGTGGTACGGCGCGGGGAGGGACAGGGCATCGGCGAGCGGGCCGAGCGTTCCGTCCGGGACGTCCTCGTCGACGACGAGGCTCCCGTCCTCGAGCGCCACGAACTCGACCTCGTCGCCCGGTAGGCCGGGCGCCTCTGCGCTCGCGACGGCGTCCCACTCGCGCTCCCGCGGGATTCCGTGGATGCCCACGACCTGCCAGAACGGATGCCGCGGGTCGATCGGCTCCCGCGGTGCGAGGTCGGCCACGTCGCGCGGGAAGTCGAGCCCGCCCTCCTTGGCGAGCTGCTGATGGATCGGCCGCTCGCGTCTGAGAAAGCCCAAGCTAAGGCACCGCTACGCCACCGTCGCTACGAGGGCTCGATCAGCCCGTAATCCCCGTCGCGGCGGCGGTAGACCACGTTGATGATCTCGGTCTCGGCGTTGCGGAACACGAAGAAGTCGTGCCCGACGAGCTCGAGCTGGAGGACGGCCTCCTCGGGCGACATCGGGCTCACGGAGAACTGCTTCGTCTTGACGATCGTCGTGTCGTCGGCGGGCACCTCGACCGGAGCCGCCTCGGTCGGGAGACCGCCGTCGCGCGCGTGCCGACGCGGGGCGACGCGCCGCTTCTCGCGGTAGCGCTTCACCTGCCGCTCGAGCTTGGCCACCAGCTGGTCGATCGAGGCCTTCATGTCGGAGGACGTCTCTCGCGCGCGCAGCACCGGCCCCTTCGTCCAGACGGTCGCCTCGGCAACGTGGTTCTCCGCGATCGACGGGTTCTTCTCGACGGCGAGCTCGAGCTCGACGCGCGTCGGATCGCTGACCAGCCGGTCGAGCTTGCCCATCTTCTCCTCGGCGTAGTCGCGGATCTGCTCGCTGACCTCGAGGTTCCGGCCCTTCACCTGGAGACGCATCGTCCGCACAACGCTATCGAACGGCACGCGCGAACGTCACCACCTCGACCCTGCTCGCCCCGTCCTTGCGGAGCGCCGTCGCGGCCGCGGAGACCGTGGCGCCACTCGTGTAGACGTCGTCGACGAGGACGATCGTCTTGGGAACGGGCCCGGTCGCCGCGAACGCGCCGCGGACGTTCCGCCGCCGTTCTGCGAGGGTCAGGCCCTTCTGCGGCGCGCGGCCCGGCGCCCGCTGGAGCAGGGGGACGACGGGAAGCTGCCAGCGCTGGCCGAGCGCCTCGGCGAGTCGTTGCGCCGGGTTGTGCCCGCGCTTCAGGAGGCGATCGTGATCCGCGGGGACGAACGTGATCGTGTACGCGCTCGGCCGCGCGAGAACCTCGTCCACGATCTCCGCGGCCACCTCGCCGAGTGCGCGCTGCCCGCGCTCCTTCCAGGCGCCGACGAGCCGTTTCGCCGCGTCGTCGTACGCAACGGCCGCACGGGCGCACGCGAAGGCGATCCTTCGGCCGGAGCACTCCCGGCACCGCCCCACCGGCCACGCGGTCGGGGCGCCGCAGCGCTCGCAGCGGGGACTGCCGAGGCGCACGAGATGGCCGTCGCAGGCGCTGCAGAGCACGACGCCGTCCGAGCCGCAGACGACGCAGCGGCGCGGAAGAACCAGGTCGAGCAGCACCGGTCCACGGTACGGCCTGCTTCTGCGCCGAATCGCGCTAGCTCAGTGAATATTCCGACCGGGTCGGCAGGCCCGCGCGCTCGCGGAGCAGGTTGTCCGCTTCGAGCAGCTGGCCGAGGTCGCCGATGTCGTGCCACTCGCCGGACACGCGGTAGCCGTACACCGGCTCTCGCGCGTACAGCCAGGCCGTGAAGTTGCCGGGCGCGTCCGGCGGATTGCCCTCCTCGAGGTAGCGCGGGAGCAGCGCTATGTGATCTGCGCGGTACACGTACGAGGCCGTTGCCGCGAGGTCGCTCTTCGGCTCCGCGGGCTTCTCCTCGAGGCCGGTCACGCGGTCGTCCTCGTCGAGCTCGACGACGCCGTACTGGGTCATCAGGTCCGGGTCAGCGACCTCGCGCACCGCCAGCGCGCTGCCACCCTTCGTCCGCCAGAAGTCGACGAGGCCGGCCAGCGAATAGCCAATCAGGTTGTCGCCGGCGACGATCATGAGATCGTCGCCCGCGAGAGCGCCGCGCTCGACCGCGAACGCGATGTCTCCGATCGCGCCGAGCCGATCCTCGTTCGAGGTCGTGCCGTCGTCGAGAACGGTCACGTCGCCGGGCGCCCAGTCCCGAAACGCCCCGGCGAAGCGCGCGTTCGTGACGAGCTGGATCTCGTCGAGCTCGACCTCGCGCAGCCGGTCGAGCAGATAGTCGAGCAGCGGCCGTTCCGCGAGCGGCAGCAGCATCTTCGGGATCGAGTCCGTGAGCGGCTGGAGCCGGGTGGCGTACCCGGCCGCCAGGATCAACGCCTTCACCGAGGGACAGTCCCTCGTTGCAGAGCGGACAAGGGACTGTCCCTTGTTACGTGCCCTCGTCCCAGGAGGCCAGGTACTTCTCCTGCTCCGGCGTCAACTCGTCCTTCTCGATGCCCATCGTCGCCAGCTTCAGCCGCGCGATCTCGGTGTCGATCTCCTCCGGCACGTCGTAGACCCTGCGCTCGAGCGAGGTCGCATTCCCGACGATGAACTCGGCCGACAGCGCCTGGTTCGCGAAGGACATGTCCATGACCTGCGCCGGGTGGCCCTCGGCCGCGGCGAGGTTGACGAGCCGTCCGTCGGCGAGCAGGTACAGCCGCCGTCCGTCGTCGAGCACGAACTCGTCGACGAACTGCCGGGCCTCCCGGCTCTCGGACGCCATCCCACGGAGCGCCGGGATGTCGATCTCGACGTTGAAGTGGCCGGTGTTGGCGAGGATCGCGCCGTCTTTCATCACCTTCATGTGCTCCTCGCGGATGACGCCCTTGTCGCCGGTCGCGGTCACGAAGATGTCGCCGACCTCGGCCGCCTTCGCCATCGGCAGCACCTCGAAGCCGTCCATGACGGCCTCGAGCGCCTTCAGCGCGTCGACCTCGGTCACGATCACGTGCGCGCCCATGCCCTTGGCGCGGGTGGCAAGCCCTCGTCCGCACCAGCCGTAGCCCGCCACGACGAACTTCGACCCGGCCAGCAGCTTGTTGGTCGCACGCACGATCCCGTCGATCGTCGACTGGCCCGTCCCGTACCGGTTGTCGAACAGGTGCTTCGTGTTCGCCTCGTTGACCGCGATGATCGGGAAGCCCAGCGCCCCGTCCCGCTCCAGCGCCTTGAGCCGGATGACGCCGGTCGTCGTCTCCTCGGTGCCGCCGACGACGTCTCCGAGCTGCTCGCGCCGGTGGGCGTGGAGCACGCCGATCACGTCGGCGCCGTCGTCCATGGTGATCTGCGGCTTGTGGTCGACGGCAGCCTCGATGTGCTGGTAGTACGTGTCGTTGTCCTCACCCTTGATGGCGAAGACGGACACGTCGAACTCGTCGACGAGCGCCGCCGCGACGTCGTCCTGCGTCGAGAGCGGGTTCGACGCGCAGAGGACGACGTCGGCGCCGCCCGCCTTCAACGTACGGGCGAGGTTCGCGGTCTCCGTCGTGACGTGCAGACAGGCCGCGATGCGGTAGCCGGCGAGCGGCTCCTCGCTCTCGAAGCGGTCGCGGATCGCGCGGAGCACCGGCATGTTCCGGTCGGCCCACTCGATCCGCCTGATTCCTTCGCCCGCGAGGGCGAGGTCCTTCACATCGTGTCGTCGTGTCGTGGCCATCAGCCCTCTTTCTTTCGATTACTCAGGCAACGAGCAGCCGCTCGTGTTTGCGCTGCTCCCAGTCGAGCGCGTCGACGCCGCGTCCGTGCAGCCAGGTCTCCAGCGCGGCGCGTAGGTCGGGCTCGCGCCTGAGCCTGGCCGCGAAGGCCACCTCGCCGAGGTCGACGCCGAAGCGCCGCCGCAGCTCCCGCAGCGACCGCAGTTGGTTCACTTCGCGCAGGCCGTACGAGCGGTAGCCCTTCGCCGTGCGCCCGGGAACGACGAGCCCGGTCGACTCGAGGTAGCGGAGCATCCTCGGCGACCAGCCAGTCTGCTTGGCGGCGTCTCCAACGCGCATGGCGCGGAACCTTACCACATCTATGTCAAGGTTCGACGCGGCCGTACCGGTCCTCGAGGCGGACCACGTCCTCGAGCTGCGGCGTCGAGACCTCCAGGATCGTCGTGTCCTCGAGCGCCCGCACGCGGTGGATCGTGCCGGGGCGCATCCGGAACGCCGCTCCGGCCGAGACGACCTCGGAGTTCGGCGTCTTGTCGCCCGGGCTGCCCATCTCGATCTGCGCGCGGCCCGAGTGGATCAGCCAAGACTCGTCCTTCTCGCGGTGGAACTGGAGACTGAGCGACTCCCCGGCCCTGACGAAGAGAATCTTCCCGCAGTAGTCGTCGGTCAGGGCCCAGATCAGCTCGTAGCCCCAGGGCTTGTCGACCTTCGTCGGCTCGATCCCGAACTCGGAGAGCTGGCCGAAGTTGGGCGAGATCAGATGATCGCTCACGTTCGCGCACCCGCGGTCAGCCAGTCGGGGTTTGCGCGCAGGTGGTCGTCCGCGACGCGCAGGTCCTTCGGCGTGTTGACGGTCAGCCAGAGGCCGGCGTGGCGATGCGCGTACAGCTTCCCTTCGGAGGCGAGGTCCGGGAGCGTCGTCCGCTCGTGGTCTCCCTTCTCGGGGAGCCGCGCCAGCGCTTCGTCGTCGAACACGTTCACACCGGCGTGCGCCCAGAACGGAAGCTCGGGCGAGTCCTGGAAGCCGTGCACACGGTCGTCGTCGCCGATGTCGACGACGCCGAACGCCGTCGGGAGCGGGGCGACGACGATGGTCGCGGCGGCCGCGTGCTCCTCGTGGCCCGCGAGGAGCGCCGGCAGGTCGACGTCGATCAGCTCGTCGCCGTTCAGGACGTACAGCGGGCCGGTCTCCTCACGCGCCTGGACCGCGAGCCGCAGCCCTCCCCCACGCCCGAGCGGCTCCGCTTCGGGCACGGTCACGATCTCGGGGCCGATCCCGGACAGCTCCGCCTCGAATGCCTCCTCCTGCCCGGCCGCGCAGCTGACGATGACGCGCCCCACGCCGACTGCCCCCAGCTGCGACACCTGGTACGCCGCCAGCGGCCGCCCCGCGATCGGGACGAGGGGCTTCGGACGGCCTTCAGCCGCGGCGCCGAGCCGCTCGGCCTTGCCCCCGGCGATCAGAACTGCTTCCACGTGGCGATTCTCTCAGGCTCGACCAATGCCTTCGTAGTCGAACCCGGCCGCGCGCGCCGCTTCGGCGTCGAGCAGGTTCCGGCCGTCGACGATCAGGGGCGTCCGCATCGCCTCGCGCACCTCCGCCGAGGCGAGCTCCATCAGCTCCGGCCACTCGGTCGCGATCACGGCCGCGTCTGCGTCGCGAACGGCGTCGAGGAGCGACGGCGCCACGACGACGCCGTCCAGCCCGGGATGGCTCTTGACGAGCGGATCCCAGCCGCGCACCGTCGCTCCTTCCGCCCGCAGGCGCGCCGCGAGCACGAGCGATGGCGCCTCGCGCATGTCGTCCGTGTTCGGCTTGAACGCGAGCCCGAGGAGCGCGATCGTCTTGCCGCGCAGGCTTCCGAGCCGCTGCTTGAGCTTCGTCACGACCCTCCGCTTCTGCAGGTCGTTGACCTCGATCACGGCGGTCAGGAGCTGGAAGTGGTAGCCGCTGTTGCCCGCAAGGAGCTTGAGGAACGAGACATCCTTCGGGAAGCAGCTGCCGCCGTAGCCGATGCCCGGATTGAGGTAGCTCGTGCCGATTCGTCGGTCCAGCCCCATGCCGTACGCGACCTCGTCGACGTCCGCGCCGACCACTTCGGAGACGTTGGCAATCTCGTTGATGAAGCTGATCCGCGTCGCGAGGAACGCGTTCGCGGCGAGCTTGATCATCTCCGCGGACGCGACGCTCGTGCGCACGACCGGCGCGTCGAACCCGTCGTACAACGCAGCCACCCGCTCCGCAGCGGCCTCGTCGAACGAGCCGACCACGATCCGGTCCGGGTGCATGAAGTCCTCGACGGCCCGGGCCTCGGACAGGAACTCGGGGTTCGACACGTAGCCGATGCCGTCGAGCCCGCGCTGCTCGAGCGTTGTTTGGATCTTCTCGCCGGTCCCGACCGGCACCGTGCTCTTCATGACGAGCGTGGCCTCCCCAGGGTCGCCGAGGTCGTCGACCACCGACCACACGTACTGGAGATCGGCGTCGCCGGAGACCGTCGGCGGCGTGTCGACGCACACGAAGAAGATCCGAGCCTCCGCCTTGAGCTCCTCGACGTCGAGCGTGAACGTCAGCCGCTCGCGGTTCCGCTCGAGCAGGTCCAAGAGGCCGGGCTCGTGGAACGGGACGCGCCCAGCGCGCAGCTCATCGATCTTCTCCGGCACGACGTCGCGCACGACGACGCGGTGCCCGAGCTCGGCAAAGCATGCGCCGGTCACGAGACCGACCCACCCGGCCCCGAAGACGCCAAGGGGCGACTTCTCGGCAGTCACGCGAGGAATCTACTTGTGGAGCGGCCTGAGGCCCTTGGCGATCGCGAGCATCGTCTCGTTCGACATCGAGTCGAGGAGCGTGTTCACGACCCAGTAGCTCGCCCCGCCGGCCCTGAGCACGACCATGTGCAGGTGCGGGCCGTTGAAGTAGAAGTCGTACTGGCGGCCGTTGATGACCTCGCTCAGGTTCTTGTCCCCGAGCGCCGGCGCGTCGTTCCAGTCCGACTCCTGGATGCCCCAGTACTCGTTGCCGCTCTTCGCGAACGTGAAGCGGACGGTCTTGCCCTGGTCGAGCTTGTACACGCGATACGGCACCTCGGTGCTGAGGGCCGAGGTGCGCTCGAGCACGGTCGGGATCTGGAGCGGGAAGCCGACCTTCCACGCGGCCGCCTGGCGCACGACCGGGAGCATGTCGGCCTTGCCGGGCCGGATGTACGGCGGCTGCTTCGGCGGTGTCCGGTCGATCGCAGTCGGGGTCAGCTCTCCGTTGAACGTCTGGCCGACGACCACGAGCAGCATCGCCCCGTTGCGCAGGATCTGGAGCGCGCTGTTGTGTTTCGGCATCGGCTGGATCTCGGACGAGTTGAAGAGCGCCGAGACGCGCTGCGCCGCGCGCTTCGCCTTCGGGCGCGCCGTGTAGAAGACCTGCGTCCTGAAGGTGCGCGCCCAACGGCCCGGCGCATTCGCCTGGAACCCTGCTGGCGGACCGAGCATCCGGTAGCCCTTCTGGCCCAGCAGGTAGCTCGTGTTCGCGGCCGCTCCCGGCTTGCCGTTGCCGTTCAGCGCGACGATCGAGACGTTCCGCGGGCTCGGGCCGTTCTTCGACTTCAGCCGGCGACCCGTCACGGCCGCGGTCGCCTTCTCGGGCGCCTCGACGTCCGGGTGGAGGAACTCCTGGACGGCCGCCTGGATGTTCGACGGATCCGTGCTCAGCTCGTTCATCCCGGTCAGCCCCTGGATCTTCACCTGGTCGAAGTTCCCAGAGGGCAGTGCGTACGCAAAGAACGCGTAGCTGATCAGCTTCTTCCCGGAGATCTCGCCGTTCCTCTGGCCGACCTCGACGTTGTTCCGCATCACCTTGAACAGCTCCGGCACCGTCTTCGGGTTCTTCCACTTGGCGTTGACCGCCTGCTTCACGGCCTTGACGAAAAGCTGCTGGCGCGCCAGCCGGAAGAGGTCCGAGTCCGTGTGGCGGTAGCGGACGAAGTCGAGCGCCTGCCAGCCCACGAGCTTCTGGTAGCCCGGCCAGAGGTTGATCGTGGCGTAGACGCCTCCTTGCGGGTTGTAGTAGCGGCGGTCGACGTCCATCCAGACGCCGCCCAGCTTGTTGACGATGTCCCGGAAGCCCGTGAAGTTGACGGTGATCAGATAGTGGATCGGGAGCCCGGTCAGCGACTTGACGGTCTCGAGCGTCCCTGCCGGCCCGCAGTAGGAGTACGCCTCGTTGATACGCCCCCTGTACGTCCTTCCGTCGGGGCACCGGCCGTTGACGATCAGGTCGCGCGGAAACGAAAGCATCGAGATCGTGTTCGTCGTCGGGTCGGCGCGGAGAAGCATGACCGTGTCCGAGCGCGACGGGGAGTTGCCGTCGGTCGGCCGGTGGTCGTAGCCGATGATGAGCGCGTTCGCGGGCTCGCCGGCCTCGGGGAGCTTGAGGCCCTTCAGCGCCCGCTTCGTCTGCTCCGAGCGCGGCGCGAAGGCGTGCGCGTTCTCGTCGGTGTAGATGTACGCACCGCCCGCGACCCCGAGAATGGCCGCGACGATCAGTGCCACAAGGATGAAAACGATCAGCCCGACCGTCCGCACAAACCCGCGCCGCCGCTCCGGCTGCTTGTAGCGCGTGAACGGGGTCGGCGCGCTCGGCGGCAGAACGGCTCGGCCGTTTCCGTTGGCGCCGGCTGCTCGGCCGATTCCTCGCTTGAGAGTGGTCCGCACGGGTTCTAGAAAAAGCGCGAACGCCGTCCGGCGTCCGCAGGGTCAGAATAGCCGACTAGGCGGCTAGTTCGGCCGGTTCTCGGTGGGTCCTGCTCTACCTCGCGCCTGCATGCGCCCGGTTCAGGGCCTCCTCGGCGAGGCGCGTGCCCTCGACCATGTTGCGCAGCTTCTCGTACGCGACGTCCCAGCTGCGCGTCCGCAGGCCGCAGTCCGGGCACACGTGGATCCGCGCGGGGTCGCCGAAGACGTCGACCGCGTACAGGATCCGGTCGCGCACGAGCTCGGGCGACTCGATGAAGTCCGTGTGGATGTCGGTGACGCCGAGGCCCAGGATCGGCTCGTATGGAAGGTCGCGCCACTTCGAGATGACCTCGTATCCCGGGCGCTCGGCACCGGAGGTGCCCAGCTCGGTCGTGTCGTAGTTGGCAAAGCCGACGCAGTACTGGCGGCAGCCGGCCATGCCCTCGATCGCGGGGAAGAACAGGTCGTAATCCGAGAAACAGAGGTGCGTCGAGAACGTGCAGCCCTCCAGCCCCTCCACGGAGATGTTGAAGCTCTCGACGAAGATGTCGAGCTCGTCCTCCTCGGTCGACGCGCCCGGCTCGTCGATCTGGATCCACGTCGCGCCGAGCGCGATCAGCGCCTCGAGGTTCGGCCGGATGATGTTGCGCGCGATGTCGAGTGTCAGCTCGCGCCGCGCGTCCACCTCGTCCTTTCGGGACACGCCTCCGCCGAGGCGGCCCGACTTGGGCAGATGGTGCTCGTCGTACGACCACACGGCGAGCGTGTATGCGCCCGTGATCGGGATCTTCAGCTCGTGCCTGGCCGCCGACTTGAGGAACGAGAACTCGTCGTTGTGGTACGGCTCGCGCAGGGAGACGGGGCCGACCGCGGCCGACTTCGAGTAGTACTTGTTGTCGAACGAGCGGATCGTGCCCCGCGGCTCGAAGCCGTTCGAGTGCGCGATCGCCCACGCGTACATCTCGCTCCGCTGCTGCTCCCCGTCCCAGATCCAGTCGACGCCGGCCGACTCCTGGAGCCGCAGGCAGTAGCGGCTCGACCAGCGCGCGACCTCCTCGGGGTCGCGCTCGTCGGAGCGGAGGAGCTCGACGAGCTCCTCGTGCCCGTCGACCTCGAGCTTCTCACCCCAGCTCTTCGCGTGCTCGACGTCGCTCTCCTCGAGCGGCTTGCCCGCGGACGTCTTCACGAGCCACGGCGGCTTCGCAAGGGATCCCACCTCATGCGTCAGGAACTTGATCTCTCCGTTCGAGCTCATACGGCCTCCGTCTTCGCCTGGCCCAGCCTAGCCAGCTTCTCTCGCGCCACCGACTGCGAGACGTACTGGAGATCTCCGTTCGGAACGAGCGCGATGTCCTCGACGCCGCGCGCGCGAAGCTGTCCGACGAACGCGGCGATCTCACCCGGCTCCTCGGGAATCGAGCTGCGCGCATCGAGCACTCCCGCAAGGAGCGTCTTGTCGAAGCTCTCGGGCACGGCATTCGCCCTAGTCGCGAGGAAGTCGACGCCGATCGCGTCGACGGGCAGGTCGCCGAGCCCTTCCTCGAACAGCGCGTCCGCACTGCCGAACGTCACCCAGAGCGCGAGCCTCGGCCCGCCGGCGAGCTTCTCGAGCGCGGCGGAGAGCTTGCGGACGCCCCCGGGCTCGGCGCGCGCGAGGAACGGCTCCTCGAGGACGACGAGCTCGGCGTCGAGCGCGTCGATCTGGGGCTTGAGAACGCTTGCCGCGACCGTGGTCGGCTCGACGCCGGTCCCGTGCGCGAGCGCGTACGGCGAGGGCAGCGTGACCAGGCGCGGGCCAGGCATCTTGGCGATGAAGCCGCCGTTCAGCGGCTGGGACAGCGCCGGCGTCGCCGTCGTCGCGCTCGGAGCGCGATAGAACGTGTTCGTGTCGAGGAAGCGTGTGAGCGCGCCCGTCTCGAGCCCGTCGGAGGCATCGACGATCGGCCGGAAGACGTCCTGCCAGCGAAGCATCCCGTCTGCGAGGAGGTCAAGGCCGGCCGCCTGCTGCGCGGCGACGAGGTCGCCGAGATCGCGCTCGATCTGTTCGTCGACGGCCTCCTGGCTCGTGCGGCCCCGATCGAGGTCGCGTGTGGCCTGCACGAGCTCCTCCGAGCGGGGATAGATGCCTGGTGCGAATGCCTGCAACTGCGCCTCCTTACGACGAACGCTCCCGCCTAGAGAGGTCGGGAGCGTATCGCTCCGGCTCTTTAGGCGTTTTTGTTGAACCTGGTCGCCAAGCTGCCGTCAAAGCTGTCCAGGCGGAGCGAGCCTACCAGAGGCGTAATGCCCGTCCGCTCAGACGCGGCGGCCCCGACGCAGGAACGGAACATGTCCGGCGCCAGACTTGGCGATTCCGCGGCTCAGAACGTACGCGGCGATGATGATCGTCACGAGCGTCCACGCGCGATTGTCGTCGAAGCTGTCCGACGCCGCGGCCGCGATCAGCAGGACCGCGATCCCGACCAACATCGCCCAGAACTCCGTCGTGACGAGCGCCCACCGCGTCTCGTCGTGTGCCCCGGCCACCTCCTCGCCGATTGCTTCCATACGCCTGCCGGTCTCGGTCGTCGTAGCCATCGATCTCCCCTTCTCCTCGGATGAACGCACACGCGTCCGCGCGAACGCTTTCGTTGGTTCTGGGTATCCGGCTGCGCGCGTGGCGAAACCTGCCGGCCGCTGAAGATCGCTCAGGGCGCCGGCGGCGCCGCGGGATCAGCCCCGGCCGCCCACCGCCAGCTGGTTCTCCGCGTGCCTGACGCGCTGCTCGATCTGCCAGCGGTCCGCGTCCGACTCACCGCTCTCGATGCGCTCCAGCTCGGCCTGCGCCGCGGCCAGCTGCTCGCGTGCCCGGGCATCGTCGATCTCCTTCGCGTCGACCGCGTCGTCGACGAGCGCCAGCGCGCGGTCCTGCTCCACCTTGAAGAACCCTGGCCCGGTCGCGAACTCGCGCACCTCGCTGTCGCGCTTCACGTGCACGCGCGTCGACCCCGCCTTGAGCATCGCGATCAACGGCGCGTGCCTCGCGAGCACGCCGATCTCCCCGTCCGCGCCGGGGACGATCAGCATCTCTACCTCGCCCTCGAAGACTGGCCCGTCGGGCGTGACGAGCGAGACGTCGAACGTCGCCATTAAGCTGGAACGGGTTCCGGCTCAGGCTCTTCGGCGGGCGGAGGCGACTCTTCCGTCTGATGCTCGCCGCGGCCCTTCGCGACCGCCTGCTCGATCCCGCCGACCATGTAGAACGCCTGCTCAGGAAGGTCGTCGTGCTTGCCGTCGAGGATCTCGTTGAAGCCCTTGATCGTCTCCTCGAGCGACACGTACTCGCCGGGCGTCCCCGTGAACTGCTCGGCGACGAAGTTCGGCTGCGACAGGAACCGCTGGATCTTGCGCGCGCGGCCCACGATCAGCTTGTCCTCGTCCGTTAGCTCGTCCATGCCGAGGATGGCGATGATGTCCTGGAGGTCCTTGTAGCGCTGGAGCACCTCCTGCACGCGCGTCGCCGTCGAGTAGTGCTCGTCGCCGACGATGTCCGGCTGGAGCGCCCGCGAGAACGAGGCCAGCGGGTCCATGGCCGGGTAAATGCCCATCTCGACGATCGAGCGCTCGAGCACGACGGACGAGTCGAGGTGCGCGAACACGTTCGCCGGCGCCGGGTCGGTGTAGTCGTCGGCGGGGACGAAAATCGCCTGGATCGACGTGACCGAGCCCTTCTGGGTGGACGTGATCCGCTCCTGGAGCTGGCCCATCTCCGTGCTCAGCGTCGGCTGGTACCCGACTGCGCTCGGCATGCGGCCGAGCAGCGCGGACACCTCGGAGCCGGCCTGGACGAACCGGAAGATGTTGTCGATGAACAGCAGCACGTCCTGGCCCTCATCGCGGAAGTACTCCGCCATCGTCAGCGCGGAGAGGCCGACCCGAAGGCGGGCGCCCGGCGGCTCGTTCATCTGACCGTAGACGAGCGCGACCTTGTCGATCACGTTCGCCTCCTGCATCTCCAGCCAGAGGTCGTTGCCCTCGCGCGTGCGCTCCCCGACACCCGAGAACACGGAGACGCCGCCGTGCTCCATCGCGACGTTGTGGATCAGCTCCTGGATGAGCACCGTCTTGCCGACTCCCGCTCCGCCGAAGAGGCCGACCTTGCCGCCGCGGACGAACGGGGCGATCAGGTCGATGACCTTGATGCCCGTCTCGAAGACCTCGATCTTCGGCGACAGGTCGCGGAAGGCGGGCGGGTCGCGGTGGATCGGCCAGCGCTCGACCCCGTCGGTCGGAGCCGGCTTCTCGTCGACCGGCTCGCCGATCACGTTCCAGAGCCGCCCGAGGGTCGTCTCGCCGACCGGGACCGTGATCGGCCCGCCGAGGTCGACGACGTCGACGCCGCGCGCGAGGCCGTCCGTGGAGTCCATGGCGACCGCGCGCACGCGGTCGTCTCCGAGATGCTGCTGCACTTCGGCGATCAGGTCGTTGCCGTCCACGGTGATGCGGAGGGCGCTGTAGATCGCCGGGAGCTCGTCCGGGAAGAGCGCGTCGATGACGACGCCCTTCACTTCGATCAACTTGCCGACGTTTTGACCCTGCGTTTTCTCAGGCATGCGTCTCCTGGAGAGGTGAGTCCGGTGTGGTGCCGGCGCGGCGGGAAAGCCGCCCGCTCAGCGCCCTGAGTCTAGCGAAGCGGGGGCGCGAGCGTCCTCGATCCTCCAGGAGATTGGCCTTGCGCACGTCGTTCTCGATTGCCTCCACCCGGGAGGCGTGATCGAGGCTTCAGACGTGCGACGTGATGAGCGAGGGGAACACTGTTTCGAACAGTACCCCGCGGAGCCGTCGTGGAGGCCTTAACGCTTGATTACGGGCCCGCCGCGGAGCGAGCTGCGTCCCGTGGCGGTGATCCGCGGGACGGCGTTGCTCGCGCTCGCAAGGGCGCCTGCGGTCGAGAGGTTCATCGTGTCGACCGAGGCGAGGTGCGAGGTCACGCTGTCGACGCTGCCGTTCGCGTCGCCGACGGAGCGCGTGCGGAGATCCGACGAGGCGAGGATGCTGCCGAGCCCGACGACGGTGACCGCCATCGCAGCCACGGCCGGCGCGAGGCGAAGGCCGATCCGGCGGCGGAGACGTCCGATCTCGATCGGCCGGGCGAGCGCAGCCGGCGGAGCCGTGCGCAGCATCTCGGTGAAGCCGCCGATCGAGGTCGTGAACTCCCTGCACGACGGGCAGTCGGCGAGATGCGCGTCGAGGAGCACGCGCTCGAACCTCGACAGCTCCCCGTCGAGGTCGGCGGTCGCCCATTGGCGGGCGCGGTCACAGGCTCCGTGAATGGTCCTCACAGTACTTCTGACGGCGGCTCACACCTGAAAGTTAGTCACTCAAAGGAGTGAGTGTCGTGTGTCGATGATCGCGCCGAGCGCGACGAGGAGCAAGCCGAGCGAGATGAAGATGGCCGAGTTGTTGATCGTCTCGTTCTGCTCGGTGAGCGTCGCCCAGCGCAGACGCCGCGAGCCGGCCCCCGGAATCGGGAGCATCGCCGGCCCGACCGTGTCCTCGCCCTTCACCCGCGCGGGCCCGCGATTGCCGACGAAGAAGCCGACGACGAGCAGGAAGCAGCCGCCGAGATAGAAGCCCAGCGTGAGCGCGCGGCTGACGCTCGACCCGACCAGGAGCCCGAGGATCAGGGACAGGACGATCGTCACGCCCAGGGCGAGCGCCGTCACGAAGGCGAGCCGGCGAAGCGCCGCGACCAGCATGACTTGAAGTTACGCCTGGACCGGTTCCTCGCGGGCCTCGCTCGACCCGCGGCGCCGCATCTCGGCGGCGGTCATCGGCCAGCGCTCGAGCGGGTAGTGGCACTTGGCCACATGACCCGGGCCCATCGGCCGGAGCTCCGGCTCCTCGACGTCGCAGTGCCCCTCGACGAAGCGCGGGCAACGCGGGTGGAACCGGCACGCGGACGGCGGGTTGACCGGGCTCGGGACGTCGCCCTCGAGCACGATCGACTCGCGTGCGCGGCCGCGCACGGGATCCGGGATCGGAACCGCGGACAGGAGCGCGCCCGTGTACGGGTGCTTCGGTTCGCGGTAGAGCGTGTCGCGGTCCGCGACCTCCGAGACCTGGCCCAGGTACATGACCATCACGCGGTCCGAGATGTGCCGAACGACGTTCAGGTCGTGCGCGATGAAGATGTACGTCAGGCCGAAGTCGTCCTGGAGGTCCTTGAGCAGGTTCAGGATCTGCGCCTGGACGGAGACGTCGAGCGCCGAGACCGGCTCGTCGCAGACGATCAGCTTCGGGTTGACCGCGAGCGCGCGGGCGACGCCGATGCGCTGGCGCTGCCCGCCCGAGAACTCGTGCGGGAACCGGTTGTAGTGCTCGGGGTTGAGGCCGACGACCTCGAGCAGCTCCTGCACGCGTGTCTTGACCTCGGCGGGCGTGCCGAGCTTGTGCACCTCGAGCGGCTCGCCGATGATGAAGCCGACGCGCTTTCGCGGGTTGAGCGACGCGTACGGGTCCTGGAAGATCATCGTCATCTCGCGGCGGATCGGGCGCATGCCCACGCGCGAGACGTTCGTGATGTCGCGACCCTCGAACGTGATCCGGCCCGCGGTCGTGTCGAGGAGACGCACGATGCAGCGCGCGAGCGTCGACTTGCCGCACCCGGACTCACCGACGATGCCGAGCGTCTCTCCGGGGTTGATGCTGAAGGAGACGCCGTCGACGGCCTGGACCTGGGCGATCGCCTTCTGGAAGATGATCCCGCGTGTGATCGGGAAGTACTTCTTGACGCCCTCGACGACGAGCAGCTCGTCGCCGTGCAGCTCCATCTGCCCGTTCTGCTCGCTCGCCCCCTGTTCCGTTGCCACCTAGACGGTCTCCGCCATGGTCGCATCGACGAGCTTGCTTCCCTCGCGGTCCTTCGTCTCCGCGTCCAGGTGACACGCCTGAAGATGGGACGGATCGCGTTCTGCGCCCACGAGCTGCGGCTCCTTCGTCCGACAGACTCCCATCACGTACGGGCAGCGCGGATGGAAGCGGCAGCCGTTCGGCGGCCTGAGCAGCGACGGCGGCTGACCCGGAATCTGGACGAGCCGCTCGGTGTCCGTCTCGAGGCGTGGGAGCGAGCCCATCAGCCCCCAGGTGTACGGGTGCTGCGGACGCTGGAAGAGGTCGTGCACCTTCGCGTGCTCGACGACCTTGGCCGCGTACATGACGACGACGTCGTCGGCCGTCTCGGCGACCACTCCTAGATCGTGGGTGATCATGATGATCGCGCTCCCGAAGTCGTCCTGGAGGCGCTTCATGAGATTCAGGATCTGCGCCTGGGTCGTCACGTCGAGCGCTGTCGTCGGCTCGTCCGCGATCAGGAGGTCGGGGTCGTTGATGAGCGCCATCGCGATCATCACGCGCTGGCGCATACCGCCCGAGAACTGGTGCGGGTAGTCGTCGATCCGCGCCTCCGCCTTCGGGATGCCGACCGCCTTCAGCAGCTCCAAGGCCCGGGCTTTCGCGACCCGCACGGTCACGTCACGGTGGAGCTGGACAGCTTCGACGAGCTGCTTCCCAATCGTGTGCACCGGGTTCAGCGACGTCATCGGGTCCTGGAAGATCATCGACATCTCGTCGCCGCGGATCTTCCGCAGCTGGCTCGGCTTGGCCGACAGCAGGTCCTTGCCCTTCCACAGCGCCTCGCCGCTCGAGATCGTGTTCCGCCTCGAGTTGAGGCCCATGATCGTCAAGCAGGTGACGCTCTTCCCGGAGCCGGACTCGCCGACGATGCCGAGCGTCTGACCCTTTTCGACCGAGAACGAGACGCCGTCGACTGCCCTGACGACCCCGTCTTCGGTTCTAAAGGACGTGCGTAGATCCTTGACTTCGAGAAGAGCCACGTGTGAGGCCGCTTAGCTTAGCCGGATTCGCGGGTCGATCCAGGCATACAACAGATCGACGATCAGGTTGAAGAAGAGGATGGCGATGGTCGCGAAGACGACCACCCCCTGGAGCGTCGCTAAGTCTTGGGCCTGGATCGCGATCACCGCCGTCCTGCCGAGCCCTGGGAGCTGGTACACGGTCTCGGTGAAGATCGCGCCGCCGAGAGCGACGCCGATGTCCATGCCGAGCATCGTGACGACCGGCAGAAGCGCATTCCGGAGGACGTGCGAGAACAGGATCCGCTGCTCCGGGGCTCCCTTGGCCCGCGCGGTGCGCACGTAGTCCTCGTTCAGGGTCTCCATCACGTTCGCCCTGATCATGCGGACGTAGAGCGCCGCGAACAGGATGGCGAACGTCATCCACGGCAGGATCATGTGGTAGGCCCACTGCGCCGGCCCGCCGGGCAGGCCCGAGTCGGGTGGCGCGCCGAAGAAGTTCGCGTAGTTCGCGATCGGCGTGATGTGCCACTTGACCCCGAAGAAGTAGGAGAAGATCAGCCCGATCCAGACCGGGTGTGCGGACACGCCGACCAGGACGAACACCATCGCCGCTCGGTCGATCAGGGATCGCGGTCGCAAGGCCGAGAAGATCCCGACCGAGAGGCCGATGATCATCCAGAGGACTGCGCCGCCGAAGACGAGCGACGCCGTCACCGGCGCGGCTTCCTTGATCGTCTCGTTGATGCTCTGGCTCGTCGCGTACGACGTGCCCAGCGAGTGGTCGACGACGAGGCGCTTCAGGAACAGGCCGTACTGGTAGTAGACGGGCTTGTCGAGCCCGAGCTTCTCGGTCGCCGTCTTCAGGCACGTGGGGCTCGCCTGGTCGCCGCCGCACATCGCGCGTGCGGGGTTGTTGGGCGCCATGAAGAAGATCACGAACGTGACGAACGTGATCACAAGGAAGAGCAGGATCGCCCACAGAATCCTTCTGATCAGATATCGGAACATCTCGCTCCTCCTGTCCTCACTAGCAGCCGCGAAATCCTATCTCAGGTTTGAGTCTTCAAGCACGTGAGGCGCCGGTCGAAACCGGCGCCTCACGTTTGTAGCTAGCTCCCTTCAGAGCCTCCTTACTTCAGTGCCAGTGCCGGGATGCTCCAGTCCTGGTAGATCCCCTGGTACACGAGGCCCTTCGGGTTGACGCGGTTCGAGAAGAAGTACCGGTTGTTGTACGTCCGCTCGATAGCCATCGGGGCAGCCTTCTTCATGATGTCGATGTCCAGCTGACCGTAGACCCTGAGACGCTTCGGGCCGACGAGCTTGGCCGCGTTCGCCATCCGCGCATTCCACTTCGAGCTGTTGAAGTACGAGTAGTTCACGTTGTTCTCGTCCTGGATGCTCGGGCCGTACAGGAGGATGTTGATCCAGTCGTACGGGTCTGGATAGTCCGAGCACCAACCCATCGAGACGCCCATGTCGGCATCGGTGTTCCGCTTGCCCATGGCGTCGTAGATGTTGCCGCCCGAGAACCCCTTCATCGTGATGTTGCCACTGTTGAATCCGAGGTTGATCAGGTCCTGCCGAACGATCTGAGCCTGAGCCTCGTTCGAGGTTGCACCCGAGCGGTAGTAGACGGTGATCTTCCCGTCCCTCATGTGACCGGCCGCGAGCTTCTTGGCGGTCGAGAGGTTCTTCTTGTAGATCGTGACGTTC
>Ga0207674_10003350_pt1 | contig 19661 bp, 16 predicted proteins | sample KBSCornC72_FD_184303 | JGI IMG/M metagenome (GOLD analysis project Ga0207674, IMG submission 184303) | Corn rhizosphere microbial communities from Kellogg Biological Station, Michigan, USA - KBS Corn C7-2 (SPAdes) (version 2) | ecosystem: Host-associated > Plants > Roots > Rhizosphere > Soil ... | reverse complement strand
AACGGGGGTCTGGATCTGCCGGAGTGTATCGGCCGGTGATAGTGAGCTGTTGGCTCGTGCGGTCAAGTCGCCTTCCGTTCGATCGCCCTGATTCGGTCCGCCACGTCGCGAAACTCGATGTCGACGGCAAATACCCGTTGATAATAATCCAGGGCGTCTCGGTTCCTGCTCAGTGCCTCGGTCGCCCTGCCTAGAAGGTAAAGCACGCCGACGAGATGATGGTCATCTCCGTCGCCGATCGCTATGGCCCGGGACAGAACGGACGCGGCAACCTGGTACTGATCCTTCTCGACGAAGCATTGGCCGAGGGCCTCGTAGGCGCGCACCCGGTTCGACTGTCCGCGGAGGGCCTTCTGGAACTCCGCGACTGCCTCGTCGATGAGGCCCATCTCCTTGTACGCGACGCCAAGATCGTAGTGGCTCTCGAAATCCTCCTCGTCCACGTTGTCGGCGACGCCCTGCTTGAACCGCTTGAGCATCTCCTGGAAGTCCGCTTCCTCGTCGCCGGTGGGAGGCTTTTCGTCGGCCACCATGCGCGTGGACTTCGGGCTCTCGCCCGCGCGCAGCCAGTCCCCCAGGTCGATGAAGTCACCGTTCGTTGCCGCACTGCGATCGAGCGGCGCCGGCTTATGCGACTGCGCTGCGGCGCCCATCCCGTACGAGGCGCGCGCCCCGTTGGACGGCGTCGGCACTGCCACGCGGTGTGAATCGCGCGCTGGAGTCGGGGGCGCCGCGGGCGGACGGACTTCCGGCGGCGGCGGTGGCGCCACGGGGATGGCGGCAATCGCACCGGAGCCCTGCGGGGGCGACATCGACGAGACGGATTCCACGGCAGCCTGCGCGCGCGCGTCTTCCGGCGCGAGCTCGAGCACCCGCTGGTACACCGCGCGCGCCTTCCGTTCCTCGCCGGATCGGAAGAGCGCATCACCCAGCTCGAGATACGCGTCGATGAGCTTCGACCGATCGTTGGAGCGAAACGCGAGCTCCACGCGCTTCTGGTGATGCCGTGTCGAATCGGGCGTGAGGCGAATGAGCTCGTCGATGATCGTGAGCGAGCGTTCCAGATCACCGATGCGCTCCAGCTCACCGGCCACCTGCTCGAGCTTTTGGACGCCGTTCGCCCGGTCGCCCGCTTCCAGCATACGCTCGGCCTGCGCGCGCTGAATCTCCCACTCGGCGCGATGCTCGGCGGGTGGTTCCGATTCGGCCGAAGTATCCGGCGTAGCCGATGGCGGCGCCTGTCGCGGCTCGACAGACGTCGTCGTTGCGACTTCCGCGTCTGCTGCTTGATTGGGGTGGTTCGCTATGGTCTCTACTGGCGTGGGCGCCCGTTCCACGGGTGCCGGCGCCTCGATCAGATCAGCGATCGAAATCTCTAGTGGTCCGTCCGCGCGGGACGCGTTGTCGGCCACAGACGCCGCAACCGTCTCGGGTTCCGCGACAGGAGCAGGCATTGGTGGCGTCGCGGAGTCGACGACGTCGACGCCTGGTTCAGATGGGGCGGCAACGAGCATGTCGTCGATGCTCGCGGCGATCGTCGAGCTCACCGACTCGTCCAACCCGGCTGCGAGCGACTCCGCTCCGTGCAGGTCGAAGTCGAGCCGGTCGTCGCGACCGGACGGTGCCACGCTTAACGAACTGCCCGGCTCGGGCTCGCCGAACATCACGTCGTTCGTGGACCCACCGACGGCATCCAGATCGAGTGCGTCCAACCCGCCGCTGAGCGACGCGTCGACGCCTAACGCGGATGCGAGATCGCCGCCCGACGTCACGTCGTCGGCCGACGGCAGTGACATGTCGCTCAGATCGAACGACGGGAACGAAACGTCGTTGTCGAGCGACAGCAGTGGGGCGACTTCCATCGCGTCGCCGTCACTCCTCGGCGGCGAGCGGAAGTCGAACAGGTCGCCACCGTCCGGCTCTAGTGGTGCCGTGAAGTCGGCCGCCAGATCGCCATAGTCCACGGCGAGCGACGGGCCCGCGACGTAGGCGGGTGTCTCGGCCGTGAGCTCCGCGCGCGCGGGCTCGGGATCCGGCACGGCCAACTCTTCAGCGGGCTGGGACAGCTCGAGCGCGGGGACGTCGCTGCTGGCGATGGCCGCTGGCGATTCGATCGCGAGCGCAAAGTCGAGCGGCTCGCGCGAGGCATGCGGACGCGTCGTGGCCAACGCGTCGACGTCGAATCCTCCGATGTCGTCGGCGCTTGGCAATTCCTGGCCAATGTCCAGCAGCGGAATCCCGTCCGGCGAGTCTTCGTTAGGCGCCTCGAGCTCGAGCGCATCGGCAAGAACGGCGTCCGACGCCGGCATCGACGCGTCGCCCTGGTCGTCGAGCGTCAGCAGGACGAGGTCCGGATCGCTCACCTGGCGGCCGGGCGGCGATGCGACCGCCGGCGGCGGGGCCGGCGGAGCTGCCGCGGGTGCGGGCGCTGGTGGCGCGCTCCGCGCGGGCGCCGGTGGCGACTTTGTCGCCCGAGCGGTGTCCTCGTACGACGTGTCGAGGAATATGAGGTCCGACGATTTTTGTGTTCGATACGCGCCGGACTTGCGTGGCACGGCCTCCGGGTCGATCGACTTCATGCGATCCACCGTCGCACGTGCTTCGGCCATGCGGCCTTCGCTATCCAGCTTGTCGTGCAGTTTCTGCAGCTGCTCCAGGGCTTCGTCCTGGCGATTCTCCTTTGACAGCTGCTCGGCGAGCATCAGCCGAATGTCGTCCTGATCGGGGCAGAGATCGGCGAACTCCTTCAGCGCACGAAACGCTTCGTTGATCTGCCCCGTTTTCTGCATACGGTCGGCGTACTCGAGGAAGTTCTTTTTCGCATCGCTCTTGAAGCCTTTCGTCGCGCTGATCTTCCCGAGCTTGTAGTAGATCGACGCCCGCCCTGGAGCCTGTCGCAGCACGCGGTTGCAGAGCGCGATGGCGTTGTTGTGGAAGCCGCGCTCGGCGTAGAGGTCGACGGCCTTCTCGAAGTACGCGAGCGCGTCAGACGAGCTTCCGGTGCGCAGCATCAGGTCGCCGACGCGGTTGTACAGCGAGATATCCGCGTCGTCGAGCGACCCCTCGCTCTCCTGAAGGAATTGCACGTACACCGCGACGGCCTTGTCGAACTGTTTCTTCTGCTCCAGTTCGATGGCTTTCTTCTTCAGCTTCGCTGCGTTGGACATCAGCGCGTGGAAGTCATTCGGTCAATGCCTTGCGCGAGCGCGCGACCCTGATGGTCCGGGATGGTCTCGCTGCTCGATGGATGACAGACTCGCCCTCGCACCCACGTGGCAACGCATCGGTTGTCGCCGTACCAGTAGGGCAGCTCACGAACATCGTCAGCGGCGAACAGCGCGAGATCGGCGGAAAAGTCCGGCGCGATCTGTCCTACCTCATCGGCCAGTGACAGCGCCGCCGCGCCATTCACCGTCGACGCGACGACCGATTCCGCGACGCTCATCCGAAGCTGACTGACGCCGAGGGTCATGACGAGTGGGAAGTTCGTGGTCGGCGACGTCCCGGGGTTGAAGTCGGTGGCCAACGCCACGGCGGCGCCGGCGTCGACGAGCGCCCGGGCGGGCGCGTGCTTTTCCTTCCCGAGGAAGAGCATCGTACCGGGAAGCAGCGTGGCAACTGTCGTGGATGCGGCGAGCACGCGGATTCCGGTTTCGGAGATGGCTGCGAGGTGGTCGGCTGACGTGGCCCCGATCTCCGCGGCGAGCTCGGCTCCGCCTGACGCCCGGAGCTCGTCGGCGTGGAGTTTGAGCCCCAACCCGGCGGACCGCGCGGCAGTGAGAATCGTTCTCGATTCGTCGATCGTGAACACACCCGGTTCGCAGAACACATCCGCGAAACGGGCAAGCCCCCCCGACGAAACGGCGGGGAGCATCGTAGAGACGAGCAAGCGAACGTATTCGGAACGTCCGTCCCGCATCTCGCGGAATTCCAGGGGGATTTCGTGTGCGCCAAGCCACGTTGGAACCAGGCGCATGGGGAGAATCTCACCCAGCCTGCGGATCACACGGAGCGATTTCAGCTCGTCCTCAGGAGTGAGGCCGTAGCCGGACTTTACCTCGACGGTCGTGACGCCGTGGGCCGCCAGGCGCCTCAGCCGAGGAATGGCAAGGTCGAGCAGATCCTCTTCCGACCGGGCGCGAAGGTCGCGTACGGACGAATGGATCCCTCCCCCTCGCCGGGCGATCTCCATGTAATCGAGGCCCGACGCTCGAAGCTCCTGCTCCTCGTAACGCGGCTTGCCGAAGATGGCATGCGTGTGCGAGTCGACCAGGCCTGGGGTCAGCACGCCCTGCTGGCAATCGATGCGGGTTGCGTCCGGATATCGGCGGTCCAGCTCGGTCTGCGGCCCAATCTCGACGATCCGCCCGCCCTCGACCGCGACGGCGACGCCGGTCACAATGCCGGCGTCATTCATCTCACGCCCGCGTCGCGCCCTCGCCGGACCGGCGCAAGTCACCACCTGGGAGGCGTTGATGAACAGCAGCCGGGGATTTGGGACTGGGGACTGGGGACTCGGCCGGGAGGTTTCTCTCACTGAGCGAGCCTCCTCGCGAGGAGGAGACTCCCGGCCGAGTCCCCAATTCCGATGTCCCGAGTCACGCCATTACATCCCTAACGCGAGACAGCTGCAGCGGCGCCTGCGCCTCCCCGCGGCAGGCGTAATAGCACGCATTGCAGTCGATCTGCTTGTAGTCGCGGAACTCCGTCCAGTGAAAGTCCACCGGGAAGTCCGGGCACCGCTTCACGTGTCCAGTGGGATCGATGTGAATCGTGCGGATGCCCGCCTGACACGGCTCCTTCATCTCGCCGCGCACATAACGCGGAATCTGCTCGATATAGTAGTCCGAGTTCGTGATGACGCCGCGCTTGCGCCGCTTGAACGCGAGCAGATCCGCCACCACTTGATCGATCGCCGCCAGCTGCTCGTCGCGAAGGAGGTGCTCCTTGTTGCCGTTCTTCGAGTCGGTGTACACACTGTAGTTGACGCCGCAGCCAAGCTCCGCGGCGTGACGGGCGATGGGCAGGATCTGATCGAGGTTGTCGTCTTTGATCACGGAGTTGAATCGGATCGAATCGATCCCGCGCTCCCGCATGATCGCGATGTTCCGGAAGATCTTCGCCGTCAACCCCGGGATTCCGCGTGCCGTGTCGTGTCGGCCATCGAGGTAATCGAGCGAGATGTTGAACTGATTGATGCCGGCTTGCCAGAGCGACCAGGCCCGATCGGGAGTCAACATTCCGCCATGCGTGATCATGGCGATGTACTTGATCCGAATCGCCTGGCTGACGGCGGCGACGATGTCCTCGAGGTCGCGCCGAAGCGTCGGCTCGCCGCCGGTGAACGTCACCATCATCGGGTTGAAGAACCGCGCCGCGTCGGCAAAGCTCTTCAACTCGTGGTCCTTCGCCTCGGCAGGAGTCTTCCAGTAGTCACAGAAGCCGCAGCGCGCGTTGCAGCGCATGGTGACTTCGAAGTGGACGAGCACCGGCCGACGGCGTGCCGTGAGCCATGCGTACTTCGCGAGGAACAGCGGAACGTGGTAGGGCTTGAACCGAGCCGAAAGCATGTCAGTGAGGGAACGGGGAGCCGGGAACGGGGAACCGAGAGCAGCCGCGCCCGGAGTTTCCTAACGCGCTCGGGGTAGCGCTCTTCATAATCCGTTCCCGGTTTCCGATTCCCGGTTCCCTGCGCGCTCGCGGTTACCCACCATAGGCAGCTGGATGTGCTCTCGCGCTGCCGTCTCGACGGCAAGCTCATAACCGGCATCGGCGTGGCGGGCGACGCCAATGCCCGGATCGTTGGTCAGCACGCGCTCGAGCCTAACGCGCATCTCGGGCGTCCCGTCCGCGACGATCACCTGCCCCGCGTGCAGCGAGTTGCCGATGCCAACGCCACCGCCGTGGTGGAACGAGACCCAGCTCGCCCCGCTCGCGACGTTCACCAGTGCGTTGAGGATTGCCCAATCGGCAATGGCGTCGCTGCCATCCTTCATCGCTTCCGTCTCGCGGAATGGCGACGCCACGCTTCCCGTGTCGAGGTGGTCCCGGCCGATGACGATCGGCGCCGAAAGCTCGCCGCGAGCTACGAGGTCGTTGAGCGCGACGCCGAATCGCGCACGCTCGCCTTGTCCCAGCCAGCAGATCCGCGCCGGCAATCCCTGGAACTGCACCGTCTCACGCGCCATGGTGATCCATCGGCGGAGGTGCGTGTGTTCGGGGAACAGCTCGAGCACCAACTCGTCGGTGCGATAGATGTCTTCCGGGTCGCCCGACAGCGCCACCCAGCGGAACGGTCCTTTCCCTTCACAGAAGAGCGGGCGGATGTACTCGGGGACGAACCCCGGGAACGCGAACGCGTCGCGCACACCGGCGTCCAACGCCACTGTGCGAATGTTGTTTCCGTAATCGAACGTCACGGCGCCGCGACGCTGCATCTCGAGCATCGCCTTCACATGCGCGACGATCGACTCCGTCGCGCGGCGAATGTACTCCTCGGGCGCCGATCGCCGCAGTTGAGCAGCATCGGCCAGCGTGAGCCCATCCGGCACATACCCGTTGAGTGTGTCGTGTGCGCTCGTCTGATCGGTGAGAACATCCGGCGTGATGCCACGCCTCACCAGCTCGGGTAAGATTGTCGCCGCGTTCCCGACGAGGCCGACCGATAGCGGCCGCTTAGCATCCACTGCTTCGCGAATCCAGGCGAGCGCCTCGTCGAGCTCCGCGGTCTTTCGATCGAGGTACCGTGTGGCAAGCCGCTTGTCGATCCGCGATTCATCGACGTCCACGCCGAGGAACGCCGCACCGTTGAGCGTCGCGGCGAGCGGCTGTGCTCCGCCCATTCCGCCAAGTCCCGCGGTCAGCACGAAACGGCCAGCGAGCGTTCCGCCGAAATGCCGTTGCCCAACGGCGCCGAACGTCTCGTACGTGCCCTGCAGGATGCCCTGGCTGCCGATATAAATCCACGAGCCCGCAGTCATCTGCCCGTACATCGTGAGACCGAGACGTTCGAGCTCGCGGAACTTCTCCCACGTTGCCCACCGCCCGACGAGATTGCTGTTCGCGATCAGCACGCGGGGCGCAGTAGGCTGAGTACGAAAAACCGCGACGGGCTTTCCGCTCTGCACGAGCAGCGTCTCGTCGGCCTCCAACCGGCGTAGTGACGCGACGATCGCGTCGAACGCCTCCCACGACCGCGCCGCGCGACCCGTTCCGCCGTACACGACAAGGTCGTCAGGCCGCTCGGCGACGTCGGGGTCGAGGTTGTTCATCAGCATCCGCAGGGCCGCTTCCTGTTGCCAGCCCTTGCACGACAGGGCAGTGCCGCGAGGCGCCCTAACGAGTCGAGGGCCGCGCGGCGTGGATTCGGTCGGTCGCGTGGCGACGGATGAAGCGGTCATGCGATGGCCATGGCGACATTGGTGAACCGACCCGCCGCGACAGCGCGGGCGAGCGCGGCAATATCCGTGGCAAGCACTCGGTCCTGCTCGAGTGGCTGAACGAGCTCGCGCACCACGGCAACGGCTTCCTCGACGGCACGCGCCGCGCGCAGTGGCCTCCGGTACTCGACTCCCTGCGCCGCGCACATGAGCTCGATGCCCATGACGTGCTGCACGTTGCGCACCACGCGCTGGAGCTTCCACGCGGCACCCATCGCCATGGGAACGACGTCTTCCTTGCTTCCGTCCGTGGGGATCGTATCCACGCTCGCCGGGTGAGACAGCACTTTGCACTCGCTCGCCAGCGCGGCCGCGGTCACCTGCGCCATCATGAAGCCCGAGCATACACCCGCGTCGCGCGTGAGGAACGGCGGCAGTCCCTGGTTGAGGTCCGGGTGCACCAGGCGATCGACGCGCCGCTCGGAGATGGTCGCCAGGTTCGTGAGCGCGATCGCAAGCACATCGAGCGCGAGCGCGACCGCCTGTCCGTGAAAGTTGCCGCCGCTCAACAGTTCGCCGTTCTCGAACACCAGTGGGTTGTCGGTCGCCGCATTCAGCTCACGGCCCACCAGTGATGCGGCGAAGTCGATGGCGTCGCCAACGGGACCGTGCACCTGCGGCATGCATCGCAGCGCGTACGCGTCCTGCACGCGGGGATCACCGTAGCGATGCGATTCCCGGATTTCACTGTCCGCGAGCAGCTCTCGAAAGAGCGCTGCCGATCGCTGCTGGCCGGCTTGCCCGCGCGCTTCGTGAATGCGCGCGTCGAAGGCGACCGGCGTGCCTAACAACGCCTCCAGCGACATGGCACCGGCGACGTGCGCCGTGATCCAGAGGCGCAGCGCGTCCGACACCGCGAGCGCGGCGATCCCCGTGTGCGCCTGTGTGCCGTTGATGAGCGAGATCCCCTCCTTCGGGCCGAGCGCGAGCGGCGCGAGCCCGTGGCGACGCAGCATGTCGGCTGCTGGACCACGTGTCGCGTCGTCGTACAGCTCCCCCTCGCCGATCATCGCCAGCCCCAGATGCGCCAGCGGTGCGAGATCGCCACTCGCGCCGACACTTCCCTGCTCGGGGATCGGCGGCCACAGCCCGGCGTTGAGCATGGCGACGAGCAGCTCGGGAAGCTGCGGCCTGGCACCCGAGTAGCCCTTCGCCAAAACGTTCGCCCGGAGTAGCATCATGGCGCGCGTTGCCTCACGAGTCAGGTTCTGCCCGACGCCGGACGCGTGACTTCGCACCAGGTTGACCTGCAGGTCCGCGAGACGCTCCGGCGGTATGGCCACCTCGGAAAGCTTGCCGAAGCCGGTGGTCACGCCGTACACGACGTCACGATCACGAACTATGCGGTCGACGTGGTGATGTGCTCGCAACATTCGCTCGCGAGCGTCGCTCGCCAACGAAACGGCGCGACCACCTCGCGCAACGGCCTCGACGTCGGCGATGGTGAGTGACCGCCCGTCGAGAGTGACAGAGGAGTTCATGCGCGGAATGTCGGCGAGGACCGCTGTCGAAGCAAGCTGGCTCCTACTGAAATCCTCCGGGCGTTCTCCCGTAGCTGCGCCTGTCGTAATTGAACTTCAGATCCGGCTGCGCGCGCAGCGCAATGAAGAAGTTGAACGCGAAGTTGCCGTTAGGGGACTGCGTGAATGCAAAGATTGCGTCCCAATCGTGCAACTCGCGGCGCAGCGACACGGTGTGCATCCCGAACTCGTGCCGCACGAAGTCGTAGTTCGTCGTCCACTGCATCGCCCACTTCGGCGTTATGCTGAAGCGGGTCGAGCCCTGAATGTTCTGCGTCGGCGGACTCTGATAGACCTGGCTACCACCGGTCGTAGGCGCATACGGATCCTGCACGCCAGGCGTCGTGGTGTGCTGCTGGATGCACTGGTCATACGCGAACGGGTCGACGGTCTGCAGATACGCGCACTGCTGCTGCGGATTGACCACGATCGCATTCGGGTTCGGACGGAACTGCTGTTGGCTGTATGTCAGATCTACTTGCCACCCCGAGCCGACAGAGCTGAACTGCTCACGCATCCGCGTCGCCGTGTTCACGCTCCCCGCGATCTTCTGTCGCGCGAGTGAGCTGCGTCCGGACGAGTCGTTAGTCGCGGCGGCCGCGGTCGGGGTCGGAGTTTGTGCCGCATTGAGGTCGTAGCCGAACAGCTTGGCGAGCGCAACGACGAGGCTGGACTGTCGGTTCAGCGACAGCGACCCGCGAACCGACTCGCGGAACGGCTTGAACTGCGCGGTATCACTCGTTCGCGGATCGCCGGCGAACAGCGAGTAGTCGACGCCAATGTCGAATCCCGGCAGGAGGTCGGACCGCGCCGTGTACCCGAACCGCGGTGTGACGAACCCCGACTTGCCGGTGCGACGCGCGCGGAGGATGTCGTACTCCAGCGACGTGAAGTTGAGTGACAGCAGCTTCACGCGCTTCTTCGACTCGTCGCTCACCGTATCGCTCTTGCCGCGCAGCTTCCCTTCGATGTTCGTCGCCAGCGTTAGGCTCACGATGTTCTGCGCCTGCGACGCGATGTATCCCTGACGCGTCTGGTTGGTGGCGCGGAGGAAGTCGTCGCTGACCGTGGCCTCCCCGGCGTAGCTGTACGAGATGACCGGTGAGATCGAGTGCCGGAACCGCTCGACGGGTCCGAACCCCGGGAACAACCCGAAAAACGTCGGTGACATCGACAAACCCCAACGCGGCCGCTTCGCCTGTCTGACGAATCCGCCATTCGAGAACTCGCTGCGAATCATGAATGCATGCGGGTCGACGTTCTCGAAGCTGACCGACGGCGTGAGCTTCCAACTCGACTGGAAGAAGCTCGGCAGGTTGATTCCCGTCGTCCAATCGAGCGTCGTCAGGAAGTCTCGGTCATACGTGATCGTCTGCTTCTTCGACGAATCGGCGGGATCGAACACCGTCTTCGTGAACGGGAAATCGTTCAGGTTATCCGCAAATCGTAACGAGTTCGTCCACGTGAATCCGCCGATCTTGATCGGCGTATCGAAGCTCGCGCTCGTCTGTCGCGTGCTCTGATCGAGCTTCACGCTGTCGACGCCGATGCCATTCAGGTTTGGCCGATACGCGTACAGGTTGTTGCCCGTCTGGTCGATGTGCAGTGACTGGCGGCTGCTGGCCTGGAGACTCGGTGTCCACGTCAGCCAGCTCGCGAAGTTGATCGGCTTGCTCGCGAGGTTGAGACTGGGGAACTCCTGGTCGACTTGTTGGCGCCCCGGATATTGCTTTCGCGACCCACCAATGCCCAACTGGAAGGCGCCGACCTGTTGCTGATAGTTCAGTCGAGAATCGATCGTGGCGAGCGCGTTGTACGGGTTGAACGTGTTCTGTCGCTGAAGCGTGGTGCTCGACGCGTAGTTCAGGTTCATCGTCAAGCGGCTCTTCTGCGAGAACTGCTGGTCGTGGCTCCAGGAGTACGTCTGGTTCTTGAGCCCGTCGCTCTGCGTGAGGAACGACACGTCGATCCCGCCGCTCAGGAACCGGTTGAGCCATCGGTAATCGAAGCTGCCCTTGTAGCGCGTCCAACCCGGGTCACCGGGTGTCGCGCCGGCGCTGCTTCGCCAGTCCATCGCGACCTGGGCATCGTAGTAGTCGCTGAGTGCGAAGTAGTAGCCGAGGTCCTCGATAGTGCGGCGGTAGTCAGGGCTGTTGCGAACGATATCGCTGACGCCGAACCGCGGCGGAATCACTCCGCTGCGTCGACCCGAGCGAAGATCCTGGAACACGAACGGCAACCAGAACACCGGTACGTCGCCGATGTAGAGCACGGCAGGTCGCGCGACCATCACGTCCTTCGAGATGACTTTCATCTCCTTGGACGCGAAGTGATAGTGCGGCGTGGTATCCGTGCAGCTCGTGATCCAGCCGTCCCGCGCGTAGAACGCGTTTTTCTTCGCGGCTGTCGTGTCGTTCTTGAAGCCTGTCACCTTGCCGTGTACGACCCACACCTGCCCGCTGTTTACCGAGGTCGTCACGCCGTACGCCTTTCCACGGCGCGCCGCCACGTCGTACTGGATGCGCCTCGCGCGTATGTCATCCTGCGCGCCTGTGGGATCTTGAAGCACGACCTCGCCGGTGTCTCTTGCCACCGCGGTCACGAGGTCGAGCGAGTCGTCATAGACGACGGTATCGCCAACCAGCACGGCATCAGGCCGACCGACAGCTGCCTTCCCTTCCAGCTTGATCGTTCGATCCTTCGCCTGGAGCTCGACGCGCTGTCCCTGATACTTCGTGGGCGTGTACCCCTCTCGCTTCAGGAGCTCGTTCATGACGGAGTCGGGCTCCGCCCACTCGACCCTCAGCTTGGCAGTACTGTCGGAGTTCAGGCTATCGCGACGAGCCCGGGTCGTGTCTCCGGGCGCGCGGATCGTGTCGCCGCGCGCCCGGGTAGTGTCGCGTCGCGCTGTCGTGTCGCGACGCACCTGAGCGTTCGCGATCGCTGGCAGCGAAACCGCCGCGGCGATCAGGGCCAGCATCCCGATCGCGAGCCACGCGCGCCTAACGATCACGCGCCGGAGAGCGGTCACGACCCGCGCCAGGCGCTCGACGAGACGTCTCCTTCCCATGGTTCCGTATCGAGTCGCTGCGGCTCGCGCTCGTCGGCCTTCGCCTCGGCGGCCTCCTCGGCCGCGCGCTGTGCGTCACGCTTCATCCGGCGCCGATACACGATGACCGTCAGCACCACGCTCAGCTCGTAGAGCAGGTACAGCGGCGCGGCGAGCAGGAGCGTCGTCCAGACGAGATCACCCGGTGACAGCAGCGCCCCCGCGACCACGCACAGCACCAAGGCGTGCCGTCGGTATCGTCGCAGGAATTGCGGGGTCACGAGTCCGAGCGTCGCCAACAGCAGAATCACGATCGGCAGCTCGAAACACAGCCCGAACGCCAGCGACATGTTGACCGCGAAGCTGAAGTACTCGCGGTACGTGATCATCGGCTCGAGGGCGTCGGTGTTCGCCGCGATCTGCATGAGCCAACTGATCGCCAGCGGCAGCACGACGTAGAACGAGAGCGCGACGCCCGACACGAACAGCAGAATCGCGCCGAAGATCACCGGTAATACGACACGCTTCTCGTGCTTGTAGAGCGCGGGTGCGAGGAATGCCCACACCTGGTACAGAATGATCGGCAGCGCGAGCACGATCCCGATCGTCACGGACGCCGAGATCAGGACCGAGAATGGGTCGGCCGGATGCGTGTACTTGAGCTTGTTCCCGTGGAGATACGGGAGGATCGGCCCCTCGAGAAACTTGAAGATGTCGAATCGCTGCAGGACGATGAACGCGGCGACCACGCCGAGTACGACCGCGATCAGCGACCAGATGATTCGCCATCGGAGTTCCTCGAGGTGGTCGAGGAACGGCATCTCTCCGGTCTGTTTGGCCGACGCCATCACAACCTCCCGGCGCCGTGGCTATTCGCTACCCGGTCGGAGTTGCTCGCGGGCGAGCGACGCTTCATCGGAGCGCGGGTATTTGTCGATGACGGTCTGGAACGCCTGGCGGGCTTCACGATCGCGTTTGGCCTTCTGCAGAAAGAGCCCGTGCTTGTAGAGCGCGGTTGCCGCGCGTGGCGCGCCGGGATACTTCGAAACGACCAACGAGAATACCGAGTCGGCGCCAGACGTGTTCCCCTCCGCCTGTAACGTCTCACCGATGTAATACTGCGCATCGGGTGCGAGATCGGACGTGGGATACTGGTCGAGCAGCGTCTGGAATCCGCTTCGCGCGGTGCTGTGACTGCCGCGGCTCATCTGGTCGAACGCGAGCTTGTAGAGTGTCGCGGGGCCGGGCGCGGCACCAGCCGGGGGCGCAACGGCCGCGGCTCGTGTCGTATCGCCGGGGACTGCGGGCACCGGCGTAGGCGGCGCCGCACTCCGCTCCTCGAGGTCGCGACGAAGATCCAGCAGTCGCTGCTGGCTCGCGCCGGTCAGCTCCTGGACCTGCACCAACTGCTCCTGGATGTTGCGGATATCGCCCTGCGCGTTCGCCTGCCATCGCGCCATGCGCGCGCTCGTGACGCGCAGCGAGTCATTGACCTGGCCCAGCGTCGCGGCGACCTGGGCTAACTGACTTGCGCGTGCGGAGTCGGCCGCCTGCTGCGACGCCCGGAATTTCGTGAGGTCGTCCTGCAGAATGCGGACGTCACTCCGGGTCGCGAAGCACGCACCCGTCGCCAGCGCGAGCGTGACGGGTGCGAGTCGAAGAGCGAAACGAATCATTCGCTACCTGCTGGATGTTTGCACCGCGGTGATCTGGCCGCCTGTGATCTCGAACTCATCGCGCCGATTGCGCGACCAGCAGCCTTCAGACTCATCGGTGCACGTTGGACGTTCCTCACCGAAGCTTACGATCTCGATCCGACTTCCGTCGATGCCGCGATCCGTGAGATAACGCTTTGCCGCCGCCGCGCGCCGCTGACCGAGCGCGAGGTTGTACTCGTCCGAGCCGCGGCTGTCGGTGTGACCCGCGATCCGAATCCGAACGGCCGTGTTCTGACTGAGCACGGGAACCTTGGCATCGAGCTTCGCGCGAGAATCGTCGGTGATATCAGAACGATCCAGATCGAAGTAGATCGTCGCGGTCAACGCAGCGGTTGCAGCTCTGATCGCTTCACCCTTGGCGGCATTGTTACGGGCCTCCACGCAGGCAGCATCACAGGTGGGCTGCGCCGGCGCAGGCGGCGGCGGGGCCGGCTGCGGCGCAGAAGCGGGCTGTTCGACCGGCGCGGGCGCTACCTCCGGTTTCTTCTTGCAGGCGCCCAGCGCGACGAGAGCGATGACCGACAACGAGACGGCTCGAGAAGCACGATGCATGATCTCTCCGAATTACAGTGGCAGGAAGGAAGTGAACTGGTCTACCGCGTCAGTGGGGGCGACCATGCAGGAAGACGCACACCCCCGTTTCGCGTCAACTGTCGCCACCTCCCCGACTCCGAGTCGATGACGAACAGCTGCTTGGATCCCGTCCTCGTCGACGAGAAAATGATGTGACGACTGTCGGGCGCCCACGATGCGTCCTCGTTGCTCCCGTCACTCGTCAGCTGCTTCACACTTCGGTCGCGCAGTGAAATCGTGTTCAGCTGGAACGACCCATCGGTCTGCTGTGACTGATATGCGACCAGTCTTCCGTCCGGCGACCAATCCGGGTTGGAGCGATAGTTCTGATCGCCGACGCTATAGGTCAACGGCTGCGGGTTCGTCCCATCCGCGTCGCTAATATATATCTCCGGGTGCCCGAGTCGACCCGACGTGAACGCGAGCCGGCGGCCGTCCGGGCTGAACGTTGGACTCGTGTTGTCCGATCCGCGGCCCACCGTGATGCGTCGTGCGGGTCCACGCTCGAACGCCGTCGTCGCGAAGAGATCGGTGCCCGACTCCTCGCCGTGTGTGTAGACGATGACCTCACCGTCCGGCGCAAAGACGGGTGTGCTGTTCAACCCACCTCCGACGGCCTCGATCCGTCGTGCGGCGCCCGACGCGAGGTCCAGGATGTCGATCTGACAGCACCCGTGTGAACCGACGACCGAATAGGCGATGTGCGTTCCTTTGGGGTGCCAGGCCGGCGACATCGCACCCGAGTCATCGCCGACGGGTGTCGGAAACGCTCCGTCGCTGTCGATCACGTACAGTCGGCCGTTCCGCACACCCTGCACGTACGCAACGCGCGTGGCCGCGATGCCGTGGACGCCGGTGACCCACGCCTCGAGCTCGTCGGACACGTTATGCACCGACATGCGCCACTGGCGCGAGTTCGGCGTGCCGTCGATCGCAAAGTCTTTTACGCGCGCGATTTTTTGTTGCGCGACATCGTGCACCGCCACGTGAAGTCCGGAGGCCGTCGGCGTCGCCTGCAGGATCGCGACGGCACCAAGCTTCGCGTAAAGCGGATAGTTCCCGTTCTTCCCGGCGATGGGAGCGTCAGGAAATCCCGTCTCATCCGCGGCGACGACGTTGATGCGATCGCCGTTGTCGAAGTCGCGTTGAAGGATCGCGCGCAACGAGTCACCGGTCACGCCGGGAATGCGCAGCACGAGAACGCCCGGCTTCGTGTTCGGATCGTAGCGAAGGCCGATGCGGATCGCCTGCTGCAGCGTATCCTGCGCGGTGGCGCGCGCGAGCGGAATTGTCGTGATCGCGGCAACGAGGAGTGCCGCGCGAAGCAGTCGAGTCATCAGCGAATCAACGACGGATCGAAGCTGAAGATAACGGGAAGGAAGTCGTTCACATAACTCGAGGGAAGCGCGCCGAACGCCTTCGCTGAACCGGCAGCTTCCACGGCGCCCTGCGCCTCGAGATCGAACGCGTACACTCCGGACTTGGTGAGAAACCGAAACTCACCAATGGATCCGTCGCGCCTGACGATGAAGAACACCTCGGCGCGAAGTGCTCCGGGGTTTCTCGGATTGAAGCGAACGGCGATTTGCCTGACGATGTTGTTGAGATATGCCTGATCGGTGAACTCGACCCCTTCCGTCTTGATGTTCGCGACGTCGGTCCCTGCGCCACCGGTTGGTCCGCCTCCGGCCTTGGGCTGCGGTTCGTCCTTCGGTGCGGCTTTCTTTGCGACCGTTGGCGTGGCGGGGGCCGCTGCCTTTTTCGGCGTGGGCTTCGGCTTCGTGGGCGCCGGCATGTCTCGCGGATTCGTTTCCGCGCGCGGCGGCGGCGGTGCGGGAGTTGGCGGCGGAGCTGGCGCGGGCTGCGGTGTCACTTCACCAATCGCGCGTGGTCCCGGGGGCGCGGCGATGAGACTCACCTTGTAGACGGGCGGAAGCGCTTTCGGCGGAGCGGAACGCGCGAAGATGGCTGCCGCGATGATCGACGCGTGTAGCACTGCAGAGACGCCGAGCGGGCCGCCTAACCGCACGCCACTTTGAGGGCGAATCACTACTTCGCCTCCATCGGCTCCGCGACGAGACCGATGTCGCCCACCCCCGCCTGGCGCATCACCGCGAGCACACGCACGACCGAGCCGTAGTTCGCCGCCTCGTCAGCCCGCAGGTAGACACCCTGGGCGCCGCGCTTGCTCGCCAGCGCCTTGAACGAGGCGCGGAACGCCTCGAAGCTCATCTCCGATTCGTCGACGAAGATGTGGCCCTGCCTGTTCACCGTGACCACCATCCCGCCCTTTGGATCGAGCGGTTTTGCTTCGGCCGTCGGCAGCTTCACGTCGACGCCACCCTGCATGATCGGTGCGGTGATCATGAAGATCACCATGAGGAGCATCATCACGTCGATGAGACTCACGACGTTGATCTCCGCATTCAGTGGCGTGCGTTCTCCGCGACGACGATGCATGCCTGCTAGATCCTCCCCTCGCGAACCATCAGCGCAATGAGCTCCGAACCGAACCCTTCGAGCTCACTGTCCAGCCGATTCACGCGGTTCGCGAAGATGTTGTACCCGAACACCGCGGGAATGGCCACCGCAAGTGCCGCCGCGGTGGCGATCAGCGCCTCTCCAATACCCGGTGCAACCGCCGCGATGTTCCCTGAGCCTTGCGTCGCGATGCCGGTGAAGGCCGAAATCACGCCGAGCACGGTACCGAGCAGCCCGATGAGCGGGCTGACCGAACCGATCGTCGCGAGCGACGCCACGAAGCGCGAAAGCGAATCGCGCTCGGCGTTCGTTTCCGCATCGAGCACGAGGCGTAACGCTTCGACCTGCGACCCACTGAGCCGCGCGGTCCGCTCGGGCGATGCCGCCAGCGCCGGCTTCGTCTGCGACAGAAACTGCACCGCGCGGTTGAACACGCGTGTGAACGGGCTCGCCTTGGCGTGTTTCGCGAGCGTCGCGACTTCCTCCAACGACTGCGCGCGATCGAAGCTCCGGATGAAGGCGTTGGCGGCGCTACGCACGCGTCGGAACTCGACCCACTTGCCGAACATCACCGCCCAGCTGAGGAGCGACAGCACGGCGAGCAGACCGAGCACGATCTTCGTCACGAGCGTCGCATTCTGGATCATCTCCCACGGCGTCGTGGGGACGGCCCTGCCGACCTGAAGGTACGCGAGCACGATCACGTCGGTTGACGCTCCCGAGCGAACCGCTCGGCGAAAAACGAGAACGTCTCTTCGAGCCCGGCGTGAAGCTCGACAGTCGGCGTCCACCCGAGCTCACGCTTCGCCTTGTCGATGCTGACGGCGGAACGCTGCTGCTCGCCGGGCCGCGCCGGCGCGAGATGCACCGGCACAGCGGAGCCGGCACTGCGCTGCAATGCGGTCGCAAGATCGACCACCGACGTTTCGACGCCCGTGCCGATGTTGAACCCGCGCGCGTCGAGCCGGCCAGGCGCTGGCAACGCTCGCGTCGCCGCGGCAAGGTTGGCCCGCGCCACGTCTTTCACGAACACGTAGTCGCGCGTCTGCGATCCATCACCGAACACGGTCAGCGGCTGCCTCGTTAGGATTCGATTGCAGAATATGGCGACGACCCCCGCCTCGCCGTGCGGATCCTGACGAGGTCCGTACACATTTGCATAACGAAGCGCCACGGTGTCCACGCGGTGCACGCGCGCATAGTACGCGAGATAGAGCTCCGCGCTCAGCTTCGCGATGCCGTACGGGGACTCGGGATCCTTGGGAAAGTCTTCGACGTTGGGCGGCGTCACGAAGTCGCCATAGAGCGCGCCGCCGGTCGATGAGAAGAGGAACCGCGTCGGATGTCCCGACACGCGCACTGCCTCGACCAGGTTCAGCGTGCCGACGACGTTGATGGTCGCGTCGAACGCCGGGTCCGCGACACTCTTTCGCACGTCGATCTGCGCGCCGAGATGCGAGATCACGTCGAACTTCCCATCGCGAACGACCGTCGCCGCGTCCGCGCTCGTGAGGTCCAGCTCTACGAGACGCGCGCGTTCCGGAAGATTTTCGCGGCGCCCCGTTGCGAAGTTGTCGAGGATCGTGACGTCGTACCCGTTCTCCAGATACAGGTCGGCCACGTGAGAGCCAATGAATCCGGCGCCGCCGGTGACGAGAGCGCGCGGCACGTCAGCGGACCTCGAGCGTTGCGAGATGGCAAATCATTCGATTGGGCAGGCGTGAGATGGTCGGACGCGATCGGCAAACCTCGTGTATTTGCCACGAGTCGGACGTGCGTCAGGTCACTCTTGAGACGCGCGAGCCCACTAATGTGCAAACGGCGCCGAGGCCGAAGCCGCGGCGCCGCTGCGCCATCGATCCTGTCATGAAGGCGATCGCAGACGTCACGGTCGCCCTAAGATAACCGGACCCTCGGGTTCAGGGCATCTTCGCGGTCACGCGCGCGTGCGTCCCCTGCTCGATCGCGGCGTGGCTCTGATCGATGAGCAGGGCAGACGCACCCTGCGGCGTCACCCGCACGATCTGAGCGATCGCGATCTCGGATTCCGGCAGGAGTACGCCATAGGGGGACACACGACGTGGCCGGTACAGGCTGATCTGATCACCCGCTTTCATGCCGGGTGCGGCAGCCACAACCACGTACGACTGGAGCGACGGCAGTACCGGCTCGTTCTTCATCCACAGAACGACCGTCTCGGCACCATCGCTCACGGCAGACGGCCGGCCGGCGCCAGCCGGCGACGCGTCCATGGCAACGAGCTGATCCCCGATCTGGACGGGCTCGAAGCGCGCGAGGACGCGAGCCTCTGCCGCCTGGCCCGGCTGGGCACGTTCAATGACGACGACGCCCGTCGGCACCATGACCTGGCCGACGCCCTGGAGGAGCGGGCCGGGTCGAGCGGATACGTAGCGTGTGCCGGCAGCCGTCGACATGCCGGCGGGCACGGTCACGAACACACGCTCGTAGCTCTGGAGCGGCCGCTCCTCTTCTGTCAGCGGGATGGAGGGCACGTCGCCACTCCCGACGATCAGGCCGGCGTTCGCCGGTCCGCCCAAACGCTCGACCCACGGTGCGGCGTAGTACTCACCCGGTCGAACCGTATTCGGCGATTGGACCGGGCCCGCCTGCCAGGACGAGGCCACCCCGACGTCCATGTTTGACTGCTGTGCCGAGGCGAACGTGGGGGCCATCACAGCCCCCACGAGTGCGATCGCCAGCTGGCTAGAACGGAAGATCGTCATCCTCATCATTCAAAGCTCCGGGAAAGTCCTCGAAGTCCTCGCCGGCTGCGCCCGCCGCGCTCTTTGCGCGCTCGGGTGCGCGGCTGCGACTCGTTCCGGAACCTCCCTCGGAGTCGTGACTGTCGCCGCCGCCGCGG
>Ga0207674_10003347_pt1 | contig 19676 bp, 15 predicted proteins | sample KBSCornC72_FD_184303 | JGI IMG/M metagenome (GOLD analysis project Ga0207674, IMG submission 184303) | Corn rhizosphere microbial communities from Kellogg Biological Station, Michigan, USA - KBS Corn C7-2 (SPAdes) (version 2) | ecosystem: Host-associated > Plants > Roots > Rhizosphere > Soil ... | reverse complement strand
TCGACGGCCTCGAGGCGCTCGTTCCGCTCGCTCCGCTGCATCAACCGCGGCAGATCGCGGCCATCCGCGCGATGGCGCACCTGGCGCCGGGCGTGCCGCAGGTCGCCTGTTTCGACACGGCCTTCCATTGCAACGCGCCCGAACTTGCACGGGCATTCGCGTTGCCGCGCGAGCTCGCCGCGAAAGGGTTGCGCCGTTACGGCTTTCACGGACTGTCCTACGAATACATCGTCTCAGTCCTGCCCGACGTGGCACCGGAATGCACCGAGGGCAGGCTCGTCGTCGCGCATCTCGGCAACGGCGCCAGCATGTGCGCGATTCACCGCGGTCGCAGCATCGCCACGACGATGGGCCTGACGGCACTCGACGGCCTGCCTATGGGCACGCGCTGCGGTGCGCTCGATCCGGGCGTCGTGCTGTATCTGTTGCGCCACGAGGGCATGGACGCGACCGCGATCGAGCAGCTGCTCTACGAGCGCTCGGGCCTGCTCGGCGTTTCGGGCATCTCGAGCGACATGCGGACGCTGCTGCAAAGCGGCGAGCCGTCGGCCGCGGCGGCGGTCGACCTCTTCGTTTACCGGATCGGCCGCGAACTCGGCTCGCTCGCCGCAGCACTGGGAGGCGTCGACGCGATCATCTTTACCGGCGGCATCGGCGAGCACGCTGCGCCGATTCGCGCTCGCGTATGCAACGACGCCGCGTGGCTTGGCGTGACGCTCGACGAAGCGGCCAACACGCGCCACGGTCCGCGCATATCGCGTGCCGGTGCACGTGTGTCGGCGTGGGTGATACCGACCGACGAGAACCGGATGGTTGCCCTGCATGCGCAGCGCGTGCTCGACGAACGTTTTCGCTAGGCTTCGTCCCCGAGTACGACGATCCGGCTCATCAAGGGCCGGTCCCGAATGCGTGCGCGTCGCGCGGGACGCGCACGTGAGCAATTTACCGGGCGGCGTTGGCCACTTCGGCAAGCAATCGGGCCGACTTCGGGCTCTTCACCGTCCTCCGAATCACGATGTCGGGAGGCAGCACGTTCGTCGCGCCGTAGTAGGCGTCGTTCCAGCGCGTGTTGGCATACACGACGGTGCCATCGAGGTTGACCCCGCCGTAAACGCCCTTCGCACGCGTGAATGCGACGAGGTCGGCAGTCACCGTCGACTTCGCACCCGCACCTACCGGTCCGGCGGCGACGCTCGCATCGCCGCCGAGCTTGAACGAACTCGACATGAGCGAGTTCAGGCCCTTGTCGGTCATCACGAGGATCACGGCTTCGGACACTTCGAGTCCCGCCTGGAAGCCGACGCTCGCGGTGGCAAGGTCGTAGAACGCCGGGCCCGCCCAGGTACGTCCTTCCTTCGCCACCAGAACCGCTCGACCGCCGGAACCGCCGAAGATGAAGCCTGCCTTGACGATCTGCGGCGCGATCAGGACGGCCTTCGCCCGGTCGAGATTCTGCTGCACCCACGTCTGGTCGGGATCGCGCAGGAAGTTGCGCAGCGTCTGCTGCGCATCGGCGACCAGCTTGTCCGGTTCGGCCGCCGAGACGGGAGGCGAGCGCGAATCGGTCGTCGCGCAGGCGGCCAGCGTCGCCGCTGCCAGCAGCACGAGCGCCGCACGCCATGAATTGCGAAGCGCGGCAACAAAAGCCGCGCTCCTCCGCTGCCGTCGGTCGAAGGCCGACGCGGTCGGCATCAACTTCTCCGACGTGCGCTGAAGCACGCTTCCGGATTCGCTCATGGTTTTGCTCCTCTTGACGGGGTCACGTGGAAACCGAATGGGATGGCACGCACAAAGTGTATTCCTACTTTCAATCTCGTCGTCCGGGTTCGCTGCGAAGGCGCGGCAATGCCGGCGCGCGGCTCGCTGCTGAGCTTCGGTCACTGCGCCGGTTTGCCTGCGATCGACGTTACCCGCCACACGGTATTGCCGACATCATCTGCGACGATCAGCGCGCCGGTCCGGTCGACGGCCACGCCGACCGGGCGCCCGCGGGCTTTGCCGTCCTTGATGAAGCCGGTAAGGAAATCCATCGGCTCACCGACCGGGCGTGCGTTCTGGAAGCGGATGAACACGACCTTGTATCCGTTCAGCTCCGGCCGATTCCAGCTGCCATGCTCGCCGACAAAGGCGCCGCCGCCGAACTGCGCCGGAAACGAGGTGCCCGTGTAGAAAGCGAGACCAAGCGGTGCCACATGCGAGCTCAGTCCGTAGTCCGGCATGATCGCTGATTTGACCAGGTCGGGCTGCTGCGGCCGCACGCGCGTGTCCACATGCTGGCCCCAGTAGCTGTAGGGCCAGCCGTAGAAGGCGCCGCGCTTCACCGATGTCATGTAGTCGGGGACCAGGTTGGGGCCAAGCTCGTCGCGCTCGTTGACGACGGCCCACAGCGTGTCGGTGCCAGGATAGAAGGTGAGGCCATTCGGATTGCGCAGCCCATTGGCGAAGACCTGGAAGGCGCCCGTTGCCGGATCGACTTCCCAGATCGCGGCACGCATGCTCTCTGCAGTGACTCCGCGTTCCATTACGTTGCTGTTCGATCCAACCCCGACGTAGAGCTTCGATCCATCAGCGCTCGCCGTCAGGCTCTTCGTCCAATGGTGGTTGATCGGCCCTGCCGGAAGATCGACGATCTTGACCGGCGGTCCATCGACCCTGGTCTGACCCAACGTGAAGGGAAAACGCAGGATGGCGTCAGTGTCCGCCACGTAAAGAGCCTTGCCGACGAGAACGACTCCGAACGGCGAATTCAGTTGGTCGACGAGGACGTGCTGCGCCTCGGGCTTGCCGTCGCCGTTGGCGTCGCGAAGCAGCAGGATACGGTTGCTCGGGCCACCTCCACCACCGCCGCCATGTGCCTTGGCTTCGATCCAGTCCATGAGCAGGCGCTTCGGCCGCTCGATCGGTTCCTTGGCATCTTTCTTCGATTCGATCACCAACAGGTCGCCGTTGGGAAGCGCATAGACGTTCCGCGGGTTCGACAGCCCGGTCGCCATCGCCTCGACCCTGAATCCTTGCGGCACCGTGGGTGTCTCGCCCTGGCTCCAGCCGATCACCTCCGCAACATGCACTCGCGGCAGAAGCGCGCGTGATGGCAGGGGAAGGTTCGGATTGGACCCATACTGCGTCGACTTGTCGATGCTCTGGCTGTCCCCGCAGCCGGTGAGCACCAAGCAAGCGGCAAGCGAGGCCGCCGTGCAACGCGTCATGGGCGCACGTCCCGGTGCGCGATCCATGTGACCGGTACCCGAAACAGGGTTGCCACGGCGGCGAGCGCGAGAATCGCGCCCACGATCGACAGGATCATCCCGGTCGACACCACGGCTGTCCAGCCATCGATCGTATGGACGAACGCATTGAATAGCTCGACGACAAGGAGCAGCAAGAACAGCACGAGGTGCGCCCATCCGAGCGCTCCAGCGCGGATCGCATGGCTCGCGAGGAACTCGATCAGAAGCGCCAGCGCCGCGAGCGCGCCGAACGCGAGTCCGACGGCGATCAGCCACTCGGAAAAATGCAGCCACATTAAAAAGGCGCTGGCCGAATAGGCGATGTCGGTGACGAGCGCCGCGAGGAAACAGACGACCGGAATCGGAAAGAGCAGCAGATAAATCGGCCCCGTCACCCTTGCAACGGCGCTCTGCGTCTGCTTCATGGTCTCAGCCATTGGCCTGCGGTCCCGCAAGCACGAAGTCTGTCGGACTCATGAGGAGCGTTTCCCGCTCGCCGACAGCCCGCCGAATGACGCCGGCAAGGGCAACAATGCTGTCGTCCGCGAACACGACCGGTGCAGCAAGCACCGGGCACCCCGGTCCGAGTGTTGGCGCGCTGGGATTTAGAGAAACGCGCGCTTGCTCAAGTTCCGGGCTCGAAGGTCGAGGTACGCATTGCGGCAATCACGCGAAGCGCGCGCTACGCCGAAAAGCACAAATGAGGTGGCCAAGGGCGGAATTGAACCACCGACACAAGGATTTTCAGTCCTCTGCTCTACCAACTGAGCTACTTGGCCATGAACTGCAGCGGCCGGAGCTTCCGTTCGTGGAAGCTCCGGCCGAAGCGGCGAATTATACCAGCGCGACCGGGTTCCGCCGACCGCGGCCAGCAGGGCCGAGGAGTGCGTCGGCGCAAGGATGGGCGACGTGCCGCGCTACATTGCAAAGAACTGCAACAGTTCGCGCAACGTCTCTTTCGGAGCCTCTTCGGCAAGGTAGTGCCCCGCCTCGAATGTGCGGCCCCGCACATCGGTTGCCACGGCGCGCCAGTCGACGAGCGGATCGAACAGCCGGTTCACGACGCCGCGCTCGCCCCATAGAACGAGCATCGGGCAATTGATCTTCTGCCCCGCTGCGTCGTGTTCGAGATCGATCGACGCGGCGGCGCGATAGTCTTCGCAGCTCGCATGAATCGTTTCGGGGTTGCTGAAACAGCGCTCGTACTCAGCGAGGGCGCGCGGGTCGAAATGGTCGAGGCCGGTCCCCCAGCCACCAAGCTTGCGCCGCAGGTAATAGACAGGATCGGCGCCGATCAGCCGTTCCGGGAGATCGAACGGCTGGATCAGGAAAAACCAGTGGTAGTAAGCCGTCGCGAAAGCGCGGTCGGTGCGCTCGTACATCGTGCGCGTCGGCGAAATGTCGAGCACGGCGAGCTGCGTAACGGCGTCGGGATGGTCGAGACACAGCCGGTGCGCGACGCGTGCGCCACGATCGTGACCGACAAGCCTGAACTGCGCGTGCCCGAGATTGCGCATCAGCTCCACCATGTCCTGCGCCATGGCGCGCTTCGAATACGGTGCGTGTGTGTCGTCGGACGGCGGCTTGCCCGAATCGCCGTAGCCGCGCAGATCCGCGCAAACGACGGTGCAATCGCGCGCCAGCGCAGGCGCTACGCGATGCCACATCGCGTGCGTCTGCGGATAGCCGTGCAGCAGCAGTACCGGCGGCCCATTGCCGCCGACGACGCAATGGATTTGCGTCGATGCGGTGCCGATGCGATGGGTCGTGAAACCCGGGAAGAGCGGCGACTCGCTCATCGCGGGGATGACGGCGAGCGGACCGGTTTGCGACGGCGAACCATCCTAATGAATCTCGGGATCGGGTGTGGGCGCCGTGCCCTCGAGAAAATCGAAGTCGCAACCGTCGTTTGCCTGCGAGATGTGCTGCTGGTAGAGCGCACCGAAGCCACGCTCGAAATGGCGCTCGGGCCTGCGCCACGCATTGCGCCGGCGCGCGAGCTCGGCGTCGTCGACGTCGAGATGCAGCCGGCGCCCGGGCACGTCGAGCACGATCATGTCGCCGTCGCGAACGAGCGCGAGCGGACCGCCGACATACGACTCGGGCGCCACATGCAGCACGCACGCGCCATAACTCGTTCCGCTCATCCTTGCGTCGGAGATGCGGACCATGTCGCGCACGCCTTGCTGGAGAAGCTTTTTCGGGATCGGAAGCTGGCCCCATTCGGGCATGCCGGGCGCGCCCAGCGGGCCCGCGTGCTTCAGCACGATCACCGAGTCGGCGGTGACGGGCAAATCAGGATCGTCGATGCGCGCGGCCATGTCGTTGTAATCGGCGAACACGATCGCCGGCCCCCGGTGCCTCAGCAATCGCGCCTCGGCGGCAGCCGGCTTGATCACGGCGCCATCAGGCGCGAGATTGCCGCGCAGGATGGCGAGACTGTCCGACGCGACCAGTGCGCGCTCGCGCGGCAGGATCACGTCGTCGTTGAACACTTCGGCCTCGCCGATTGCCTCGCGCAGCGTCGCGCCCTCGACGGTGCGCGCATCGAGCGCGAGCAGGTCGCGTATGCGCGTCATCAATGCGCGCAATCCCCCGGCGTAATAGAAATCCTCCATCAGATACTTGCCCGCCGGACGCACGTTCGCGAGAAGCGGCGTACGGCGCGACAATTCGTCGAAGCGGTCGATCGACAGCGCGATGCCCGCGCGGCGCGCCATCGCGACGAGATGCACGACGGCATTCGTCGATCCACCGAGTGCCAGCACCGTGGTGATCGCATTGTCGAAGCTATCCGCGCCGAGCACGTCGCGCGGCTTCACGTCGTCCCATACCATGTCGACGATGCGCCGTCCGGTGCTCGTTGCCATGCGCGCATGCCGCGAGTCGGCTGCCGGAATCGACGCCGCGCCTGCAAGCGTCATCCCGAGCGCCTCGACGGCCGATGTCATCGTCGACGCCGTGCCCATCGTCATGCAATGACCGGGCGAACGCGCAATGCCGTTCTCGATTTCCTCCCACGCCTCGTCGGACAGCTTGCCCGCGCGCTTCTCCGCCCAGTATTTCCACGTATCCGAACCGGAGCCGAGGAACTGGCCGCGCCAATCGCCGCGCAGCATCGGGCCGGCCGGCAGAAAGATCGCCGGCAGGTTCATGCTGATCGCGCCCATCATCAGCGCGGGCGTCGTCTTGTCGCATCCGCCCATCAGCACCGCCCCGTCGGCCGGATACGAGCGCAGCAGCTCTTCCGTTTCCATCGCGAGCAGGTTCCGGTAGAGCATCGTCGTCGGCTTCTGGAACGGCTCGGACAGCGTGAGCGCCGGCATCTCCACCGGAAATCCGCCGGCCTGCCATACGCCGCGCTTCACTTCTTCGGCGCGTTGGCGAAAGTGCGTATGACACGGATTGATGTCGCTCCACGTGTTGATGATCGCGATAACGGGCTTGCCGAGATAATCGGCCCGCGCGTAGCCCATCTGCGCGGTGCGGGAGCGGTGACCGAACGCGCGGAGGTCGGCTGTTCCGTACCAGCGGTGCGATCGGAGGTCTTCGGGGCGTTTGCGTGATGCGGTCACGATCGATCTCGATGGGCCCGCTGCTTGCTTCGAAAAACGATGACCCGGCGCGCATGGGGCGCATCGACCCGGTTCACGGCGAAGCGCACGAAAGCGTGGTAGGGAAGCGTCCGACGTCGCGGGAAATTCTCCTGCCGGCCGCTGCATTTTTTGCAGATTATAGCGCCGCATGCGAAGAGGAATCCGTGCGCGGCGTGTCGAAACGGAATCGGGAGGTCTTCATGTCTTTGCACACTCACGCGAGCCGTCTGGCGATGCAGCTCGCGCTGCTCGCGGCACTTGCGCTGCTGATCGCCTTTCCCGCGTACGCCGCCGACAGGATCGCTACCGATGCGAAAGCCAGCCCCGCAGCGCCGGCCGAGGCGAGGGCCAAGCCGCCAGCGCAGGATGCAGGCGGGAGCGACGCCGCGGGCAAGATCGACCCCGACAAGCTGTTCGGCGCGATCGTGAAAGTGTCGACGCGCTCGGTGCCCGATGCACGCAGCGCCGATTCGCTCGGCACCGCGCGCGAGGGTACGGGTGTTGTCATCGGCAAGGACGGCCTGGTGCTCACGATCGGCTATCTGCTCGTCGAGGCCGACAAGGTCGAGGTCACCGATTCGAAGGGGCGGGTATCGCCGGCCACGATCGTCGCGAACGATCAGATGAGCGGCTTCGGCCTGTTGCGCACGCTCGTTCCGATCGACGCGACACCGATCCCGCTCGGCGACTCGGGCAAGGCCACCGAGCGCGAACCGGTGCTGATCGCGAGCGCCGGCGGTGAAGGCGCGTCGTTCGCGTGGATCGTGTCGAAACGCCCGTTCACCGGCAACTGGGAATATCGCCTCGATTACGCGTTGTTCACGAGCCCGCCCACCACCGACTGGAGCGGCGCGGCGCTGATCGACGGCGACGGGAAGCTGCTCGGCATCGGCTCGCTGATCGTGCGCGAAGCCACCGACGGCGATACGAAGCTGCCCGGAAACGTATTCGTCCCGATCGATCTGCTGAAGCCGATCCTCGCCGATCTCGTGCGGCAGGGCCATCGCTCAGGACCCGCCCGCCCGTGGCTTGGTGTGAGCGCCGACGAATTGCAGGGTCATCTCTTCGTGACCAAGGTGCTGCCCGACAGTCCGGCCGAGCAGGCGGGTCTCGTCGTGGGCGACATCATCCTCGGCGTGGGCACCGATCCCGTCCACAGCCAGGATGAGTTCTACCAGCATGTCTGGGCGCGGCGGCAGGCCGGCGACGAAGTACCGCTCAAGGTGCTGAAGGGCGTCGAAGTGAAGGACATCGCGGTACGCTCGATGGACCATCTCGCGTACTACCGGCCGCAGTCGACGATCTGAGTCGGGACGCGACGCTGCATCGCAGGCGCCGAATCCCTCGGCTTCGCGCGCCGGCCGCTAGAATGCGCGACACCGCGCAGCGTCTTCGCTCGTGCGAAGACGACGATGCCGGCCTTCCGACGCCAGGCTCATGCCCCTCTTCGCACTGACGATCTTCGCGAGTGCGTTCCTTCTCTTTCTGGTCCAGCCCATCATCGCGAAGCAGATCCTGCCGTGGTTCGGCGGGTCGGCCGCGGTATGGACGACCTGTCTCGTGTTCTTCCAGGCAGCGCTTCTCGCCGGTTACGCCTATGCCGATGTCGTCGTACGCCGGCTGCCGCTTCCGCGCCAAACGCTTTTGCATTGCTCGCTCCTCGTCGCAAGTCTTCTCGCGCTGCCGATCGTTCCCGCGACGTTCTGGAAACCGAGCGGTAGCGAAAATCCGCTCGCGCTGATCCTCGGCCTTCTCGGCGTCACGCTCGGCCTTCCGTATTTCCTGCTCTCGACCACGAGCCCGCTGTTGCAGGCATGGTTTGCGCGGCGCTACGCCGGCCGCAATCCGTATCGGTTGTTCGCGCTCTCCAATCTGGCTTCGCTCGCGGCGCTTCTCGCGTATCCGTTCGCCATCGAGCCCTGGATACCTACGCGCACGCAGGCGCTGCTATGGTCCGCGGGCTACGCATGCTTTACGCTGCTTTGTATCGCAACGGCGTGGCGCAATCGCGGCATCGAGGCGCCGCCAGGCGTGACGATGGCTGCGGCCGATGCCCACACACCGCCACCGACGTTCGCGCGGCAGCTCCTGTGGTGCTCGCTTGCGGCGACGAGCAGCGTGCTGCTGCTCTCGGTCACCACGCACATCACGCAGAACATCGCTGCGGTGCCGCTGCTCTGGGTCGTTCCGCTGACGATCTACCTGACCACGTTCATCCTGTGCTTCGAGAGCTCCCGCCTTTATCCGCGCGAGACGATGCTGCCGATCGTCGCCGGCGCCCTCGGCGTGATGGCGTGGAGCCTCGCCGATCCACGCCTGACCCACGAGCTCGCGCTGCAGCTCGGCGTCTTCTGTCTCGGGCTTTTCGTCGTCTGCATGTTCTGCCATGGCGAGCTCGCGCGATTGAAGCCCGCGCCACGACATCTGACGCGCTTCTACCTGATGGTGTCGCTCGGCGGTGCCGTCGGCGCCGCCCTCGTCGGCATCGTCGCGCCGCTCGCGCTGCCCGCATACTTCGAGCTTCCACTGGGTCTCGTCGCCGCCGCCCTCCTTCTCGCCTGGCAGGTGCGCGGCGATGCGCGCATCTTCGGCTTGCTTGCGATGGTGGCCTGCGTGGTCGCGGTCGGATGCGCGATCTGGCATGCCGTCGAGTTCTACGACACGACGATCCTCACGGCGCGCAACTTCTACGGCGTGCTGCGCGTGCAGCAGAGCGGCGTCAGCGACGCAAGCCGGCATCGCACGCTGGTCTCCGGGACGATCATGCACGGGCTGCAATACGAGGCGCCGCAATTCCGCCGGCAGCCGACGAGCTATTACACGACGACATCCGGCATCGGACGGGTGCTCGAGACGCTCCATCCGCGAAAGGATCCGCTGCGCGTCGGTGTGATCGGACTCGGCACCGGCACCCTTGCGGCCTATGGCACGCCGGGCGATGTCTATCGCTTCTACGACATCAATCCGGCCGTGGTCGCGATCGCGAAGCGCGACTTCACCTACCTGGCCGACAGCGAGGCGCGCGTCGAGACCCCGCTCGGCGACGCACGCCTCACGCTCGAGCGCGAGCCGTCCGCGGACCTCGACCTGCTCGCGGTCGATGCATTCTCGAGCGATGCCATCCCGGTGCATCTCATCACAGCGGAAGCGCTTGCGCTTTATGCGAAGCACATGCGCCCCGGCGGTCTCATCGCGTTCCACGTGACGAACCGCTTCCTCGATCTCGTTCCCGTCGTCGCCGGGATCGCCGCGGCCAACGGGATGCAGGCGGTATGGATACACGACGAAGGCGACGACGCGCTCGCCAATCGCAGCGACTGGGTGCTGGTGTCGAACAATCGGGGGCTGCTCGCGAGCCCGCGCATCGCCGACGCCGCGAGCCCGATCACGCCGCATCCCGAATGGCGCGTATGGACCGACGACTTCAACAACCTGTTCGAGGTGCTGCGCCGATGATGTGTCCTAGAATCGGCATATGAATGACAACCCGGACCTCGTCGGCAATGACCGCGCTCGCTACTGCGCCGTGCACCGCCCGGTGGGCGTGCGTTACATCGAAGTCCTCGACCAGCGCGCGCTGCCGCACGCGGTGGAGACGCAGCGCATTGCAACCGTCGACGCAGCCGCAACTGCCATCCGCGACATGGTCGTGCGCGGCGCACCGTTGATCGGTGCCGTGGGCGCTTACGGCTTTGCGCTGGGACTCGACGCCGAAGCCGGCGACGATGCGCTCGCCCGGATTCACGCGCTGCTCGACGCCACCCGGCCTACGGCCATGAACCTGCGCTGGGCGCTTGATCGGGTTCGCGCGCGCGTTGTCTCGCTGGCACCCGCGATTCGCGCCGATGCGGCCTGGGCGGAGGCCGACGCGATCGTCGCCGAGGATGTGTCGATCAACGCGGCGCTCGGCCGTCACGGCCTCGCGCTGTTGCAGTCGATCGAGCGCAACCGCGATGGTCCGTTGAACGTGATGACGCACTGCAACGCCGGTGCGCTGGCGACCTGCGGATTCGGCACGGCGACGGCGCCGATCTTTCTCGCGCACGAGCAGGGGATGGCCGTACATGTCTGGGTCAGCGAGACGCGGCCGCGTCTGCAGGGGGCGAATCTGACCGCGTGGGAGATGGCGCAACGCGACATCCCGCACACGCTGATCGTCGACAGCGCGAGCGGCCTCCTGATGCGCCGCGGAGAGGTCGACGTCGTGATCGTCGGCGCGGATCGCGTCGCGACTAACGGCGACGTGTGCAACAAGATCGGCACCTACGACAAGGCGCTCGCCGCCGCGGACAACGGCGTGCCGTTCTATGTCGCGCTGCCGTCGCCGACGATCGACTGGTCGGCGCGCTCCGGCGAGGCGATTGCGATCGAAACCCGCTCCGGGCGCGAGGTCCTCGACGTGCGTGGGCGCGACGCCAGCGGCGAAAGCCGCACCGTCGCCATCGCCGGCGACGCGACGCCTGCCCTGAACTTCGCCTTCGACGTGACGCCGCAGCGCCTCGTCACCGGGTACCTCACCGAGCGCGGCGTGGCCCGCGACGCGGAAGCGCTGCACGCACTTTTCCGAGAGCGCCCAAGCCGGTGAACGATTCACGGGCGCTGCGGATCAGGATCATCGCGACCGCACGCGAGATGAACGCGCTCGACATCAATCGCGGCAAATCAGGGAACGTGAGCGCGCGGATCGACTCGGGCTTCCTCATCACGCCGAGCGCGCTGCCGTACGACGAGACAAAGCCCGAGGACGTCGTGTCGGTGGACTTCGGCGGAAAGGCGACGGGCCGGCGCAAGCCGTCGTCGGAATGGCGGTTTCATCGCGACATCTATGCGGCGCGACCGGAAGTCCGGGCGATCGTCCACGCGCACTCGCCGTTCGCGACGGCACTTGCGTGCCTGAACCGCGACATTCCCGCGTTTCATTACATGGTCGCGGTCGCCGGCGGCAGCGACATCCGCTGCGCGCCGTATTCGACGTTCGGCACGCAGGCGCTTTCGGATCATGCGGTCGCTGCCCTCGCAGGAAGAAAGGCGTGTCTCCTTTCGCATCACGGGATGATCGCGCTCGGCGCATCGCTCGCGGCCGCGCTGGCGCTCGCAGTCGAGGTCGAGACGCTGGCCGGGATGTACTGCCGCGTGCTCGCGATCGGCGAGCCCGCCCTCCTCGGCGAAGAGGAGATGCATGCGGTCGTCGATAAATTCGCGGCTTACAACCGGCCTTGATCCGGTCATAGCGGTGCCGCTGCCGCTTTCGGCGGATTTATCAACACCGACAAGCGGTTGACGAAGCATCGTAGACGGTGAACCGGGTGTATTGCACAAGATGTTGATTTGAAAGGATTACAACGTCAGGCTACCTTACACTCCGAAGCGCGCCTCCTCGGGATGACCGCTCCCCGGGTGAGGCAAATCAATTGCTTGGCGCCAGGGGAACGGCGATTGCTTACGAGCCGGTGCTAAGCGAAATCTGGAGAATTTGATGCGGCACGTCCTGAAGGCACTACTGGCGTCGGCGATCTTTGCTTGCGCAAACGCAAGCGCAGTTGTAATCAACACAATGAACACGCCAGTGGCGTTCACGATTTCCGAAGACATCGGCGGTGGAATCGTTCTGACCGCGACGGGGAGCGTCACCATCACCGCCGGCCTCGGCACGGATGCCCTCGACCTGCAGGTGATCCTCAACAACGATTCGACGCTCAATGGACAACCGTACACGCCGACCGATGGCGTCACGCTGATCGGATGGGGCTTCGGCGTCGACCCCGACATGACCGACGTGACGTTCACGAACGGATCGGGCAGCGGCATGATCGATGCGACGCCGAACGAATCGCTTCCGGGCTTGACGGGCATCGAGGTGTGCGCGTGGGGCGGCAACGGCTGTTCGGGTAACCTGCCCGGCGGCATCCTTGCCGGCGACAGCCAGATGTTCAGCCTGGTCCTCGCCGGAACATGGGGCTCGTCCGTCACCTTCGACCCCATCGGTGCGAGATTCCGGATGGGCGAAAACTTCTTCAGCCTGCAATGCACGGGCGAATGCCTGGCGCCCGCGGCGGTGCCCGAACCCGAGACGGTTGCACTCGTCGCGATCGCACTGCTCATGATGGGCTGGACCGTGGCGCGCAAGCGCCGCGAATCGCGCGCCACGCTTCCGCGCTGATGCGCGATCGGCGCGCCATGGCGCGCGATCCGGTATTCTTCCGCCAGCCCCAAGGGCGCCGACCCGCCTGCGGTTCACTCCATCGCCCGCCGGCGTTTCACCACGCTGTCAGGCTCGTCATGCACGGTTGACTCATGCGCTTCTCGAAGATCGGCCTTTTCACGAGCATCCTCCTTGCCTCGAACGCGGGACTCGCTGCCACCGGGCTCCCGGTCAGCGAAGACCGGGAACAACCGGTCGTCGCGCACGACGCGGCGCCGGCGTACGACATCCCGCTCGTCGATTGGAGCGTGCCGCAATTTCTCGGTGGAACGTCCGGCGTGATGAGCTCGATGGGCAGCGAGCTCGCGACGTCCGCCAAATCCCCGACGCTGAAGCTCGATCTCGGCATGTCGGTGTTCACGGCGGTACAACCGTGTCGGCTCGTCGATACGCGCGGGGTCTTCTCGCCTGTTTACGCCGGCGGACCCTTCACCGCCGGCGAGATCCGCACCTACCAGGCCGCGGGTCATTGCGGCCTGCCGGTAGGATCCAATCGGATCAAGGCGATCTCCATCGCCATCACGACGCTGCCTTCGAGCATTTCGGGCGACGTCGAGACGGTGCCGCACGGCAGCGCGCTCGGCGGCACGGTCGACATGGTCGCGCAGGCCAACCAGTGGAATAGCGTGTCGAAGATCGTGCGCGTGGATTCCACCGGATCATTCGACATGCAGCTGCGCTTCACGTCGGGTGATCTGGCGATCGACATCAACGGCTATTACGCCGACGTGAGCGCCACGAACACGAACGACTTCTACAGCCTGCGCGGCAAATATGCGGTCGACGGCGGGCTGCTGTACAGCGAGAACTCCTCGGCGGTCGGCGGTGCCATCCGCGCATTCAACAGCGACCCGACGCTGGGTGCGGCCGCGGGCGACGTGCGTCTGGCACAGGGCACCAATGCGATCGACATCGGCGGGGGCCAGATCCGTGTGCGAAATGCAGGTGTCGGTACGAGCACCCCGGCATTCATTCATCAGGTGGGTGCGGCCAACCTGTGCACCGATACGCGCTACACGCGACTGAACGAAACGCATCTGTCGCCGCCCGATTCGTCGGCCGGGCAGATGCTGTGGGTGCAGGAAGCCGCACATACGGGTACGGCGGTCACGACGCCGCCCAAGGGCATCCGGACGGTGTTTCTCAGTTCCTTCAATTGCGACGGCACCAACACGCTCCCGAATTCCTGGTACCTCTTCAGCGACACCGCCTTCGCTTCCGGCGAAACGTACAACGTCCTGCTGATCAACCCGTAGCGTTGCATTGTCGGCGCACTTCGCGACGTCGCGTCGCGCGAGCGCCGACGATCAGGTAGCGCCGTACCAGGCGAGATTGGCGAGGATGCGGTCGCGCTCCGATGACGGGAAGCGGCCGCTGGCGAGGAGCCGCTCGACCGCGCGACGACCTTCGTCGCGTGCACCCGCGTGCCAGGCGGCGATCGACAATTCGTCGTCCGCCTTCCACGTGTACACGGCTTCTTCGACGAACAAATGGTCGGGCGGTCGGGGCGTGGTCGCCGCCGCACGCGCAAACAGCAGCGCCAGTGCCCACTCGTTGCGCACGCGGTGCCAGCGCGCAAGCTGCACCAGTGGCTCGGCGCGCGATGGGCGCGCGTTGAACGCTTCGAGGTAAGCGCGCTCGATTTCGGCGGCCGGGCGCGAAAGCCGTTCGGTGAGCAGCGCCGCCTGGTAGCGGGCTTGCCAGGTTTCCTCGTCCCAGCCGCCCATCGTCTCGCGATGCCGAAACGCCGCCAGCGCCCGCTCGAGCAGGCCGGCATCCTTGAGGCTTTGCGCGTAGTAGAACGCGTAACGCGCGTTCGCGGGCTCGCGGGCGAGTGCTGACTCGAGCACCGCGACGTCCTTCAGGTAGGTTTGCGGGTCGCGGCTTCGTGCGCCCTCGTGGTAGACCTCGATCCAGGGCGCCGGGGATGGGAGCGAAGCAATCCTGTGCGGCACGTCGGCGGTCACGTATTCGTGAAGCACCCCCTCGTAGCGCCAGGGGATGCGATCGGCGAGCAAGATGGGCAGGCCGTAATCGACCCCCGCGTAGCGGTGCGTGACGTAGTAGGCATCCGCCGTCAGGTTCTCGAAGCGATAACCGGCGGGCCTATTCAGCACATGATCTGCGTCCATCACCAGGACGTACGCCGCCTTCCCGCGCGCGAGCGTCAGCGCCTCGCTGCGGTTCGTGCCGAAATCGCGCCATTCGCGCTCGTGCAGAACGCCGGGCACGCCGGCGAAGTGCTGGCGAATCACATCCTGCGTGCCGTCGCTCGAGCCCGTGTCGACGATCACCCAGTGCGAAATGGCGCCGCGCACCGAGTCCAGGCAGCGCCTGATCACGTGCGCCTCGTTCTTGACGATCATGCTGAGGCAAAGCGATGTCGACATGCGGTATCCGGCCGAAGTCTGGTCGGCGAAAAGTCTAGCGTACCTCCCCGGAACGGGGTTCGACGGGACAACGGTCGTTCGCCACGCGTGCCGCAGCGCGAAACGTCATCCTGTGCCCGGCGACGGCTTGCGCGCCGCGAGCCGAGCGTCCCCTGCAAGACCCCTTATCCAGTGACCATCCAGCCTGTGGGCCACAGCCGGAAATGCCTCGAGGCGCGGGATGGAAATCTGCGTGGGATGGCCCGAAGGGCAGGCGTGGCTTGCTAATTGCAGACTACTCGCGCGATCGCGCTGATAGCGCGTCGAACCAATCCACCACATGAGGGAGACATGACAAAGAAATTGATCGTGCGCGCCGTTGCGCTCGCACTCGCTTTTCCCGCCGTTGCGCTTTCCGCAAGTCCGATCGGAATACCCAAGGCCGATTCATTGCTCGCTGTCGATTCGAACCGCACTACGGTAATCGACTCGATCGTCGGCGCCTGGAGCAAGGATCTCGAAAAGCTCGGCGTCGCGAGCTCGGATCTTCGCGCGACGCTCTACACGATGCGCGCCGACCAGCTCCTCGCTGCAAGCCTCGCCGGCTCTGCGTCGGGCTTGCTCGACGTACTGGACAAGGCATTGCCGGTGACCAAGGCGGCACCCGCCAAGGGTGGAATGACGAAGGCGTTGGGCGAAGCGACGCAGGACGTCGTGTATACGCCGGTCACTCCCTGCCGTCTCGTGGAGACCCGAACCAACGGCGTACCGGCCGTTTACAAGGGAGCGGGCGCATTCTCGCCCGGGGAAGTCCGGACCTACACGGTTCAAGGCGGGAACGGCACGTGCCTGACGCAGTTGCCGAGCGGGCTCAACCCGTCGGCCATTCAATTGCAGGTATTCGGCATCCCGGTCGACGCGGGCTCGGGCGACGTGGAGATTCTGCCGGAAGGCGGGACGTTCGGTTCGACGTCGACTTTGGTATTCCTCGGAAACGTCGCGTTCACCTCGGCGTCGACGACGGCGCTGGTCAACGGCGGCAACAACGAGATCTCTGTTCAGGTGCGGCTCGGTTCCGCCGACGTCGCAATCGACCTGGTCGGCTACTTCGCTCCGCCCAATGGCGGCTATGTTGCAAGCGTCTCGAACGGCACGGGCATCGATCTCGGCGGTACCGCAAGCGATCCGATCGTCTCCCTCGCCAGTGCATATCGACTTCCACAAGGCTGTAGCGCGGCGCAGTTACCGCAGTCGGACGGCGCGGGCGGATGGACGTGCGCGACGATTCCGGCGGGACCGACGGGCCCCACCGGGGCGACCGGCGCCGATGGTGCGACAGGAGCAACGGGTGCGATCGGACCGATCGGGCCGCAGGGCATTCAGGGAATCCAGGGACCGACGGGCAGCACCGGCCCGGTCGGAGCGACGGGGCCCAGCGGGCCGACCGGAGCAACGGGCGCAACCGGCGCAACCGGCGCAACCGGGCCGACCGGTCCGTCAGCCGGAACCGGACCGCTCCCCGTCCTTGTCCAAACCGGCGACTATACGGCGACGAGCTCGGACTACACGATATTCTGTGCGAGCCCGGGAGGCGGCGCGTCGAGCAAGATCATCACGCTTCCCGCGGCGTCGGCGAATACCGGAAAAGTGTATGTGATCAAACGGACGGCGCAGTCGCCGAATACGTGCAGCGTCGCCGGCGTCGCGACAGCCGACGGCGGCAGTTCGTATGTCCTCAATCCGCCCGGTGGAGGATTGGTGAGCGGCATCATGGTGCAGTCCGACGGCACCAACTGGTGGGTCATCTCGAACGTGCGATAGCTCGACGACAACCGGCACGTACCGGCAAAAGGCCCGCAGCGATGCGGGCCTTTTGCTTGTTTAGAGACACCGGCTGCTTACGGCGTCGCCCACCACGCCGCTCCATTGAGCACGACGGCGCTCGACGACGAAGTCAAGCCGTTCATCAGCCAGATGGCGTACTGGCCGGCTTTCGAGTTGCGCCACAGCACGTCGTGCTTCGGCTTGCCCGGCGAACCGACATCGCCGTTGAAGTTGCCGGTCTTGGCCGGCAGCCAGTCGGTGCTCGTAAAGACAATCGCGCTCGATTGCGCCGCGACTCCGTTCATGAGCCATACGGCGTCCTGGCCGGTCGCGGCATTCCGCCAGAGCAGATCCACGTTACCGTCGCCGTTGAAGTCGCCGGTCTGGACGATCCGCCAATTGGCGTCGCTGATCAGCAGCCGCGTGGCCGCGGGTACGAGGCCGCTCATCACCCAGGCGGCGCTTGCCCCGGTCGTGGTGTTCCGCCAAAGGAGATCGGCCGATCCGTCGCCGTTCAGGTCGGCGGTATTCGTCACGACCCAGTTCCGATCGCTGAAGATGACCGCTGAGTCGATCGTGAGCAGCCCGTCCATCAGCCAGATCGCCGTTTGTCCCGTAGTGCGGTTGCGCCAGACGAGATCGGCCTTGCCGTCACCGTTGAAATCGGCCGTATGCGTGACCGACCAGTCGAGGCTCGTGAGTACGACGGCGCTGCTGATGGCGGTCGTTCCATTCATCAGCCATATCGCCGTCTGACCCGTCGTATCGTTGCGCCAGACGAGATCCGCCTTGCCGTCGTGATTGAAATCGCCGACGTTCGTCACCGACCACGCGGCGTCGCTGAAGATGACGGCGGAGCCGATCGATGAAAGGCCATCCATCAGCCAGATGGCCGTTTGCCCGGTTGCGCGGTTATGCCAGAGCAGATCGTCCTTGCCGTCGCCGTTGAAATCGGCAACGAACGCAACGGCCCAGTTCGGATCGGTGAACAGAAAAGCGCTTGACGTCACCGAGGTGCCGTTCATCAGCCACGCGGCCGTCTGCCCGGTTTTCGCATTGCTCCACACGATGTCGCCGCGACCGTCGCCGTTGAGATCGCCCACCATGTCGCTGCCGATCAGCTCGGCGTCGATCACGGTGACGCCGTACGAGAACGTGGACGGGATCCCACTTCCCGACACGCCGGCGACCTGCACGGAGAAGCTGCGATCCTCGTTCGGACGCGCGTAGGAAAATCCCTGCGGCAGGAAGACGAGCGTGTTGTCACCGAAGCCGGTCTGGAAGGCTTCGTACGTGACCGAGAACGGCGACCCACCGGATGGCGTGACCGTTGCCGTGGCGGTCGAGAAATCGGCATTGGGAAAGCCGAAGGACCAGCGGTTCGACCCGGCGGGAAGCAGATCCCACGGGACATAGCCTTGCGGCGGCCAGGCGACACCATTGGGCGTCGGGGGCCGCGCACCGAAGGTGAAGTTGTCGCCGGCGATCCAGAGGGCGTTCGCTGCAAGATTTCCGTCGCTCGGAATGTCGCCCGTGGCGAAGCCGATTTGCGGCGGATAGAGTATCCAGCGGCGGTGACCGACCGCTGCGTTGCCGCCTGATCCCGGATCGTCCATGTACGCATCGATCGCGTCGACACCCGACAGGCCGAGCGCTATGTTCGAGTGCGATGCTCCGTTTGCGGCGGAATCGGAGTAGCACAGCCACGTGTTCGGGATCGTGTGACTCAGCGAGTCGTTGGCGCTGAAAACGAGCGCGGCATTCTGCGTGTCGGTCGAGCGCGAATCAGTCAGCACAGGGAGGTTCGACGGCAGGCCGGCGAGCGCGCGGTAATAGTTTGCGCGGTCGACGACCGCCTGCTTGAAAGCAGCCGTCGTGGTGCCGGCATTGCACCCGGCGACGTTTCCGGTCCAGCCGCTCACGACGCCCTCGGCAGGAAGGAATAACGTGTGATAGAGCGCAACGACGCTTGCCCGGTCCAGTCTTGGAGTTGCAGTTGCTGCCTTGGTGACCACCTGCGACTGGTTCACGACCGCACGCGGCGGCTCGCCCAATTGCTGGGCGTGCACGAGCGCGGACGCGGTCGTCAACAGTGAAAACGATGCGAATGCAACGAGCTTGCTGGGCGGCTTCATGACGTTCTGGAGGGGAGCGGACGGGACCGGTTAAGACCAACGTCGAAGTCGAAGAGTTCGTGTACCTCCTTCGACGAGCGGACACACGGTACAAATCGATGCATGTATCGACACCAGCGACGGCAGACGAGCGAGATGAGTTTGGAAAACATCTGAACGTCTGATCAGCGCGGCGACGAAACTACAAAAAGACAAGGCCCACTCGCGTGGGCCTTGTCTGCTACATGGGTGCCTGACAATGACCTACTTTCGCACGGGCAATCCGTACTATCATCGGCGCGCCGCCGTTTCACGGTCCTGTTCGGGATGGGAAGGGGTGGTTC
>Ga0207674_10003345_pt1 | contig 19680 bp, 17 predicted proteins | sample KBSCornC72_FD_184303 | JGI IMG/M metagenome (GOLD analysis project Ga0207674, IMG submission 184303) | Corn rhizosphere microbial communities from Kellogg Biological Station, Michigan, USA - KBS Corn C7-2 (SPAdes) (version 2) | ecosystem: Host-associated > Plants > Roots > Rhizosphere > Soil ... | reverse complement strand
TGAAAATCGCCGGATTTGTGCGCTATGCTCTGGGCGAGGGAATCGAGAAGCAGGAATCCGATTTCGCCGCCGAGGTCGCTGCCGCCAGCGGCCAGAAGTAACCGCCGGTCATCCGGCTGGGCGAGGTCGAGCCGGAGAGAAAGCGGGTCCAGTCATGGCAGAGCCGATCTATCGTCGCGTGGTGGTCAAGCTCTCCGGCGAATATCTGGCCGGAGCGCAACCGTTCGGGATCGATCAGCCGACCGTCGACCGGATTGCCGATGACCTGATCACCGCTCGAAAGCTCGGTTGCGAGATCGCCGTGGTGGTCGGCGGAGGTAACATTTTTCGGGGTGTGGAGGTCTCTTCGCGCGGCGTTTCGCGGCCGACCGGCGACACCATGGGAATGCTCGCCACCGTCATGAACTGCCTGGCGCTGGAGGCCGCCATCGAGCGCCGGGGCTCTCCGGCGAAAACCTTGGCCTCGCTGGTTATGCCGCAGGTCTGTGAACTCTTCACCCGCGCGGCCACACATCAATGCCTCGCCGATGGGCGCATCGTGCTGTTGGCTGGCGGCACTGGAAACCCGTTTTTCACGACCGATACGACGGCCGTGCTGAGGGCAGCCGAGATCGGCGCCGAAGCGGTGCTGAAAGCCACTAATGTCGACGGTGTTTACAGCGCCGATCCAAAAAAAGATCCTTCCGCGACGCGATTTGATCGCTTGACCCATTCCCAGGCCATCGCCGGCGGCTACAAGGTCATGGATGCGACTGCATTCGCGCTTGCCCGCGAGACGTCGCTGCCTATCATCGTATTCTCGGTCGCAGAACCAGGCTCAATCGGCTCGATCCTGAGCGGAGCCGGTCGCGGCACGATCGTCGCAGGTTGAGCGCCAGCGTCGCGCCATGTTGCCTCGAGGCGACCCAGGCGAATTCAGGAGGAAGTGCGTTATGTCCACGGGTAAATTCGATATCAACGAATTGAAGCGTCGAATGCAGGGCGCCACGCAATCGCTCAAGCACGAACTCGGCGGGTTGCGGACGGGCCGTGCGGCTGTCTCGATGCTGGAGCCGGTTCAGGTCGAGGCTTACGGCAGCCACATGCCGCTCAATCAGCTCGCGACCATCAGCGTGCCCGAGCCGCGCCTGCTGTCGGTTCAGGTCTGGGACAAGTCCATGGTCAAGGCGGTCGAGAAGGCGATCGTCGATTCAAATCTTGGTCTCAGTCCGGCCACGGAAGGCCAGGTGCTCCGACTGCGCATTCCCGAGTTGAACGAGGAGCGGCGCAAGGATCTCGTGAAGGTTGCCCATAAATATGCCGAGGCCGCCAAGGTCGCGGTGCGCCACGTCCGGCGCGACGGCATGGATATGCTGAAAAAAATGGAAAAAGATCACGAGATTTCCGAGGACGATCACGAGCGTCTGGGCCATGATGTCCAGAAGGCGACAGATGAAGCGATTTCGGAAATCGACAAGATGCTCGCAGTCAAGGAAAAGGAAATCCTGACAGTCTAAAGCGATCTCATCGCGCTCTCGCGCAAGCGCTCTCGCTTAAGCGTTCTTGCTTAAGGGTTCTTGCCCAAAGTCTGGATCGGCCAATGTCGAATGCCGCCGCGCCTGCCGCCGTTACACCGGACCGATCCGGCGTTCCCCGGCATGTCGCCATCATCATGGACGGCAACGGCCGCTGGGCGGCGGCCCACGGAATGCCGCGTGCCGAAGGTCATCGCCGGGGCGTTGAAGCCTTACGTCGGGTGGTGCGCGCCTCCCACGAACTCGGCATTTCCTATCTGACGATTTTCTCGTTCAGCTCCGAAAACTGGTCTCGTCCCGCCACCGAGATCGGCGATCTCTTTGGCCTGTTGCGTCGGTTCATTCGCAACGATCTCGCCAGTCTGCACCGCGATGGGGTGCGCGTCCGGATCATCGGCGAACGCGCGGGTCTTGAGCCGGACATCTGCGCGCTCCTCAACGAGGCCGAGGAGCTGACACATGCCAATACCAAACTCACGCTGGTGGTCGCATTCAACTACGGTTCACGGCAGGAGATCGCCCGCGCCGCACAACGGCTGGCGCTCGAAGTGGCGGGTGGCAAGCTTAACCCCGAAGACATCGACGCAGATTTGCTCGGCAAGGAGCTCGATGCCCCGGATGTGCCCGACCCGGATCTCATCATTCGAACCAGTGGCGAACAGCGGCTTTCCAATTTTCTGATGTGGCAGGCAGCGTATAGCGAACTGGTTTTTGTGCCGGTTCATTGGCCGGAGTTCGACAAGGCGGCGCTGGAAAGTGCGATCGCCGAATTTGCCAAACGTGAACGCCGATTTGGCGGTCTCGCAGCCAAAAGCGGCTCGTGAGCAAGAGCGACGCCGCGCCGGCGGCACCCATTGAACCGGCCTCGCAAAATCTGCTCCGGCGTATTGGCGCGGCCCTGGTGCTGGCGCCCCTGGCGCTCGCCTTGGCCTATGCGGGCGGGTGGTGGTGGGCGGGCCTTGTGACGCTCGCCTCGATCGGGCTCTTTATCGAATGGCTGACCGTCGTCGGCGCCAGCCAAGATCGGCGATCCATGATGGTCGGCATTGTGGCTTTGGTCGCTTGCGGGACCAGTCTGGCGCTCTCGCGGGTCGATCTGGCCATGCTGGCGCTGCTGCTTGGCGGCCTCGCTGTGGCACTTCTCGCCCAAACACTGAGGGGATGGACGACAGCCGGCTTCTGTTACGCGGCGCTTGCGGAATTGGCCGCAGTGTTGGTCCGGCTGGATATGAGGGCCGGATTTTCTGCCCTGCTTCTCGTGCTTCTGGTCGTCTGGGGGAATGATGTCGGTGGTTATTTCGCCGGTCGTGGCGTTGGCGGACCGAAGCTTTGGCCCCGTGTCAGTCCGAAGAAGACCTGGGCGGGCGCGATCGGCGGTTTTGCGAGCGGCGTTTTGCTGGCGGCAGGCTATGTAGCCTGGCTGCCCGGGGGGACCCTGGCACCCCGGATGGTTCCCGTTCTGCTGCTGGCGGCGACGCTTTCCGTAGTCTCGCAATGCGGTGATTTGTTCGAGTCAGCGGTCAAACGCCGGTTTGGCGTGAAGGATTCCAGCCACATCATACCCGGCCATGGCGGCCTCCTGGATCGGCTGGATGGATTTGTGGCTGCGATTGTCGTGGCCGCCTTGGTTGGATATTTGCGCGGCGGCGTGGATGGCGTCGGCCGCGGTCTTATGGTTTGGTGACACGATGAGCCCAGTTCCACTACGCAATAATAAGCTAGCCGCGACCTCGGTCCGCAGCGTCAGTGTGCTCGGCGCCACCGGCTCGATTGGCGACAGCACGATGGACCTGTTGCGGGGCGCCCGCGATCGCTACCGGGTCGAGGCGCTGACGGCCAATGGCAATGTCCAGGCGCTGGCCAAACTCGCACGCGAGTTCGATGCGAAGTTTGTGGCCGTTGCCGATGAGCGTCGGCTTGGCGAGTTGAAGGAAGCGCTGGCCGGCACGCGCACGGCCTGCGGCGCGGGCGAGGCGGCGATCATCGAGGCCGCGGCGCGGCCGGCAGACTGGGTGATGGCCGCAGTCAGCGGCGCCGCCGGATTGAAGCCTGCCCTTGCCGCGGTGGATCGCGGTGCGACGGTGGCACTCGCCAACAAAGAATGTCTGGTTTGCGCCGGTGACTTCTTCATGGAGCGCGCCACGCAAGCAGGGGCCTGCATTCTGCCTGCCGATTCCGAGCACAACGCGTTGTTCCAGGCGCTCGCTTCGGGCGATCGATCGGAACTGGTGCGCGTCATCATTACGGCTTCAGGCGGTCCTTTCCGGACCTGGGCCAGCAGGGATATCGAGCGCGCGACCCTCGAACAGGCGCTGAAACATCCGAACTGGAGCATGGGGCAGAAGATCACCATCGATTCCGCCTCGATGATGAATAAGGGCCTTGAGGTGATCGAGGCTTCGTATCTGTTTGCGCTGTCGCCCGATGAGATCGACGTGCTGGTGCATCCACAGTCGATCATCCACGGCATGGTGGAATTTTCTGACCGCTCAGTCATGGCCCAGCTCGGCGCACCGGATATGCGCATACCAATCGCCCACTGTCTGGGATGGCCGGAGCGCATCATTGGCCCCTCGGCGCGGCTCGACCTCGCCAAAATCGGTCAGCTCACTTTCGAGTCGCCGGATTTTGAACGGTTTCCCGGGCTACGGCTGGCCTATGACGCGCTGCGGACCGGGAACGGCGCCACCACTGTCTACAATGCCGCCAATGAGGTGGCGGTGGCCGCCTTTATCGCCGGCAAGATCCGGTTTGGAGCTATCGCTAGGCTCGTCGAAGCCACCCTCAACGCCTGGGTCCGCGCCGGAAATCTGGCTCCCTTGAACTCGGCCGATGATGCGATTTCTGTTGACCATAATGCGAGAAATAAAGCGGTTACCCTATTGCCTCAAATTGCCTTAAAGGCATCCTAGAGCGTTATGGCAGGGCTTTCGGCCCTGCTTGAGGGAAACTGGATGTCCGATTTTTTCCTGAATAGTTTCAATACCCTAGGCCATGGATTGGTCGGCTATCTCATTCCCTTTCTGTTCGTTCTGACAATCGTCGTCTTCTTTCACGAACTTGGTCACTTCCTGGTCGCCCGTTGGGCGGGCGTGAAGGTATTAACCTTCTCGCTCGGCTTTGGGCCGGAGCTTGCCGGGTTCAATGATCGTCACGGGACAAGGTGGCGGGTTTCCGCGGTTCCCCTGGGCGGCTATGTGAAGTTCTTCGGCGACGAGAATGAAGCTTCGGCGCCGTCTTCATCGAAGCTGGCCGGCATGAGCGAGGAAGAAAAGGCCGGCAGTTTTCATCACAAGAAGGTCGGTCCGCGTGCGGCGATCGTGGCTGCAGGCCCGATTGCCAACTTCCTGCTGGCGATCGTCATCTTCACCTGCCTGTTCATGGCCTATGGCAAGCCCAGCACGTCCGCCCGGGTGGACAAGATCGAACCGGGCAGCGCGGCCGAAGCTGCCGGATTCCAAGTCGGGGATCTGGTCACCGCGATTGACGGCCGCACCATCGATAGCTTCCTCGATATGCAGCAGTTGGTTGCCACGCACGCCGGGCAGCAGCTGACCTTCACCGTCAAGCGGGGCGATTCCACCCTGCAATTGAAGGGAACGCCGGAATTGCGCGAACTTCCGGATCCCTTCGGCAATAAAAGCAAACGCGGCGTGCTCGGCATTACCCGCCAGTCCGTGGCCGGTGAGGCAAGCGCCGAACCGGTGGGTCCCATCACAGCTCTCAGGCTCGGGGTCGAAAAGACCTGGTTCGTGATCGAGCAGACGCTGTCCTACATCGGCAATGTCGGAAGGGGGCGCGCGAGCGCCGATCAAATCGGGGGACCGCTTCGCATTGCCCAGATTTCGGGGCAGGTCGCGACTTTGGGAATTGTGCCGCTGCTTGACCTGGCGGCCATGCTTTCGATTTCGATTGGTTTGCTCAACCTCTTCCCGGTACCCCTGCTGGACGGCGGACACCTTTTGTTCTACGCGGCTGAAGCGGTCAGAGGGCGGCCGCTATCTGACCGTACGCTGGAATACGGGTTCAGGTTCGGACTCGTTCTCATTCTGATGCTGATGGTGTTCGCCTTCTATAACGACTACCACCAGCTGCCTTGGCTGAAAAATCTGTTCGGATAACGAGGGAACATTACAGGTCAGGCAACGTGGCCGATGGGCAACGTCCTGACATGAAAATCGAATTGCACTGCAATAGGCCGTTTGCCACCCCGGTAAAATTGGCTACAAGCTGGGCAAATCTTGGGGAATCGGCCGGGTCGAGGGGTGCGATCCGGCATTGGAATGACAAGGGCGCGTGGCGCATGAAGTTTGGAATGCGAGTGCGGGGGGGCTTGGTTGCTTCCCTGATTTGGTTTGCTCTGCCAGTTGCCGCGCCACTGAGCCTCGTGTTTGGGGCTTCGCCTGCGCTCGCCCAGACGGTGTCCACCATCGAGGTGCAGGGCAACCGGCGGGTCGAGGTCGAGACCATTCGCTCCTATTTTAAGGCCGGCCCCGGCGGCCGGCTTACGCAGGCGCAGATCGACGACGGGTTGAAGGCCCTGATCGAAACCGGCCTGTTCCAGGATGTGAGAATCAATACAGTCGGCGGTCATCTGGTCGTGAGCGTGGTGGAAAACCCCGTCGTCGGCCGCGTGGCCTTCGAGGGCAACAAGAAGGTCAAGGACGAACAGCTGACAGCCGAGGTTCAGTCCAAGCCGCGCGGCACCTTCTCCCGGCCGATGGTCCAGGCGGACGCCCAGCGCATCGCCGAAATCTATCGCCGCTCCGGCCGCTATGACGTCAGTGTCGAACCTCAGATCATCGAGCAGCCGAATAATCGCGTCGACCTGGTCTTCGTTGTCACCGAGGGTCAGAAGACCGGCATCACGTCGGTCGAGTTCGTCGGCAACAGCGCCTATTCGTCCTATCGCCTGCGCGACATCATCAAGACCAAGGAAACCAACCTCCTGAGTTTCCTTGGCAGCGCCAACGTCTACGATCCGGATCGGGTCGAGGCCGATCGCGATCTGCTGCGGCGTTTTTACCTGAAAAATGGCTATGCCGATGTGCAGGTGGTGGCTGCGCTGACCGAATACGATCCCGAGAAGAAGGGGTTCCACGTCACCTTCAAGATCGAGGAGGGGCAGCAGTACCGGGTGTCTTCGGTGGGCTTCCAATCCAGCATCGCGACTCTGGATGGTAACTCTTTTGCCAGCTACTCCCGCGTCCAGGTTGGCTCCACCTACAATGCCGAGGCGCTGGAAAAATCGGTCGAGGAGATGCAGATCGAAGCTTCACGGCGCGGCTACGCCTTTGCCGTCGTCCGGCCGCGCGGTGACCGCAACTTCGAAAGTCACACCGTTTCCATCGTGTTTGCGATCGACGAGGGGCCGCGCGCCTACATTGAGCGCATCAATGTGCGGGGTAACACGCGTACTCGCGACTATGTCATCCGCCGCGAATTCGATATTTCGGAAGGCGATGCCTATAACCGAGCGCTGGTGGATCGTGCCGAACGCCGCCTGAAGAATCTGGACTTCTTCAAGAGCGTGAAGATTACGACCGAACCCGGCTCTTCCAGCGACAGGGTGATCCTGAACGTCGATCTCGAGGAAAAGTCGACCGGCGACTTCTCGGTTTCCGGCGGCTATTCGACCAGCGATGGCGCGATGGCCGAGGTCAGCATCTCCGAGAAGAACTTCCTCGGCCGCGGTCTGTTCGCCAAAGCATCGGTGCAATTTGGCCAGTACACGCGCGGCTATTCGTTGTCCTTTGTCGAGCCGTATCTGCTCGATTATCGGGTCGCGCTCGGGCTCGACCTGTATCAGCGCCAGCAGTTGCCCAACCACTATGCCTCTTACGGCACCAAAACGATTGGATTCTCGCCACGTCTTGGCTTCACGCTTCGTGAAGATTTGTCGCTGCAGCTTCGCTATTCGATCTATCGGCAGGAGATCACGCTGCCGTCCTACCTGGCGAACTGTAACAACTTCCAATTCCTGCCTGACGGTTCAACTCCAAATCCGGCATATGACCCGACTCCCGCCTATATCAACGCCGGTGGGCCGCTGGGCGCCAACGGCTCGACGCTCGGTTGTTACTATGACGGTGAGGCGTCGCTGCCGGTTCGTAAGGAACTCGCCAATGGAGCGACCCTCACTTCGGCGCTTGGCTACACGCTGAATTACAACACGCTCGATAACAACAGGAACCCGACCGACGGCCTGAACCTCGACTTCCGGCAGGATTTCGCCGGCGCAGGCGGCGACGTCCGCTACCTGAAGAGCGCCATCGACGCGAAATACTACACGCCGATGGTCGCCGACATCGTCGGACTCATCCACGTTCAGACCGGTATGCTGAACAGCGTCGGCGGCAGCGATATCCGCATGCTCGACCATTTCCAGATGGGACCGAATTTGGTGCGCGGTTTCGCGCCGAATGGCATCGGGCCGCGTGACATCAACCCGTTCGGCACCAGGGATGCGCTCGGCGGCACCAAATATTGGGGCGCTTCCGCTGAGCTGCAGATGCCGTTCTGGTTCCTGCCCAAGGAAGTCGGCCTGAAGGGCGCGGTTTACGCCGATGCCGGCAGCCTGTGGGATTACAAGGGCCCGACCTCCTGGGCGGCCACCGGCGAGATCAACGGCAGCATCAACGGCGTCAATTGTGCCTGCTCCTTGCAATATGCAGATCAGAACCTCGTCCGCTCTTCGGTCGGCGTCGGCCTGATCTGGGCCTCGCCGTTCGGACCGCTGCGCTTTGATTATGCCGTACCGCTGACCAAGAGCCCCTACGACCGTGTCCAGCAGTTCAGGTTCGGTGGCGGCACCAGTTTCTAACGGGGATGGGATAGCGTCGGACGGTCATTGCGAGCGAAGTAACTCCTGCACAAAGCTGCCGAGTTGGGTTGCTTCGCCGCTTTTGATCGTGCAATGACTTCGACGCCGCTGGTCGAAGCTGGATTCATCTGGCTATGATTTCGCAGCAGCCGGATCGCGACGGATGGAATGGCGCAACCGACATTCTTCAAGCAACCGCCTGTATCGACGTTGGCCGAGATCGCAGCATCTACTGGCGCCAGTCTGGTCGATCCTGCGCGGGCCGGGCAACGTGTAACCGGGTTGGCTTCGCTGGACGAAGCCGGACCGATGCACCTCGCTTTTTTTGACAATCTGAAATACGCGGGTCAATTGGCTTCGACCCGGGCCGGCGCATGCCTCGTCAGCCCGCGGTTCGAGTCGTCGGTCCCGAAACATGTCGCGGTGCTGCGGTCATCCAACCCGTTTCGCGCGTTCGTTGCGATCGCACGCCTGCTTCATGGCGATGCGCTGCGGCCCCATTCCTGGGGAGAGCCCGAGAGCATTGCGCCTTCAGCGATCATCGACACGTCGGCGCGGCTGGAAGACGGCGTCACGATTGGACCGTTGGCGGTGATCGGTCCTGATGTCGAAATCGGGGCGGGTACTCATATCGCCCCCGGGGTTGTGATCGGGGCCGGGGTCAAGATCGGCCGCGATTGCGACGTGGGATCGCGCACCACGATTCAATGTGCCCTGATCGGCAACAACGTTTTGATCCACCCCGGATGCTCGATCGGACAGGATGGTTATGGTTTCCTGTTCTCTGGCGCCGAGGGTCACTTGAAAGTACCCCAGACCGGTCGCGTCATCATCCAGCACGATGTGGAAATCGGCGCGGGCACGACCATCGATCGCGGCAGCCTGCGCGATACGGTGATCGGCGAGGGTACCAAAATCGACAATCAGGTTCAGATCGGCCACAATGTAACCATTGGCAGGCAGTGCCTGCTTGCGGCCCAGATCGGCCTCGCGGGCAGCCTGACGATCGGTGATAACGTGGCGCTCGGCGCCAAAGTAGGGATCAATAATCACGTTCATATTGGCGATGGTGCCCAGGTCTCGGCAATGAGCGGCGTGAAAGATGACATTCCAGCCAACGGGCGCTGGGGCGGCATTTTTGCAAAACCAACCCGGCAGTGGTTCCGGGAAATTCTTGCTTTGGAACGCCTGGCGCGCAATGGAACGATGGATGCGCAAGGCAAGGGGCAGGAGTGATGGAGGCACCAGTCAGGTTTGAAGTCGCGGACATCAACACCATTCTCAAGACGCTTCCCCACCGTTATCCGATGCTGTTGATCGATCGGGTGATCAATATCCGGACCGACTATAGCGGGATCGGCATCAAGAACGTGACCTTCAACGAACCGGCATTTCTCGGCCATTTTCCGGAACGACCAGTTTATCCTGGCGTGATGATGATCGAGGCGATGGCGCAGACGGCGGGCGTTATCGGAATCATGTCGGTCGATGGCACCGAAAAGCCCCGCGCCGTTTATTTCCTCACCATCGACAAGTGCAAATTCCGCAAGCCGGTGATGCCCGGCGATACCATCGAATATCACATGCGCAGCCTCGGCCGTCGCAAGGCGATGTGGTGGTTTCACGGCGATGCCAAGGTCAATGGCACCATTGTCGCCGAAGCCGACGTCGGTGCCATGCTGACCGACTGAACCATGAGCATGATCGACCCGACAGCGCGGATAGAAGATGGCGCCGTGATCGGCGAGGGCACCTCGATCGGTCCTTACTGCGTGATAGGGCCTCACGTGGTGATTGGCGCCAATTGTAAGCTGATCGCCAACGTCCATATCCAAGCCCAGACCACGATCGGCGACGATTGCACCATCCATCCCTTCGTTTCATTGGGCGGACCGCCGCAATCCCTCGGCTATCGCGGCGAGCTGACGCGGCTGGAGATTGGCAAGGGCTGCGTCATTCGCGAACAAAGCACCATGAATGCCGGTACGGTCGCTGGCGGCGGGGTGACGCGCGTCGGGGATCGTGGCTACTTCATGAATTGCAGCCATGTCGGACACGACTGCGTCGTCGGCAATGATGTGATCTTTGCCACCTCGGCGACGCTCGGCGGCCACTGTCAGATCGGCGATTTTGTCTTCATCGGTGGGCTGTCCGCGGTTCATCAATTCACCCGGATTGGATCGCAGGTGATGATCGGGGCAATGTCAGGGGTCCGCTCCGACGTCATTCCGTTTGCGCTGGCGAGCGGCCATTTCGCCAGCCTCGCCGGTCTCAACGTCGTCGGGATGAAGCGCCGGAAGTTCACCCGTGAGCGGCTGGCCGCGGTTCGCTCGTTCTATCGGAAGCTGTTTCATGGGCCGGGGATTTTCGCCGATCGGCTTGAAGCGGTCCGAAACCTGGCTGCCTCCGATCCGGCGATCACAGAAGTCCTGGCGTTTATCGATGCCGGAAAACACCGGGAATTGTGCCTTCCGGCCAAGGACGGCAAACGAAGTTGAGCTCACCAGCCCGAGCGCCGTCGCCCACCTCCGTCGGGATTATCGCGGCGGGTGGTCCGATGCCCTTTGCCGTGGCGGACAGGCTGGCCGAGCGCGGCGTGACGCCGGTACTCTTTGCGCTGACAGGAATTTGCGATCCGGTTCTGGTTGCCCGATTCCGGCATCACTGGATTCCGCTTGGCCGCCTCGGTCGCGCCATCCGGCTGTTTCGTGCCGAGAACTGCCGTGACCTGATCTTCATCGGATCGATGGTGCGTCCGGCATTGTCTGATATCCGGCTGGATTGGGGTACGCTGCGCGCGCTGGGCCGGATTTGGACGGCCTTCAGGGGCGGCGATGATCATCTGCTCTCGGGCATCGGCCGCATCCTGGAGCAGGATGGCTTCCGCATGATCGGCGTGAAGGATGTCGCGCCAGAACTTCTGGTCCCGGAAGGCGCGCTTGGTCATCTATCTCCTGATCCGAGCGCGCAAGCCGATATCGGCCGTGCACAGGAAGTGCTCCGCGCGCTCAGCCCGTTTGATGTCGGACAGGCAGTCGTGGTGATCGATGGCCATGTTGTCGCCGTCGAGGATATCGAAGGCACTGACGGGTTGTTGGCCCGGCTGGCGCGGCTTCGCGCCGAGGGACGAATTCGCGCCGCCGCGGGGCGGGGCGTTCTGGTCAAGGCGCCCAAGAGCGGTCAGGACCTGCGCTTCGACCTGCCAACGATTGGCCCGCGCACCGTGGAAGGCGTGACCTCCGCCGGCCTTGCGGGAATTGCGGTTGCGGCCGGCCATACGCTGATTGTCGAGCCGCAAGCGCTGATCGATGGCGCCGATCGCGCCGGCCTGTTTGTTGTCGGAGTGCCGGCGTGATGTCCGTGAGTCCGCTCCCGGTCAAGCGCAGGATTTTTCTGATCGCCACTGAAGAGTCGGGGGACCGACTCGGCGCCTATCTGATGAAGGAGTTGCGCCAGCGGCTAGAGCCGGTGGAATTTCAGGGTGTCGGCGGCCGCATGATGGCGGGAGAGGGCCTGGTCTCATTGTTTCCGATCGAGAAGCTCTCGATCATCGGTCTTGCCGCCATCGCCCGTCAATTTACGGCGATCCTTCGTCTGATCCGAGAGACCTCGGAAGCCGTCATCAAGGCCGGTCCCGATGCCCTCGTGATCATCGACAGTCCTGAATTCACCCATCGCGTCGCCAAGCGTGTGCGGGCCCGTGCACCCGGAATTGCCATTATCGACTACGTCTCGCCATCGGTCTGGGCATGGCGGTCCGGCAGGGCGGTGGCCATGCGCGGCTATGTCGATCATGTGCTGGCGCTGTTGCCTTTCGAACCGGAGGAATACCGCAAGCTCAAGGGCCCGCCCTGCAGCTATGTAGGCCATCCGCTGATCGAGCAGCTGAACGCGCTTCGTCCCGGTGTCGACGAGCGCCGCCGGAGGGACGAACAGCCGCCGGTGCTGCTGGTGCTTCCAGGCAGCCGCCGGATCGAAATCCGTCATCACATGGAAATATTCGGTGAGACGCTGGCGAGGCTACGCGCCGATGGTTACGCCTTCGAGGCCGTGTTGCCGACGATGCCACACCTTCAGGAAGCCATTCACGAAGCGATCGAGAGATGGCCTGTCCGGCCAAAAATTGTCATTGGCGAAGATGCCAAGCGGGCTGCATTCAGGATCGCTCATGCCGCGCTCGCCAAGTCCGGCACCGTGACCCTGGAATTGGCGCTTGCGCAAGTGCCGATGGTGGCCGCCTATCGCGGTGGAACATTGGAGGCCTGGATCCTGCTGCGGGCGATCCGCGCCCGATCGTTCATTCTCGCTAATCTGGTGATGGGCGATAATGTCGTGCCGGAATTCATCCAGCAGAATTGCAAGGCGGAAAACCTGGCCCCCGCGCTTGCCCGCCTGCTGATTGGCGGGCCCGAACGCAGCCGTCAGCTCGAGGCGTTTGCCAGGCTCGACTCCCTCATGTCGACTGGCGACCGTTCGCCCAGCGAACGCGCCGCCGACATCGTGCTGTCGCTGCTGCCGCCGCCAGCAACAACCGGCTGACGCGAGAGGCTGGCGGAATCAAAACGGCTGAGCAAATGCCCTGCCGTTTGGTCGAAGAAGGTCTTTGAAATTAGCCGCGCTTGTCGATGGAGACGTAGTCGCGCCGGGTCTTACCGGTGTAAAGCTGGCGTGGACGGCCGATCTTCTGCTGCGGATCCTCGATCATCTCGCTCCACTGGCTGATCCAGCCGACGGTGCGGGCTACCGCGAACAGCACGGTGAACATCGAGACCGGGAACCCCATCGCCTTCAATGTAATGCCCGAATAGAAGTCGACGTTGGGATAGAGCTTGCGTTGAATGAAGTAGTCATCGCTCAACGCAATGCGTTCCAGCTCCATGGCAACCTTGAGCAGGGGATCATCGCCATGCCCGGTTTCGGCCAGCACGGCGTGACACATCTTCTGCATGATCTTGGCGCGCGGATCGTAGTTCTTGTAGACGCGATGGCCAAATCCCATCAGGCGAACGGTGCTGTTCTTGTCCTTCACCTTGCTGATGAACTCCGGAATGCGGTCGACCGAACCGATTTCGGAAAGCATGTTCAAGGCTGCCTCGTTGGCGCCGCCATGGGCCGGACCCCAGAGACAAGCGATGCCGGCCGCGATGCAGGCGAACGGATTGGCGCCGGATGAGCCGGCGATGCGCACCGTCGAGGTCGAGGCGTTCTGCTCGTGATCGGCGTGCAAAATGAAGATCTTCTCAAGCGCGTCGGCGAGGACGGGATTGACCTTGTATTCCTCGCACGGCACCGCAAAGCACATGTGGAGGAAGTTCGAGGCAAAATTCAGCGAATTCTTAGGGTACATGAAGGGCTGGCCGATGGTGTATTTGAAAGCCATCGCTGCCAGCGTCGGGATCTTTGCGATCATCCGCATTGAAGCAATCATGCGTTGTTGCGGATCGTTGATGTCGGTGGAGTCGTGGTAGAAGGCCGCCAGCGCGCCGACTGAGGCTACCATCACTGCCATTGGATGCGCGTCCCGGCGAAAACCCTGGAAGAACCGGGCCATTTGCTCGTGGACCATCGTATGGTGGGTCACGCGCTTGTCGAAATCGGCCTTTTGCGCCTTGGTCGGCAACTCGCCGTAGAGCAGCAGGTAGCAGGTTTCGAGGAAATCGCCGTGTTCGGCGAGCTGATCGATGGGATAGCCGCGATATTCGAGAACGCCGGCATCGCCATCGATGTAGGTGATCTTGGATTCGCAGCTGCCGGTGGAGGTGAATCCGGGATCATAGGTGAACATCCCGGATTGAGCGTAAAGCTTGCCAATATCGATGACATCAGGTCCGATGGAGCCGCTGAGAATTGGAAAGTTGTAGCTGTTGTTGCCGACCGTCAGCGTTGCGGTTTTTGCTTTGTTCGTTGCGTCCATCGTCAGGTCCCCGATGAAGTCGTTGCGGTAGCCGAAAAGCCTTGGTCAGCGGGAGGTCCAAGCCTCCCGGCTGCTCAAAAGGCGTCATATAAACAGCTATCTTATTGCTGTTTGCACTGCAAGGTGGGGCGGGATTTAACCGTCCGCGGCCTCAGCCGTCCGCTTGATCCTCAAGCCGGGAGAGGCATTCCTGCCTACCCAGAACAGCCAGCACCTCGAAAATACCCGGGGAGGTGGTACGCCCCGTCAAGGCCGCACGCAAAGGCTGGGCGATGGCGCCGAGTTTAAGATCGTTCTGTTCGGCGAAGGCGCGAACCGCCGCCTCTGTCGTCGCTCCTGACCATGGTGTAACCGCGCCGAGCACAGCTTTTAGTTTTGCAAGTAAGGCCCGATTTTCCGGGGTCAGTAGTGCCTGAGCCTTAGGCTCGATCTCGATGGGCCGGTCGGCGAAGATGAAATAGGCGGCGTCGATCAAATCAACCAGCGTCTTGGCGCGCTCCTTGAGGCTCGGCATCGCCTGCAGCAACTGCGCCCGGGTAGCAGGATTGAGCTTGGCTTTGAGCGTCGCCCCATCAGCGGTATGGCCCAGAAAATCCTCAAACAGGCTCACCAGGGATTGATCATCGGTTTGCCGCATATAGTGGCCGTTGAGACTTGCCAATTTGGCGAAGTCAAACCGCGCCGCCGACCGGCCGATGCCGGAGAGGTCAAAGGCCGCGATCATTTCCCCGGTCGAGAAGATTTCCTGGTCGCCATGGCTCCAGCCCAAGCGAACCAGATAGTTACGAAGAGCGGCTGGCAGATAGCCCATGGCGCGATAGGCCTCCACCCCCAGCGCGCCGTGGCGTTTGGATAGTTTGGAGCCGTCGGGACCGTGGATCAGGGGAATGTGGGACATGATGGGGACGTCCCATCCGAGCGCCTCGTAGATCTGCTTTTGCCGCGCGGCATTGATCAGATGGTCGTCGCCCCGGATGACGTGGGTCACTCCCATGTCGTGATCGTCCACCACCACGGCCAGCATGTAGGTCGGATTGCCGTCGCCCCGCAGGAGCACGAGATCGTCGAGGTTCTCGTTTTGCCAGGCCACGCGACCCTGAACCTGATCCTCGATCACTGTCTCACCAGTCTGCGGTGCCTTGAGCCGGATGGTGGGCTTGATCCCGGTTGGCGCCTCGCCGGGATCGCGGTCCCGCCACAGGCCGTTATAGAGCCGGGTGCGTCCCTCGGCCCGCGCCTTCTCGCGCATTTCTGCCAGTTCTTCGGGAGTGGCGTAACAGCGATAGGCCTTGCCGGCCGCGACCAACTGCTCTGCCACCTCGCGGTGACGCTCGGCCCGGCTGAATTGATAAATGACGTCGCCGTCCCAATCGAGATTGAGCCAGGACAGACCGTCCAGGATCGCGGCGATGGCGGCGTCTGTTGAACGCTCGCGATCGGTATCCTCGATGCGCAACAGCATCTGGCCGCCGTGCTTGCGGGCGAAGAGCCAATTGAACAGCGCGGTGCGGGCGCCTCCGATATGGAGAAAGCCGGTCGGAGACGGGGCAAAGCGCGTGACGACGGCAGAGGGAACGGCAGAAGACATGTCGCGGCGGCCCTGGAAAATGCGAGATCGGTTAGTCCTGCGGGCTCGAACACCCGAATTCGAACGCTCGTGTTCGACCGTCAGCGGAATTGACTTCAATTCTCCGGCGGAGCGGTGGTGTATAGCAGGAAACTTGCATAACTAAAGCCTTCCTTGAGGCGCGGGGATTTGGCAAAAGGCAGCAGATTTCCGAACGGGATACAGGGAATGACAGCAGAATCAGCGGCGGCGGAAGCAGGGCGCGACTTCATCCGCGATATTGTTCAGTCCGACCTGGACAGCAAGAAACACGCGCAAATCGTGACGCGTTTTCCGCCGGAACCGAATGGTTACCTGCATATCGGCCACGCCAAGTCGATCGCGCTCAACTTCGGCATCGCCGAGGAGTTCGGCGGTCGCTGCCATCTGCGGTTCGACGACACCAATCCGACCAAGGAAGAGCAGGAGTATATCGATTCGATCCAGGCCGACGTGCATTGGCTCGGATATGATTGGGGTGACCACCTCTATTACGCCTCGGATTATTTCGAGCGGCTTTATGGGTGGGCAGAAGACCTGATCCGCAGCGGGCTTGCTTATGTCGACGACCAGTCGCAGGAGGAAATCCGTCAGAGCCGTGGAACCCTGACCGATCCCGGTAAGAACAGCCCGTTCCGGGATCGGACCGTGGACGAAAATCTCGATCTATTCCGTCGCATGAGGGCGGGCGAGTTTCCCAATGGCGCGCGGGTGCTAAGAGCCAAAATTGATATGGCTGCCGGCAACATCAACCTGCGCGATCCCGTTCTCTATCGTATCCTGCACGCGACCCATCCGCGGACCGGGGACACCTGGAAAATCTACCCGAGCTATGACTTCGCGCATGGGCAGTCGGATGCCATCGAAGGCATCACGCACTCGATTTGCACGCTGGAATTCGAGGACCACCGTCCGCTCTATGACTGGTTTCTGGACAAGCTGCCGGTGCCGTCCAAGCCTCATCAGTATGAGTTCGCCCGGCTCAACCTGACCTACACGCTGTTGTCCAAGCGCGTGCTCACCGAACTGGTGCGCGGCGGACATGTGGCGGGTTGGGACGATCCCAGGATGCCGACCATTGCCGGAGTGAGGCGGCGAGGGGTGCCGCCGGCGGCGCTGCGCGACTTCGTCAAGCGGATCGGCGTTGCCAAGGCCAACAGCGTCGTCGATGTCGGCATGTTGGACTTTTGCATTCGCGAGCATCTCAACAAGAGCGCGCTGCGCCGTATGGCCGTGCTGCGGCCATTAAAGGTCGTGATCGAAAACTATCCGGAAGGCAAAAGCGAAGAGATCGAGGCGATCAATCATCCGGATAATCCGACCGCCGGCACCCGCCGCATCGCCTTCGGCCGGGAGCTCTATATTGAGCGGGAAGACTTCATGGAAAATCCCCCCAAGAAGTTTTTCCGCCTGTCGCCGGGTGCCGAGGTGCGGCTGCGCTATGCCTATTTCATCAAGTGTCGCGAGGTGGTCAAGAACGCCTCGGGCGAGGTGATCGAGCTGCGGTGTACCTATGATCCCGCCACGAGGGGCGGCAACGCGCCTGATGGCCGCAAGGTGAAGGCAACGCTGCACTGGTTGCCAGCCGCACAATCGGTTGCCGCCGAGGTGCGGCTCTATAATTCGCTCTTCGCCAAGCCAAATCCGGATGCGGCGAACTTCGCCGCCGATCTCAATCCGCAGTCGCTGGAAATTCTGGGAGATGCGCGGGTCGAGCCGATCATGATGGAATCCAACTCATCGGAGCCCGTGCAATTCGAACGGCAGGGCTATTTTGTGCGCGACCCGGATTCGACGCCCGCGCGCCCGGTCTTCAGCCGGACGATTGGCTTGCGCGATACCTTCGCCAAGGAAGTTGTGAAGGAAGTTGTGAAGGGGTGAAAAGCTGAGCGGTTCTGAATGCCCTCAGTCCAGGGCCTCGTGACCGGCTTCGGTCAATACCGGCAAATCGCTTTTCATCTCCACAAGGCCGAGCTCGCGCAGCGTCGCGAGATCCTCGTCACTCACCGGCGACAGCACCAATCGCTTCGCCTTGATGTCCCGCAGGGTCCATCGCAGGGCGATGCTCTTCTCCAGGGAGAGATGGGCAAATGGATTTTTTGTTTCTGTCATTCCGCAGGCATAAGCCGCGGCTAGCGGGTTAGTTCCAATTTCTCCCAAGGGGACAAGTTGGCTGGATGCTTGCGGATCATTCAAGGATTCTGCAAACGGTCCGCTGATGATCGGCAGGAATGTCGCGGCCTTGACGTGCATGCACAATCTTCCAGGTTGAGCTGGACAACATTCGCAACTTTACCGCATGATGGGCAATTGCCGAAACATTTCCCGTTGATCCAAGGGGGGATTTCATGGGTAAGGTCGTAGTCACCTTTTTTGCGCTGCTGTTTCTCGTATCAGGCGCGCAGGCGACGAATTATTGTTCGATTGCAACGGGAGTTTTGACCGAGGGCCAAACTTTAACGGAGACGATAACGATTGTCGTATCCTCGGTGCAACGGGTGCATATTGCTGGCCTTCCGGACAACCGTCCCTGGTGTTACGAAAATCGGTCAAGTCTGGGCGGCGATTCCTCCAGCAAGATCATCGAAAATCCGAAGCTAGGTCAGGTCAGGGCGATTGGCTACCGGGTAGCCTACCGAGGAGACCGGGTCGGCCATGACCGCTTCGTCATCGAGCGCCGCTGGCGGAAGGCCTTCGTCAATAATGCATGGTACGTCGGCCGGATCGTCTATGAAGTCAACGTCCTGGCTCAGCCGTTCTGAAGCGGCTGAATGTTTGCGCATCATTCTAGGATTCTGCAAACGTTCCGCTAGGCGGCCTTCGGCAACTCCCGGTAGCGTCGACGCCGGACAAACGAGTGCCAAAAGGCGATGGCGCAGCCGAGGGGCCGGGGAGGCAGTGTTGCGGGAGTCTGGCGTCCCGATGAAGGCATCCCGGCCAGCCCCGGTGCCTTCGCCGGATGGACGGCGCGACCTTATCAGGACCGCTTGCGGGAATGGTTTCGGATCGAGACTGGCCCCGGCAGACTATTTCCCTGGATACCCGTCGCCTTCGGAGCCGGCATCGCCTGCTACTTTGCCGCCGATCGAGAGCCGGTCCTTTCGATAGCGGTCGCCGCGGCCGCGCTGTTGGTGATCGCGGCTGGGTTGATGCGCCGTCATCGCGCGTATGCTGCCATCGTTCTGATCGCAGCGACAGCCTCCGGCTTTGCCATTGCGACCCTGCGCACGGTCATCATCGCCCATGGCGTGCTGGCGCGACCCGCGTTTGGCGTATCACTCTCAGGCTTTGTCGAGACCCGCGATATCCGGGAGCGCACAGATCGTTTTGTATTGCGCGTGATCCGCATTGACAGCCCGCGCGGTGCTTTGAATCTGGAAAGGGTTCGGTTGTCGGTGCGCAAGGGAGCCGCGCCTGATGTCGGCAGCTTTGTCGAGCTGAAGGCCCGTCTGCAGCCACCTTTGCCGCCGCAGCGACCGGGCTCGTATGATTTCAGCCGTGACATGTATTTCCAGGGGATTGGGGCTTCGGGCTTTGTCACCGGCGCCATCCGGATCGTGCAGCCACCGGCCGACGGTGGGCTGATGCTTCGTTACGCCGCTTTCATGCAGCGCTTGCGCGACGGCATCGACGACAGAATTCGCGGCACGCTCGACGGAGATCGCCGCGCGATCGCGACCGCGTTGTTGACCGGCCGACGGGATGCGATCACCCCCTCGGTCAACGATGCCATGTTTATCTCGGGCCTCGGTCATGTGCTGTCGATCTCCGGCTATCACATGGCGGTGGTCGCGGGCGTCGTTTTCTTCACGGTTCGCGCGCT